>OCHF01001075.1_pt1 | contig 13755 bp, 10 predicted proteins | sample 1538851 | NCBI WGS metagenome assembly OCHF01 (sample SAMN04571730, study PRJEB22368) | human gut metagenome | biome: human gut; material: stool | host: Homo sapiens | place: Luxembourg | collected 2012-12-07
TTGATGGCATCAATCCATCTTTTTCACTCGTTGCAACACCTATCAGTCCTTCCAGTACTGAGGCATTGGCTTTCAACGCCTCACTTAATTCCATCTTTTCCATAATATTTTTTATTTACCAGTTTCAGTTTCCAAATTGTTTTTCTTATAATCCTGCCATGAGTCGGCAAGCTGCCCCACCGAAGCGGAAGTGTAGAGGTCAAGTATATGAATCTCGTCATCGGCAAGCTCCACAAGCTCGTTCCGATAGATCTTCTCCGCAAGCACGTGCGCCGGAAGACCGGGCACGTTCCTGTAAATGCCGTCAGCAATATCCTTACGGATATCCGCTATCACCATATCCTGTCTGTCTATCCCCGTGAACAGGGGAAATTTTGTAAAATCAACTTTCATAATATTCTTAATTAAATACTGTTATCCGCAATAAAACATAACCCAATAATTGCCCATACATTTAACGAATCCGGACGCATAATCCAGATCAATGGAGGACATCTCTTTTCCTCCGGGGGCAGGCAGGATGCGCCCGCCTGTCAGTCTTACCCCGCCGCTCATACGTTTGAAGTATATGGTATGTCCCGGAACATCCGGAGGAAGTGTCACTTCTATATTACCCGTATTAATAAACATCACATTGTCATCATTGTTATTCAGGGAAGTGCTGACGGATATGTTCCTCCAGTTCCCCACTATGCCATGAAGAGACACATAACTGTCATTGTTCGGATGAAGGAAAATGTTACCCCCCTCCACGAACAGAGGAATGCTCAGGGTCTTGATGTGCATCCCGATCATGGCATTCGGACTCTGTATGTCAATTCCGGTATCATACGATATCCCTTCGATTGTGACAAATTTCGTGTTCCCTCCGATTTTTACACGTGCAAATGTCCTTTCGTTATAAAACTCTATCTGTCCGGCAGACAGGTTGAAACCGACATGGGAATCCGTCCCCTCATAAAGAGTTTTTGAGGACAACATACCGGAATCTATGGAAAACGGACCGATACGTCCGCTATCCGCCGTGATTTTTCCGCTGATGTCCACATTGACCGCCCTGATACCGTCCGCATCAATCATGGACGCCTTGATCTTCTCGGTCAACAACAGCTTGGTGGCGATAAAAGTCCAGCTCTGTGCTACTTCCCAGTATTTTATTTTTCCCGAAGCCACATTCTGTTTGGGGGTCTCCGTCGAAACCGACGTATGCGAACGGATGCACAGGTACAGCAGGTTGTCATAAAGTACAATGTCGTAAAACTGCTGCCCTTGCTTGCCTTCCAGGTAAGACACAGACGCCCCCCATACACGCATACGCATGCGCGCTCCCTTATCTCCCTTGTCACCTTTTGGAGCAAAACTGACCTGTCCGGTTCTAGTCAACAACGGCATATCACCTCCTTATTCCTTGGTTGTGATGGTCCATGCCACGTTGCCTCCTGCCTGCTGGCACATGTCCCAAGTACACGTGCCGGAAGTGGCTGCTGTACCGGAAGTAGACGGGTTAAGGACTACTCCTGCACTGTCCATGAACACGAAATAGAAAGTCATGTCCTTGTACTTGGTGGTACTCCCACGCTTGACCAGAATGGGCTTATAGACCACCGTGTCACCACTTTCCCGGATGGTCTCGTCCTCGGGCGTGGGATTCAGGATCAAATCAAACGGATCGGACGCATCCATTACGGACTGCGTGTCCTGACCGATGAGCTTGCCGCCCTGGTACACCTCCGCCTTGAACACACCTGTCGTGTCAACCATATCGTTGGTGACGGTCAATGTCTGTGTGGTCTTTCCGCTCAGCACGCTCCACGCACCGTTGACCTGGTTGTACCACTTGTACGCCAGTCCGGTAGTGATCTCGTCACTGCCCATGCGCGCTACGGCTTTCAGAATGCAGCTCTGCCCTTTGTCCCGAAGGGTAAAATACTTGTTGTCACCGGCAATGATCGTCACATGCTTTTGGTTTCCGACCCCCTTGGTGATGGGGATGCTATAGACGAACTGGACGGTGTCGCTGGTATTCCCTATCGTCACGGTGGCTTCACCCTTGATGGTACAAGAGGCCGCTCCGCTCGCCTTGACCAGATTCTTGACGATCTGCAATCCGTAGTAATCCGTCGTACCGGGCTGGTAAGGGATAAACTTGAAATGTCCCGTCTCACCGCCAAACGTGTTGGTGGAGACATTGCCCGAGAACTTGATCTCGACATCATTGAAATACCATTTCATGGAGGAAGGGACCACCAGCCCTTCCGCCACCCGCGAAGAGGTGAGAATGAAGGACAAGACGGGCTTGAGCGAAGCGAAATCCGGTGCGATGTTCGTCGGCGCGGACGCTTCGCCCATATACTCCTGATACAGATCTCCCTGGTTACACTGGATGGCAGGCATGTATACGCCGCCCTTTTGCGAAAATATGACCTGTCCGGTCGCGCTGGCCAAACTCATGACGCTCCTCCTTCCCCGGTCGTTTCCGTACTATCCGTGCCTTCGGAGCTTTCGGTGTTGTCCTCCCCCCAAGAGGCAGGTGTGAATACTTCGACGGGATGGTCCGTACCGTCTATCTCTTCTTTCGCCGCCTGCGGGGTCAGGCAGATGCCGCCCGCTTCCTTGGCCCTGTCAAATACCGTGTCGCCGGGGAAACGTGCCACGTCCGCCTGCCACAATAATACATTGCCATCCGCTGTCCTGTTGCGGATATCGGTCAGATGCAACCGGTCGGCAACCTCCTTCGTTACTTTAATGTAAAATGCCATAATTCTATTGTTTTTAATGTTATCCAAATTTTCTTACTACTACCGCCTTGCCCCCCTGTGTGAGCACCTTGCCGCCTTGTGTCAGCGCCACGTAAGGGCCTCTGTCCTCCACCTCCAGCTTTAACATCATGCCGTTGCTGAAAGGTATCCTGGGAGAGTATCCGTCGGCAACCTTGGCATATCCGGCATCTCCGCTCTTCTTGACGTACCAGTGGCAGTTAAACATGGCGGATGGATTCGGGATAACCCCCATGGTATCCCGAATGACGGGTCTGGGAAAGATGGCGTAAGTCCCATCCGGAACACCCGTAGGTACGCCCTCCCAGTCGGCTTCAATCTTCGGAATCCTGCGGCGTATCACCGTAGAGACTGCCGGGTCCGATGTGCCCGGGGTTGATGCCGGAGTCCCGGAAGCCGCATAGGTGGCCTTGCAGACAATCGTGATGTCATCACCTATATAATTGCGGTCAATCTTATATACATTCTTGTTCAGTGATACAAACTCCCAGTCGTTGTCACCCGCTCCTGTGGTTATCGCCTCCAGCGCTCCCGTAGACAACAGACGGTACCAGAAGAACCTGCATTTGCCCGTAGCCGTCACGTCCGTGTCGCCTACCATCAGTTTAGCCGTGATGGTCTGTGCGGTGATGTCACGCACCGGGTTCCAGTCCAGCGTGGACGGGCTGTCTATCGTCAATACGGGGATCGCATCCGTACCGTCAACCGCGCGGACAAGACGGCTCATCTGAAAAGTAAACAGCTGTCCGGTACGTGTGTCGGCATATTCCGCGTAAAACTCCAGCGTGACGGGTTTTAGGACGGTGACATTTTTTTTCATTGTGATCTGTCCCTTGCTGTCACCGGACTCCGTAATGCTGTAGCCTGTGTTTGTCGATGTGATAAGTGTGCGTGTGGTTCCGATGCGCTCGTACCACTTCATGTTGGTCAGCCTGGAGTTGACCGCCCCGATTTTAGTCACCGCTTCCGGATCGGTGGCGTTGCACCGCGGAAACAGGACCAGCGGTGTCAGCGTATAGTCCGGAGTGTATTCAGCTTTGTCAGCCTGGTAGACCTGCATGTCCGGCACGCTGCCCACCACCTCGATGTTACAACTGGTTTGTAACAGCCGGTAGTTGATTTCTATTTTTCGTTGCTTTGTTGCCATTGTATAAAACCATTTTAAAATGTTACAAAATTCTCCGCCACTTCAAACTGCTGCCCGTCACGCAATAACGCCTGTGCTTTAAACGTACACACCCGCATGTTGGTATAATTCGGTCCGAGATCATCTGTCGTCAGAGGAAGATTTTTCCCGGCGCCGGCACGCTTCACCGCCCATGCGTTATCTTCTGATACATTCCCGGTATCACGCGTCCAGCTCACATCAGCGTCAAGTATATGATCTGTCACGTCACGGTTGTACAGCTTGCCGGTAATATATAGCGTTGTGGAAAAAGTCTCGATATCAAAATACCACCCCTTTGTGCTGCCGATCTCTATCGTAAATTCCGGGTTCCCTTCCAGCATCGCCCATCCGGCCGCCGCATATTGCGGTTCGTCGGCTGTTCCCGTCATCAGGCACTTCCATTTGCAGCCGTAGTGCCAAACCGTGTCCGCCCGCTCCTGCGTATTGGTGTAAGGATTGTCAGAGGACGCGACTTCGGCCGACCAAAAGCCACGGTCCACCAGTTCCTGTACGGGCAGTCCCTGCCAGTCCACCCGGTAAAGTTCACCGAAGATGCCGGCACGGGCGAATATGTACGAGTGCTTATAGTTGACGGGGAGATTGTCAAACAAATCCAAATTGGGCAAACGCCCCAATATCATGTAATAGTTGTTCTGTTCCAAGACAGGCTTCGTTACTCCTTCCAGCCAGACAAGACATTTATCCGTGGTGGCGGACAAATACCAGTAGCTTTGCCTGTCCTCATTGAAGGCGTTTCCTCTTCTGGTAATGATCGTCAACTCTGTGGGAGGATAGTTTTTACCGCCCGGCACCTCACTGTCCGGGTATGACAACACCGAGATGGAGTTGGCCGGGACATTCTTGGACAGCACGCGCATCCACGAGGCGTAATACTCCCCCGTTGAAAAGAGGTTGTTTACAATCCCGTACACTATATCACCCTCCTGGAATGCGGTGAAGTCATTCTCCCAGCGCTTGCGCAATTTCAGGGTATAAGTTCCGTCGCTCTCTAAAGCCACGGACTCAATGACTCCGTTCTCGGAATATGAGGTGTCGCCTTCCTGTGCGTTCAGACGGTTATAGATGATTTCCTTGAACACTGCGGAGCCGCGTACCTCAAGACGCTCGAACTGACCGCGCCCGTCAGGATAGATACCGGCACCTTTACCGGCAATCATGGAGTCGATGAACTTGCCGAACTTCAATAAGAAATTTGTTCCGTCCGCTTGATCCTTACGAAGGAACATTACTAAGGAGCGCAATGCGGAATACACGTTATGGTCTGTCGCAGGGGTGGAGTCGTGGCTTCCGATCACATACACACCGCTGCCACCACCGCCCGTATAGGTCTGTCCCTTCAGGGTAAGGCTCTCAACCTTTTCCTCCAGCTCCCCGATACGGGAATAGGCGGCGGTTTCCCCGACAGTATATATAGGGGAATCATAAGCTAAATCAAGATTGAATTCAAATCCGATAACCCTTGACTGCCTTCCGTTCTCGAAATAAGCCTTGTTGATAAGGTTGACCTTTTGACCGATGCTGTAGAGGTTGTGAATGCCATCCTCACGGTATGCGTCATTTGACATCATCGTGCAGCCATAGGTACTCGGGTCTATCTTGGATTTGGCAGCGTACTTTTCAGTCTTTTCCTTCAGCTCCTGCTCGGCGGCACCCACAAGCCCCAGCTCGGTTATTTTCGTGCTGTCCCAGCCGGAAAGCACATATTCATCTCCATCCTGGGGAAAGAGCACATCACCAGGAAGCGGTCTGCCATAGTCCTCATTCCTGACTATCTCCCAAAGCTGTGCCTCAGGGTTCCATCCGCCATCCTCCAATATCTCCGGCTTTCCCTCAGGATTGAACTTCACGGCAAACTCCAAACCGTTGAGAAGTCCGGACGCGAAACGTATCCTCAGCTCCTGACCGGGGAGGATATATTTCTCGGAAAAGTTAACACCCGTGTCCCTAAAGCGGTAGGCATTCCATTTTTCCTCGGTGGTTGTACCGTCCTCATTCTCCACCTTGTCCGTCACTTCGATAGTGGTGACATCCGACATGATGCCCGTTCTTCGGGGATAGACTTCATCGAAGATAACCACCTGCTCGACGGCTTCCTCGGTAGTCATATCAGGATAAGCGTCAATGTAAGGAGTGCCTTCGGGAAGCATCAGCCTGCGCTGCACCACGCCGTTCACAACCACGGTCTCGTCAACCGGACGGTAGTCAGATGGGATATTCTTTGTTGAACCAAAAGCGTAGATACGGGTGGCATAAGTGGACCGGGATTCTGACTGTGACATTTCCTGCACGTTTTTCCCGATTTCGAAATCCACCGCATCGCCAGACTCACAACGTCCGAAATGGATGATGTTTTCAGTCACCCAACATTCGCAATCCCATTTTTTCGCCATCTCAAAACAAGCGTCAAGGATGTTGATGTTATCGTAACTCATCAACTGGGACTTGTTTTCGACTGTGGAATCAATGGAGAAAACAAAATCCTGTCCTTTGTATGTGTAACCAAGAGCTTTCAAATTTCTAAGGACTATACCGGCTTGTACGTCAAGCGGAGCGGTCAGGTTCCAGGACGCCTCCTGTCCGGTCGTCTCCGGGGTATATTTGAAGATTTTGTTTTTCCATTTCCAGTAGTAGGCGTCAAGTCTTAATTCGTAATCGTAGCCGGCGGTATTGGTGTTGAATGCGGGCTTCTGCAAGTCGCACACCTCGAACAATCCGAAGTTACATTCCACGTATGAGCCAAGTTTGAAATATATGGGATTCTCTAAGGAGAACTTTAACATGATGTAGTCCTCCTTCATCAGAGTGAACTTACGCTTGCAGCCTTCATTGATCAAAGTTGTAAGCAGGATAGCACCGGATATGTCTTTGATGTCGATTTGTTCCATGTCTTCAAAGTTCGGGGATAAAAAAAAGAGTGCCCAATTTTGAGCACTCACATACACGACAATAAAACCAATGTCGTGAATTAGCTTCTGTTTGCCGGATTTGGCTCGTTAAACTTGGCTGAAATTTTTCCGAAAGTTCGGTCTAAACTCTGTGCGTAAGTGACACTCTTGCCAGTATAAATAAGATGGTAAACCTCGCTACTATTAGCAGGAATCTGAATATCAACCACACCTTTATACAGCTCATCAAAGAAAGCTTTCTTCTTTGCTTGATAATCAGACTGAGAATTACCCTCGATAGTGAACGAAAGAGTTATTTCCCTCTCATCGACTTTAGGATTATTGATTATTACCCGTTTCCCATGTTCAAGTCGGCTTTTGTTCTCAATAAAATCCTTCATGGGAGCGGATGCCCCAATAACATCAAGAAACCCCTCTCCCATTCTCACGCCCCATGTTGTATAAGCGTTTTCGCCATTAATTAATAATTCATTCATAAACTATAATTTTGCTGTATTCTTTTTAACCTCTGCTATATCTCTTTGCATCTGTTGAATAGGTTTGACGATTGCCCCTGTATTTTCTGAAATCTGTACCAATTCAAGATAGGATTGCGCTATCAAATCCCGCGTATCATCAGCAATATTTCTTGTTTCCGTATTTATGGAAAGTAGAGCATCTGCTTTTACTGTTAGTAAATTAAGCGATTGAGATTGAATGATATTTTGATTCTTTATCTCTTCTCCTGCAATCTGCAATGCTGTAAACCTACCGTTCAACTCTTCGCCAGTATCTTGACTCATTGCCTGAAAACCTCTTGATGAAGAAGATTGGGAATAGGACTCCTGTGAAATCTTGTCATATCCGGTTGCGGCAGCAAGCTCGTCACGTAATTTCATGGCTTCGTCAACATACTGCATATATTCATCTTGCAAGGCTTTCCTTTCCTCTTCGGTCAGCTCGTTATCCTCCATGCTGGCACCAAACTTTTTCCACCAATCCTCCAACTTTTCGCTGTATAACTCACCAATCTTATTGGAAAGCATGGCACGCATGAAGTATTCTGATATATCTTCCGATGCTGCCTTCGCATCGTATTTCATATCCATAAGATTGTCAACAAAACTATCATACATAGAATCAAATGACATTCCAGTCAGACCCTCGTAAAGTTCATTCGTCAGTTCTTCCAACGTACCAGCTTGATCAATATAGTCATTCAACTTATCAGTCAGACGGTCACCGTATCCACCTTTGCCGGTATTCTGAATGGTTTCCCACATATCGACTGTCTCACGAAGCATTTTCATTTCTTCTGGGGTAAGATTCCAGATATCACCATTCCAATCACGGCCAATCTTGCCGCTCAGACGGTCTATCTGTTCCTGAGAAAAACCGCCCCAATAGTAATTCCAGCTATGATGAGAACCAGAATAACGTGCTTGTTCCTGCGCTATACGCTTGTAATTATCAATAGTTTCTTTTTGATACTTATAAGCATCCCGGTATGCGGCAACAGACTGCGTTCCCTTGCTTGCCTTCATTTCGTCAGTCAAGTCTTCAATGGCAGTTTGTAACGTTTCGTTACGGTCTGTCAACCTGTTAATGGCTTCTTCGACCTCTTTTTTATTACCGCCAATACCAAACCAAGACCTAAACCCACCGAAAGTTACTGTATTAAGGATATTACCTATACCGTTCTTAATAGAACTGAATATCTGAACAAATATGTCCCCACTAAGAATATTATCCAAAATTCCATCTACTGCGTTAAGAACTGTATCTATGATTGAAGAAACGAGAGAACCTATGCCATCTTTCAATATATCAAGAATAGAAAGTATAGCAGAAATAATTTGTCCTATAACCCCTGCACTTGAAAGTGTTTCTGATATTTTCCCAACGGCACTGCCAATCTTACCTCCGATATTCAATTTTGACAGCCCGTCAAGCATATTTTGAATCCCCTCAAAAGAACCTTTCAGAGTTCCGCTTGCAAAGCCGTGCAATCCGCTTGCCACTGCGTTCAATCCCTCGATGGTATCTTTTGAGGATTTCTTCACACCCTCACCAAGATTTTGCAATTCGTTTGTTGCATCTCTGTAATTTGAATCGGCGGCGGTCACTCCAGACTTGGCAATGTCAACAGCTAATTTTTTCTTCTGAATTTCAGCTTCATTACCATCTTTCACGGCCTTTTCATAATCTTCCTGCGCCTTTTTCAAGTTAGCGTATGCAAGATTTTGTTGCACTTCCGCATCCCTTACCTTTGTCACAGCATTACCGAGTTGAACCATCTGTTCTTGAAGCTGCTTGAAGTTAAGGGTACCATCTCCACCGGGGAGCATTCCTTCAATCATTTCAATGGCATCATAAACAGTCTTCTTGTCGGTTTCATCTGATTCCTTGAATTTGTCAGTCTTTACATATATTTTTAACTCACGTAGAAGATCTTTCATCTGTTCACCAAGCAATCCTGTCAAATCCCCGAAAGCAGCCCCCCAGTCAATTTTCTGCGACAAAGCACTCATATCAACTTGATGAACGGCAGAATCCTTCTGTCTTTCCAAAGACAGTCTTTCGCCTTCGCTCTGTGCATTGCGTATCTTTTCGGCGTATTCTTCGGCTATAGCAAGTTTCTGTTGTTGAAATGTACCATATTCTTTCAGATAGTCACGCATTGCCTCTGCTTCGGCACGGTACACCTCTTCTTCAGCTTTCTTGCGTGATTCAACATTCAGAGCATTTGCTTTATCAATCTCCGTCTGTTGCTCTGCGGTTAGACCATTGGAATTTATGCTCGTGTTTCCAGCTTCCTTATTTACTTTGGCAAGTTCTGCCATCTGCTTTTCAATGGCTTGCTTCTGCGCCTCATGGTCGGCTTTTATTTGTGCAAGCTTCTTTTCTGCTCCGTCCTCCATCAATGAAATTTCATCCTGCTGGTTCTTGCGCTGTATGGAAAGAAGTTCTTCATCCAACTTTTCCTGATTCTCCTTCTGCTTCTTCGCCAGATTTTCCTGTCTGGTCAATGAACTTCCGGTTACTCCTCCCAGCTCCTTGTATGCCTTTTCGGATGTTTCCATCTTATCTTTGGCTTCTTTCACCTGTTTCGATGTAGCCGTCTGATCTTTGATTAATGCTTCATACCCTTTTTTCGCTTTCTCCCATTCGACTTTAGCATTTGCCAAATCTTCTTGATATGTAGTTTCTTGTGTTTCCTGTCTGTTCTCAACTTCCAATTGGGTATTGATTTCTGACAAGACATCTTTTCTTGCGTTTGCCAATTCATTCTTCAGGTCTTCGATACGCTGTGCCTGAACCTTCATTTCGGAACGGTTGTTTTCCCTTTTAGCTAAATTATAAGCCCATTCCGCACTCTTTACCTGTTGTTCCAAAGATTCGACTATAGCCTGTTTTGACTGTGTTCTGGATTTTACGACCTCTTCATTATATGCTTTCCAAAAACCTGTCAAATCTTGTATATGACCTTTCTCATCAACATATTTCCTAAAGAGTGCCGGATATAGTTCCTCAATATCTTTTAAAGCTTTAAGTTTAGTGGTCTCGGCTTCCACCTCGCTATTAATGGTGCTAACAAGACCTTCCAAAGTACGTTTCCGATCTTCTTCGTCCGTGTTGAGTTTTTCTATTTTCTTGTTGTACGAGTCCAAAGCACGTTCAGCAGATGTTGTGCTGTCGGATAATGCCCACATGGCAGCTCCAAGCCCTACAACCGCCGTTGCCAACAACACATAAGGATTGGTAAGCATTGCAGCGTTTAAAGCTAACTGCGCTTTTCGTGCCAATAAACGGGCATTGGTAAGTCCAATCTCCACAAGAGTATGTTTACTTTCGGCAGCAGTAACAAGCATCACTGCGGTCCGGTATGTACCATAAGTAACCACTAATCCAGCCAAGATTCTACCTACTGTTTCATAATTCTGAATCAACGAAGTTGTCATTTGAATACCGTCCATGATAACACTTTCCGACTTTGTTCCCAATTCGTTAAACACGGAATCCAAAGCATCCTGCATCATAGACAACTGACCATTGATAGTCTTTGAAGCATTCTCAGACATATTATAGAACTTACCACCTGCGGAAGTTGCATCAATGAATGCCTGTTGAACCATTTCAGCGGAAACAGCACCTTTGGACATTTCATCTTTCAAAGTTGCGATAGATTTTCCGGTCTTTTCGGAGATAATCTGTAACGGGTTGAATCCAGCGTTTATCATTTGATTCAAATCCTGCCCCATAAGTTTACCCGCTGCTGACATCTGTGAAAATGCCAAAGTCAGCGAATTGAACTTACTGGATTCCCCCATAGAAATATCACTAATGGCTTTCAAGTATTTGATAGTGTCTTCTGCTTGTATGTTAAATCCAAGCATCATCTTTTCTGCTCCAACCATATCTGACATAGTAAGTGGAGAAATCTTAGCCAGCTCCTTGATTTGCGGAATCAGTTGTCCTGCCATATCCTTTCCAACCATAGTCTCAATAGCGGTCTGCATGGATTGAAATTCTCCACGAACACGAATTATTTCAGAACCTAATGCCTTTAATACTCCAGCACCACCAATAACCGCCAATGCTTTCTTCCAAGAAATAGCGATACCGTTGTTACTCTCTACGATTTCCTTAGCATTATCATTGTAAAGGGCGTATTCATCCCGAAGTTTCTTTACGGAAAGACGCGCTTCGGCTTGTTGTTGGGTTAATCCAAATAAAGCTGCCTTTTCTTCATCAAGAGCTTTGCGGGCAGCATTGTATTCTTCTAACTTGCTATTTGCTGATAACGGATTCCTTTTCAATGCTATACGATAAGCATCCCCAAGTCGTTTTACATCCGCTTCAATATCCTTAACTACCGCTTTTTGAGCAAGAATCTTCTCTGTGAATCCATTCACGGCCTGGGAAGCATCGAAGATTTTCCTTTTGAATCCCGTTTCCATCTCCGCTCCAGCTTTGGCTGCATTAGTCACCAACTCATCCAATCTTTGGTTGGATGCAGCAAGTTGGGCATTCAAAGCCTTGAAAGCAGCAGGAGTCTGCGTGCCATCCATGCTCATTAACTCCTGCTTTAATTTTGCAATTTCATTACGAAGTCTTACAACTTCTTCCCAGTCACTACCTATCTTAAAATATAATTTTGACATATCTATTTCTTTTTCCTACGATTAGCCAATTCCTTACCACTGATTCTATTCACCTTCTGACCACCATATACTGCGTGTAATTTATCCCGTTGCATCATCAGCAGATTCCGATAAGGGATAATCTCAAACACTTCTGTATAACTCAGATGCAGCGTGTCAATCAAATGGGCTATCTGCCCGAAGAACGTTGTGTTTCCTACTGTTTCGGTTTTGCTGCCAGCATCGACACGTTCCTCATCGAGCTGACACACTGAAAAGCCGAAATATCCATCATAGAGAAACAGACTTCCAAGGCATCTTTGACTTCTTCAAAAGTGCCGTTCTCCAATTCTTTGACCAAACTATCATTCCCGCAGATGAAGCATGAAATACCTTTCAGCATATCTTCAGTAGCTTCAGGAAGCTCTTTAATAGCTTCCATGACATTATCTCCAGTCATGCCGATATTGGAAAAATGATGAATGGCACGACAGATAATTTTAATTGTAGGAGGTTTAATGGTATAAACCATCCCTCCTATCTCCACATTCATGAAATCCAGCCCTAACAAAGCATCAGAAACCGTTTTTGCTGCTTGATTCATATTCTTAAACTAAAAGGGGGAATGGTATATATCCATCCCCCGGTTATCACTCTTGTACTTTTACCAATGTTATCTCTTTTTTAAGAGTGGTATCAACTTCAGAAGGAGTGGTTTTAATATCTCCTGACTGAGTGACGTACCCCACTTTCGACACTTCATAGTGAACGGTAGCCCCAGCATTCACCTGCTTTGACTTGACCGTTGCACCGTCCAGCTTTACGGTCGCATCGGAAGGAGTAGGTACAATGGTTACTGTAGTTCATGCCTGCAAAGCTTTAATCTGCCCCTCTTCGTAGTTATACTCAGAAGAAACGCCTTCAATTCCCGGTTCCTGCACCAAGCCTTTTACAGCGATTGCAATTGCCTTATCCGTATTGGCTTCACGGGAAACAATACGGCATTTTGGGAAGATGAACCAGACATCATCATCGGTCAGACAGAACAATGCTTTGTTGATAATAACTTTGTCTAAAGCACGCTTCCAACCTACATCTTTAGATGTTGCCTGAATAACATCGCCACCCATGAACGCTTTCTTGGTCTTCCAGTCATATTGTCCGATAGAGAAAACGGGCGATACTTCTCCCGGCACATCATCGTAACGGTAATTTTTTCCCGTTAATTGGTTCTTGTACCCAGTGACAGAGGCTTCCGTTTCCTCAATCTGCCACGTTTCCCCGTGTACATTCAAAACCTCATCTTTCGCTTTGATAGCGGCTTGAATCAAAGTCTTTGCGATTTCGGGGGTAATGTCTGCCGTTACCTTATCAATATCGGCAAACAAGATTCTTTTTATTCCTACTGCTGAAATCATAATCTTATAGTTTTACATTTATTACTTCAAATAAAATTCTCACATTCACGTAATGGCATTTCAAAGCTGTATCCGCTTCCGTGCCAATTGATTCGATAGAGTAACGATAGGTTGTACCGTCATAGGTGCTTACTACATCATCAAGCAGCTTGTCAGCCTTTCTTTCAAGTTCGTTAAGCCGGATTGTGTTCGCTTCATTCTCGCTTAAATTGGGTACACATAGATTCACTTCTGCAAAAGATTTCTTCCAATACTTTCCCGGCTGTTGTTTCTTCGTGTGGATGACAATCCTTTCGGACTTCAATTCACCCGTCAGCGTTTCACCATCAGGCACTATATCTA
>OCHF01001124.1_pt1 | contig 13321 bp, 15 predicted proteins | sample 1538851 | NCBI WGS metagenome assembly OCHF01 (sample SAMN04571730, study PRJEB22368) | human gut metagenome | biome: human gut; material: stool | host: Homo sapiens | place: Luxembourg | collected 2012-12-07
CCGGTTCTGCACCGGTGTAAATCCGGTAAATCCATCCATTGCGATCACACTGTCTTTAAGCATTTTTGCTTCCGGTACAGTCTGACTCAACACATCAAGTAATTCTTCTTTTGTGATATATTTATCACGCAGATAATCCTCAAATCCTTCATATACTTTACGGATATCCTTTAACTTATAATACAGATAACTTTCCGGATTCAGTCCTTCCATGAAAGAATCAAGCTGTTCAAAATCAATTCCATACTGTGTGAATTCTGATATCACAGACTTCACTTCGCTGATATATCCCTGCTTCTTAAGATTTCCCTTAAGAACGGTCAGCTCATCTTCGTAATTTCCTGCAATCTTACGGAGCACCAGATTCTTACCCTCATCATCAAGGATCGGCTGTCTTTCCTTTCCTGTCTCTTCAAAAACACGGTGAGCCAGACGTCCAAAACTTAAGACATCAATATTCATAATACCGCCACGCGGATGTGCCATACACAGGTCCTTCTGCGTCTGCATTGTAAACTGCTCCGGAACCAGAACAAGATAATTCTTCTCCGGATGACGGATTGACTCCTCAACAATCTGCTGATATAAATAATGGGACTTTCCGCTTCCGGAATTCCCGAAAATAAACTGCAATGACATGCTCTGACTCCCGCCTTTCTTCTTAATATCTAAGCAAAAGACAGGCTGTCGTTCACAGGAATGAGCCATATCTCTCAGCCTTCTCTGTGCCCGGCAGCCCGTCTGGGTTTTTCCTTTCTTCTATTATCGCAAATTTATTTCACAAGGTCAACCAGTGCTGTCTTAGGAATCGCACCAATCTGTCTTCCGCTCTCTTCACCACCTTTAAATGCGATGAAAGTCGGAATGCTCATCACTCTGTATTTCTGTGCAATGTCGATATTCTCATCAATGTTGATGTGGCATACCTTTACATCACTGAGTTCTTCTGAAAGAGCTTCTACGATTGGAGCCATCATCTTACATGGTCCACACCAGTCTGCATAAAAATCAACGAGTACCGGCTGCTGTGCCTGAAGTACTTCCTGCTCAAAATTGTCTGTTGTAAGTTTTACTACTGCCATCTTTATATCCTCCTTATAGATGTTATATCTTTTATCTGTAACTGAACAGTTACCTTTTTCCTTTGTTACAACCTTAGTATAGCACATATTTTTTATTTTTCTGTGATAAAATCACAAAGAAACCGACAGTTTGGATTTTTCCTCCCTGCCGGTTTCCTTCATTACTTCTTATATCGTTTTATCTTATTGCAACCAGGTCTGCAACCCTTTATTTACGCTTCATCGATTGCCTTACCGATATCATGTCTCATGTATTTATTCTTAAAGTTTACCCACTCTGTTGCTGCATATGCATTCGCACGGGCTTCTTTCAGATCTTTTCCCTTCGCTGTCACGCCAAGAACACGTCCGCCGTTTGTCACAATCTGATCTTCGTTGAATTTTGTTCCTGCATGGAAGCAGTAATATCCTTCGTGCTTCTTGAACTCTTCCAGTCCTGTGATTGGGAAACCTTTCTCGTAGCTTACCGGATATCCTTCGGATGCGAGTACGACACAGACTGCTGCATTGTCTTCAAACTGAAGATCAACCTGATCCAGTGTTCCGTCGATACATGCTTCCATAACTTCAAGGATATCATTCTTCATACGAGGAAGTACAACCTGAGCTTCCGGATCTCCGAAACGAGCGTTGTATTCAAGAACCTTCGGTCCATCTTCTGTCAGCATCAATCCAAAGAAGATAACTCCCTTGAACGGACGTCCTTCTGCTGCCATTGCGTCTACCGTTGCCTGGTAAACATATTTCTCACAGAATTCTTCTACTTCTTTTGTATAGAACGGGCTTGGAGAAAATGTTCCCATACCGCCTGTATTAAGTCCTGTATCTCCGTCTCCGGCACGCTTATGATCCTGCGCACTTGTCATTGTCTTGATTGTCTTTCCATCAACAAAAGAAAGTACGGAAACCTCGCGGCCTGTCATAAATTCCTCAATGACCATCTCATTTCCGGCTGTACCAAACTTCTTATCCAGCATGATCTCTTTCACGCCTGCTTTTGCTTCTTCCAGATCCTTACAGATCAGAACACCTTTTCCGAGTGCAAGTCCGTCTGCTTTCAAAACAATCGGGAACTTCGCTGTCTCAAGATAAGCAACTGCTGCTTTTGGATCTGTAAAGTTTTCATAAGCTGCTGTCGGAATATTATATTTCTTCATCAGGTCTTTGGAAAATGCTTTAGATCCCTCAAGAATCGCTGCATTCTTCTTCGGTCCAAATGTGCGGATTCCTGCTTCTTCAAGAACATCTACAAGACCACCTACCAGCGGATCATCCATTCCTACGATACAAAGATCAATCGCATTCTCTTTTGCGAAATCTCTTAATTTATCAAATTCCATAGCGCCGATCGGTACACACTGCGCATACTCAGCGATTCCGGCATTTCCCGGAGCACAAAAGATTTTGTCTGCTCTTGGGCTCTTTGCCACGCTTGCTGCGATTGCATGCTCTCTTCCGCCGCTTCCTACGATCAATACGTTCATAGTCTCTGCCTCCTTACTCGGTAACGATTGTACGATGTCCTTCTACTTCAACCTTTCCGTTCGCGATCAGATCGATTGCATGTGGAAGGATCTTCCATTCAGCCTGTTCCATCACTCTGCGCTGAAGCACTTCCGGGGTATCTCCATTGTGTACTTCTACAGCCTTCTGCAAGATGATCGGGCCTGTATCAGTTCCTTCATCTACGAAATGTACTGTTGCACCAACTACTTTCACACCGCGCTCCAAAGCTGCCTCGTGCACTTTCAATCCATAATAACCTGTTCCACAGAAAGATGGAATCAGAGATGGATGAATGTTGATGATCCGGTTCTTATACTTCTTGATCATCTCCGGCGGGATTACCACAAGGTAACCTGCCAGCACGATCAGATCCGGTTCATATGCATCCACAACCTTTAAAAGTTCCTGATTGAACACTTCTCTTGACTCGTAGTCCTTTGGAGAAATGCATTTCGCATCGATTCCATTTTCTTTGGCACGTGTCAGTGCATAGGCATTCTTATTATTGCTGATCACGCCCACAAGTTCTGTGTTCGTGATCATTCCATTCTTTACGCTGTCGATGATTGCCTGAAGGTTTGTTCCGCCTCCTGACACCATACTTAAGACTCTTAACATAAAGTCACTCCCTTTTCGCCAGCCTCGATCTTGCCGACTACATATGGCTGATCTCCTGCTTCACGAATTGCATCCATTGTCTTATCAACGTCTGCCGGATCAACAGCGAGAACCATTCCAAGTCCCATGTTGAATGTGTTGTACATCATCTGCTCTTCGATTTCGCCCTCTTTTGCAAGTTTTGCAAAGATTGGTGGAATCGGGTAGCTGTCTTTTTCTACAACTGCATGAGTTCCTTCTTTGAGCATACGCGGAATGTTCTCATAGAATCCGCCACCTGTGATATGGCTGCATGCTTTTACTGTAACACCTGCATTTTTGATGCTTTTAAGTGCTTTTACATAGATTCTTGTCGGAGCAAGAAGTGCCTCTCCAAGAGTAGTTCCAAGATCATCATAATAAGTATCTAAAGATTCTTTTGTAATATCAAATACTTTTCTTACAAGTGAAAATCCGTTGCTGTGAACACCTGTAGAAGCCATTCCGATCAGAACATCTCCGGCTGCAAGATTCTCTCCTGTGATCATTTCTTTCTTATCGCAAACACCAACTGCGAATCCTGCAAGATCATAATCATCTTCCGGCATAAGCCCCGGATGCTCTGCTGTCTCTCCACCGATCAGAGCTGCATCAGACTGCTTACATCCTTCTGCAACACCTTTTACGATCTCAGCGATCTTCTCCGGATAGTTCTTTCCACATGCAATGTAATCCAGGAAGAAGAGTGGCTCTCCACCTGCACATGCGATATCGTTCACGCACATAGCAACAGCATCGATTCCGATTGTGTCATGCTTATCCATTACCATAGCAAGTTTTACCTTTGTTCCGCATCCGTCTGTACCGGAAAGAAGAACAGGCTCTTCCATCTCTTTGATCTTCGCAAGAGAGAAAGCTCCTGAGAATCCGCCAAGTCCTCCGAGAACTTCTGCGCGCATTGTCTCTTTTACATATTCTTTCATTAATTCCACTGATTTGTAACCGGCTTCAATATCTACACCTGATGTCTTGTAATCCATCGTAAATCTCCTTTTCTTTCGAATCGTAATATTTATTTATTGTTGAGATATTCCTCATAACCAACTTCTGCAAGTCTGTCTGCTTTTGCCTGTACCGTATCTTTCATCTCTGCAGAATAAGCTTTCAGTTTCTCTAAAAGCTCCGGATCTGACATTGCAAGCATCTTTGCTGCAAGAATTGCCGCATTCATACCGCCGTCGATTGCAACTGTAGCAACCGGGATTCCAGGTGGCATCTGAACGATTGAATAAAGTGCGTCCATACCCTCCAGATTCTTTCCTGACATTGGGATACCAATTACCGGCATTGGGAAAAGTGCTGCGCACATTCCCGGCAGATGTGCTGCCATACCTGCTCCTGCAATAATTACTTTGATTCCCTTTCCTTCAGCTGCCTTCGCCCAGTCAAAAAAGACATCCGGCATACGGTGTGCTGAAATGATCGTCATCTCATAATCGATTCCAAACTTCTCCAGTGTGGCTGCTGCCTTACTCATCACCTTCAGATCTGAGTCGCTGCCCATGACAATTCCTACTTTTGGCATATCATTTCCTCCTCAGTGGTATACTGTTTTCCTTCCCTTGGAAAACTTTGTTTATTTATTATCCATACTTATGAAAGATTCCATTTAATCATCTATTAACTATCCAATTACCTATAGGATTTCCTTAAAATCCCGCTTCATCCAAAGGCTCATTAAGTACCTCTGTTCCCGGCAATACGAATCTTCCGTCCTCTAATAGTATAATGTCTTTTCCCTCGTTTGTCACTACACTTATTTCTTCTAACTCTTTATAAGGCACGGTTATATCTGTATGACAGTTAAAGTATGCTTTTGATACATCTTCCTTACGAAGAAGAGAACAGGAATTATCTTTCGCCACAATTTCCTTTCCATTCGGATTGTAGACTCTGATTTCCTCGCTCCAGGAATAACATGTATCTCCTACTGCAAAATGCGGTCCTGTCTTCTCTGCGATCAGAATCGGCATCTTATCTTCTATATTAAATTTCTTTGCTGCCACATATGCAGTCGTATTTGTTCCAATTGCGAACTCACCAAGCGGAAGAGTCTCATGATTCTTCAACACATTATCGTAAATGTATTTCTTATTCTGTGCTTCGTCCTCAAAGTTCGTACATGTATAGTCGGTGATCTTTCCATCCTGAAATGTCAGCTTCAGATTCTCATACTGAAGTCCGTCCAGATATACCTTGCTTACATGAAGTATACCATTCGTCCCTTCCAGAACCGGTGATGTAAATACTTCTCCGACAGGAATATTCACATCTGCCACACAATTTTCGAAGATTGTCTCCTTCTGTGCGTCCTTCAGAGGATATAGTTGTACTGTAATATCTGTCTGGTTTTCTCCTTTTCCTCTTACATGTACACAAGTCCCCTGATCTAATGCATCGATCATTGTCTGCTGCACTTTTTCATAAAGTTTCGCGTCTAATGTATTGATCTTGATCACTTCATCAAAGATCTTTGCATAATCTGCCCCAATCTCCGGCACCGGATAAGCAACAATCGTGAAACTTCTTTCCTCGCCCTTGATATACTCATTCGTGATCTGTCCTGATCTGCTGCTAAAGAGAAGATCCAGTTCTCTCTGCGCCTCATCATATGCCGGTGCTGTTTCTTTCGCTTCCGGTGAAAATGGAGTCTCACCGAAGATCTCCATAACTGCCGGTCCTGCAACGCCTGCTGCCATCTCTTTATTTTGCTCAAAAACGGTCTTCATCACCTCAAGCTTACGTTCTACATAACGCTTATCCATAAAGAGTGCCTGGTCCTGTCTATGATCATACTCATACTGCTGATTCGCAATTGCACCGTAATATCCAATCTTGTGGTGCTCTCTCTTCGTGATCACGCTGGAGGCAGCACGGTAAATAACCGGCTTTAATCCCATCTTACGGAAGTTCTCGATTGCAAGGCAGATCACCTTTTCAAATCCAAGGCTGTAACGGATATTTACAATCGATTTCTTTGACAGATCTTTTCCAGTATTAATAAAACCAACCCGATATCCTTCCGTATATACATCTGCCATCTTCTGCAGTGTCTCCTGTGGCAGATTTCTCAGATGATGAGCTGTTCCAAGTTCATTCTTGGAAATGTACTCACCAAATTCATACAGATAATCATCTTCATCAAGATCTGCCTTCTCAATGATCTGTACTGCAAAATCCGCTGACGGATCCATCTGCTCCAGAATTCGGTCTGCATAAAACACATCGCAGTAATCGCTTGCATACCAATACAGAATCTCCTTGATCTGCTCCGGCTTTGGAACTGGATTCTCTTCCTCACTCATTCCCTCGAAACAGGTATAGACTTCGAGAAACAACTCATAGAGGATTGTCAGATAATCCTTGCGCTGTTCAAACACATACGGAATTCCTGCTCTGATTTCCGTGTACAACAAACTTAAAAGCTGTCCCATCTCCTGCCCCAATTTTTCACAGGCATAGTCTTGATTGGCATAGCTTGTCTGATATTTCTCTCCTATAATATCACTATAAAGAATCCTGTTCAGGCTACGCTTTTCTTCAAGACTTAAGCTGTCCCAGCTTCCATCTTCTAGCTTTTTTCGTGTATTCTCTAACTCAAGCAGAAACAAGGTACAATCCTGAAAGTAAGAAATATATGCTGCATTCACTGTTTCTTCTATCACGATCGTGCGCAGACGCTCAACTGCCAGTTCGTGACGCTGTGTGCACTGTTCATTTTTCTCCTTCTGTAACTCACTTAACTTTCCGATCATAAGCTCAGACCTCCAACAAAAATTCCAAGGAAGCACAAGATCTGCACAATACCGATCCCGATTCCACATTTGCAGGAAAGATATTTTCTATCCTGCTCCTCAAATCCTTCTATTGCATTCCAGATTCCATAGATATCAATCATTAAAGAAAGGATTGCAATCCCTCCGACAATTCCGGCTGCCTTTCCTCTCGTCAGGAATGCATATCCGACACATCCCAGCAAGATAGCAAGTGACCATCCGGTCAACCAGCAGGAGATCACACCTCTTCTTGACTGCAGATACGCTGCTTTCCCATATTTCTTTGATTGATTACTCTTTCGTTCCTTTTCTTTCTTCTGATTTTTTTCTCTTTCATCGTTTTTCTTTTCTTTTTTTCCGATCATTTCTTCTCCTTAGTAGATTACAAACTACAAAAACTATATATCCAAGTACACCGCCGATTGTATTCAGCAGAATATCGTCCACATCAAAGCATCCCACTTTCGTGATCAGCTGCATTAACTCTACACAAAGAGTCAGACAAAAACTCCAAAATAACGTTTTAAAAAAGCTTCTTCTTTTTCCTGCCATTGCAGAAAAGTAACCAACTGGCATGAAAATCAGAATATTTCCAAATAAATTTGAGAACACCGCAAATGTTCCCAGCTGATGTCTGTATTGAATAAATCTCTTAATCTCTTTGAATAGCACCAGATTGTAATGGTATTCATCCATTACGCCTTCCCTGCCGTACCAGTCTGATAAAAACAGAAAGTATACAAGGAAGATAATATATAATATAAACAGGATCTTTCCAAGCGTCCTGACTCTCTTCGCTTCTTTTTTTGTCAATTTCTTACACCTTTACAGAAAAAGAAAGTCCCCTCTGCCGGTCACTTCGGACGTAACTACTCACAATGGAACAAGCTACGAGGGGACTTTCCTTTTAAAATGTTATATTATTTTTATGTTTTAATAGACTGGCTCCATTGATAATAGAAATAATTCCTACCGTAACTCCTGTAACAAGCAGGATAATTCCAATTGCAATGTTACCTGCTCCGCTGTTTCTCATTACACGATACGCTTTTTCCAAAACACCAGGCCTCCTTATTTTGCTCCATATTTCTCATAATATGCATCGATCGCTGCTTTTAATTCATCATCGATCACTACTTTTCCGTCACATTCCTTGTTGTAAAGGCACTCTACAACATCTTCCATTGTAACGATCGCTGCTGTCTCAAATCCATAGAGATCTTTCACTTCGTCAAGTGCACACTTCTCTCCGCCTTTTCCTACTTCCATACGGTTTAAGGATACCATAAGTCCAACGATTGTAACGTCAGCCGCACCTTTTACCTTCGGAACTGTCTCTTCCATAGATTTACCGGATGTTGTAACATCCTCTATCATGATCACACGATCTCCGTCTTTCAGCTTGCTTCCAAGGAAACTTCCCTTATCTGCGCCATGATCTTTCTCTTCCTTACGGTCTGAGCAGTAACGTACTTCTTTTCCGTATAATTCACTGTATGCGATTGCTGTTACAACTCCGAGCGGGATTCCTTTGTACGCCGGTCCAAACAGTACATCGAAGTCATCTCCATATGTCTCATGGATTGCTCTTGCGTAATACTCTCCGAGTTTCTTTAACTGGGATCCTGTTACATATGCTCCTGCATTCATGAAAAATGGGGATTTTCTTCCGCTTTTCAGTGTGAAATCTCCAAATTTCAGTGCGGCACAGTCTACCATAAATTTGATAAATTCTTTCTTATAACTTTCCATTCTATCTTACCTCCGGGTTTATTTTACAATACCAACCATATCTTTTACATTCTCAAAGCCATTCTTCTTCATATAAGCTTCGATTCCGTCGATCACTTCCAGTGTCACTGCCGGATTGTGGAAGTTTGCTGTTCCTACAGACACTGCACTTGCACCTGCAAGAAGGAATTCGATTGCATCTTCTGCACAGGAAATTCCACCCATTCCGATGATCGGAATGTTAACAGCCTGTGCCACCTGATAAACCATGCGAACTGCAACTGGTTTCACGATCGGTCCGGATACTCCTCCGGTCTTATTCGCTACCGCAAATGTCTTTCTGTTGATATCAATCTTCATTCCTGTCAGTGTATTGATCAGAGACACAGCATCTGCTCCACCGGCTTCTGCTGCCCTTGCGATCTCTGTGATATCTGTTACATTCGGTGTCAGTTTCATAATGATCGGCTGCTTTGCGATCTTCTTAATCTGCGCTGTCAGCTTTTCCACATTATGTGCATCCTGTCCAAATGCAAGAAATCCTGCATTAACATTCGGACAGGAAATATTAATCTCCATCATATCAATCGGTTCGTCTGCAAGACGCTCTACAACTGCAAGATACTCTTCCGGAGCGTGTCCGCATACATTTACGATGATTTTTGTATCAAAATTCTTCAGATATGGAATATCTCTCTCGCAGAACAGATCGATTCCAGGATTCTGAAGTCCGATGGCGTTCATCATACCGCCATAAACTTCAGCTACACGCGGGGTCGGGTTTCCTGCCCACGGTACGTTCGCCACACCTTTCGTTGTCACTGCTCCAAGACGGTTCAGGTCTACAAATTCTGAAAATTCTTCTCCTGAACCAAATGTTCCGGATGCAACTGTTACCGGGTTTTTCCATTCTACACCGGCAATATTTACGCTCATGTTCATTAGATTTCCACCTCCGTAGACAAGAATACAGGGCCATCCTTACAGATACGCTTGTTGTTTACATTGCTATGTGCATCCTTTTCTTTCGATTTACATACACATGCCAGACAGGCACCGATTCCGCATGCCATTCTCTCTTCCAGTGAGATATAACACTCGATTCCGTTCTCTTCTGCGTACTGTTTGATCGCACGGAGCATCGGAGTCGGTCCACAGGCATAGATCATATCTGCTTCCAGAGCATTTTCACGGATTGCGTCCATAACATTTCCCTTTGTTCCGACACTTCCATCTTCTGTGGAAATATAAAGTTCTCCGTTCTGCTCGAACTCTTCCTTAAGGAATGTCTGTGCGTCGCGGTATCCTACTACGATCTGTTTCTTCTCGCAGTCCATCTGCTTCGCCAGTTCAAGGATTGGCGGTACACCAATTCCTCCGCCCATCAGAAATACTTTCTTTCCTTCAGCCTTCTCGTATGGGAATCCATTTCCAAGAGGTCCGATCACCGGAATGATATCTCCTGCTTTCAGCTTAGAAAATTCTTCTGTTCCTGTCTTCGGTCCTGTCACACGGTAAACAACACGAAGTCTTCCGTTCTCTTTATCAATCTCACAGATACTGATCGGACGCGGAAGTAATTTACTTCCATCTGTTGTATACATAGAAATAAACTGTCCCGGCTTTGCGTCCTTTGCTGCCTCTGTATTGATCCACATGCTGTAGATTCCATCCGCCAGCTGCTCCTGGGAATGTACTACTGCATTTTCTTTCTGCTTTGCCATAAACTTATGCAATTCCTTTCTTGAAATTATTTTGCCGCTGCAAGTGCTCCGCTGATATCAGCTACCATTGCTTCAACTGCTGCTCTTGATGCATCACCGAAATTCTCCGGTCCGAACTTCGCATAAGCTTCCTGTTTGTAAGCTGCAATAATTCCACGGGAAGAGTTTACGATCGCACCAAGTCCGTCTTCGTTAAAGAAATGAACAAGGTCTTTTCCCTGTCCGCCCTGTGCACCGTATCCCGGTACAAGGATGTAAGACTTCGGCATGATCTTTCTTAATACTTTACCCATCTCCGGATAAGTAGCTCCTACAACCGCTCCGATGTAGCTGTACTCATCTCCCATGCAGTCAGCTCCCCACTCGGCAACCTTCTCACCAACCCACTCATAAAGCGGTCTTCCATCAATGATTCTGTCCTGGAACTCTCCACTGGACGGATTGGATGTCTTAACAAGGATGAACAGACCTTTCTTCTCTTCCTTGCATACGTCAACAAATGGATTCACTCCGTCAGATCCAAGGTACGGATTCACTGTTGCAAAGTCCTCTCCGAATGGTGTATATTCCTTGCTTCCAACCTTAATCTTTCCAAGATGTGCTGTTGCATAAGCAGCAGATGTAGAACCGATATCTCCACGCTTTACATCTCCGATGATCACAAGGTCTTTAGACTTACAGTAATCTACTGTCTTCTTAAATGCCATCAGTCCAGGAATTCCGAACTGCTCGTACATTGCGATCTGTGGTTTTACTGCCGGAATCAGATCATAAGTCTTGTCAACGATCTCCTTATTGAACTGCCATACTGCCTCTGCTGCTCCTTCCAGAGTCTCACCATACTCTGCATAAGCCTTATCAAGTACGTGCTGTGGGATGTAGTTCAGCATTGGATCGAGTCCAACTACGATCGGTGCACCTGTCTTTTTGATCTTCTCTACCAGTTTATTAATCATTCTTCATTCCTCCATATCCTGTTACTTTTCATCGGATCACCGATGAATGATAACCTTCGGTCTTTCCTTCAGGTTGACGCGTTACTTTTCTTTACGCACAATATGATGTAAGTGTCAAAAGTATAAATTGCGTTTGTGCTCGCACAAATAAGCAATTTATACTTATTGACACGCCGAACACCGAAAACGGAATAAAATGGTGTGAACACGCCATTTTATGGGAGTTTGAGGTGTTCGAGGATTGCGGGAATTGCATAGCAATGGAGCAATCCGGTTACATCAGTGAGTGGCAAAATTTACTTTTGACACTTACATCACAATATATCATTTTTCATAATACCATATTCTTGAGAATTTTCCTAGTCATGCTTTTTAATAAATCAAAAAATGAAGTTCTTTCTCTGTCACTCATTTAAACAGAATCTGAAAGAACTTCGTTTCTCTGATTTTATTTTTTAATATCCCGCCGGCACAAGCAATGTAAATGGATAAATCGGAATATTTCTCACGATTCCGAACCCCACCACTATAACCAATACCACATATAGGACTTTCTGATTAATCTTCTGATCCACATGATTACCACCGGTCAAAAACCAGTCAATCAATCGTGCTACAATATACACACCAAGAAACGGGAGTAATGTCACATACATCGGATTATACCGGAATGCCATATAAAATCTTCCATGTAAAATAGAATAGCTTGCCCGCCCGGCACCGCACCCCGGACAATACAGTCCGGTAATAATATGAAAGAGGCAGGGCAGCGGATACTGATGCGGATTATGAAAAAAGAGATAACCCGCAGCGGCCACTGCAATCACTGCCCCCGTCAGAACTGCGATGATCCTGGCTGACCTTTTTGTTTGAAATGCTTCACGCATCTTTCTCTTCCAAATCATCATCCGCTCACTTTTTAATAATAGTAATAAGCCGAACCGGAAACTGCCCCTGTCACGATCAGAACCATGTAGATCAACCATGTAAGAAGACCAATTGCAAAGGATACGATAATCCAGATTCTTGCCATCTTCGCATTATTCTGTGCTTCTTCAAGATTTCCTGCCAGCATAGCACTATTGATTTTCGCCGAGAATACGATTCCCACTACACCAAACGGGAGACAGCAACATAATGTTGAAATAATTGATAATATAAGATATGGAACCCAGTTCACTGGCTTCTGTGGCATTCCATTGAAATTATTCTGCTGATAATATCCCTGGTTTTGCTGACCATAGTTTGGAGCTTGCTGAGTATAATTCTGATTCTGCTGGTTATAATTCTGATTTTGCTGACCATACCCCTGTCCATACTCATAGTTGTTTGGTTCACCATAGGAAGTATTCTGCTCCTGATTCACACTTTTGTATGGATCGTTCTGATATGAACCTTCCACATCCTCTGGCTGTGTTGGTTCTGTCGGCTGCACTTTTTCTTCCGGCAGCACATCTTCTTCTGACTGCACTTTTTCTTCCGGCTGCACATCTTCTTCTGACTGCACTTTTTCTGTCGGCTGCTGTACCTCTGCTGTATCTTCTGTTATGTTATCTGTTGTCTCTTCCTTCATCTGTGATACAGGTTCCATCTTCTGTACCGGCTGCTTCGCCCCGCAATTCGGGCAAAACTTACAGCTATCCGGTATCTCCTGATAACAGTTCATACATCTCATCATCTCTACCTCGCTTTCATAAGTCACAATTCTCACTTTCCCAGAGCACTGACCAATTTGCTCACTTGTTCGTTTTGCGACTTTATTTCTTATATCATAACATTAATATCACCAAAAAACTTGTATCTTCATTAAAAATTAACACTTTTCTTTTCCCAAACGGATTTCTTCCATCTGTTTTGCAGTTTCCTCATCAAGATAATCCAGAAGATAA
>OCHF01001169.1_pt1 | contig 12876 bp, 7 predicted proteins | sample 1538851 | NCBI WGS metagenome assembly OCHF01 (sample SAMN04571730, study PRJEB22368) | human gut metagenome | biome: human gut; material: stool | host: Homo sapiens | place: Luxembourg | collected 2012-12-07
ATAGAAGTCGAAAAGAGAAATCCGGGCATTGCGTGGGGAGCTGTTTATGCGGAATATGAATCACCGGTCAGCGATGTGAGACAACAGGGAGGAGAGCTGAATGTACAAAAACAACTCTATGTAGAACGTATGGTGAACAATGCCCCTCAACTGCAACCTGTTACTGAAAAGACGGTTCTTCAGGTAGGCGATAAGATCGTTTCCCGTTTGAGCATTCGTGTAGACCGTCCGATGGACTTTGTACAGTTGAAAGATCAGCGGGGAGCCTGCTTCGAACCGATCGGCAGTGTATCCGGTTACAATTGGAGTAATGGAATCGGTTATTATGTAGATATCAAAGATGCTTCCACTAACTTCTTCTTCGACCATCTGGGCAAAGGAGTGTATGTATTGGAGTATGGCTATCGCATCAGCAGAGCAGGAACCTATGAGACCGGCTTGGCTACGATGCAATGCGCCTATGCGCCGGAATACGCTTCCCATTCTGCTTCAATGACAATAATTATCAAATAGTTCAGGGAGGGGATTTCTTGTCCACCGATGAGAAAGGCGTTCCCCACCGATGAAGAAGGTGTTCCCCACCGATGAAGGCCTCCCTCATCGGTGGGGAACTTTTTGTTGATGAATACTGCCTTGCAGGAGCCGTCACCGGGTAAAGTATTTTCTCAAACGGTGTTAATCTATGTAATCTGTGATGAAAAACTCATCTAAAACTCCTACATTTGTGGACCAAAATAAAATATATCACATGAAACGTACTTTACTATTGATATTTACACTGCTTACTGTCACTTTGGCGGCTGTTGCCCAACCTCGTATTTCTTCTAATAAGGAGACGCACAACTTTGGACAAATAGAATGGAAAAAGCCGGTAACAGTGGAATATACGATCACCAATACCGGAAACGAGCCGTTAGTGCTGACAAATGTCACTACTGCTGTAGCAGACTGGACAAAGGAACCGATTGCTCCGGGTGCCAAAGGAACCGTAAAAGCTTCTTTTGATGCGAAAGCACTGGGGCGTTTTGATAAGTCAATAGGTATCTATAGCAATGCCACCCCGAATCTGGTTTATCTGAAATTCACCGGTGAGGTAGTGCAGGAAATCAAAGATTATTCAAAGATTCTTCCTTATGCTATCGGTAATATCCGCATTGACCGTGACGAGTTCTCTTTCCCCGATGTTTATCGTGGACAGCAACCGTCTATGACATTCAGCATTGCCAACCTTTCCGACCGCCCTTACGAACCGGTATTGATGCACTTACCTCCTTATCTGAAGATGGAAGCGGAACCTAAAGTACTGCTGAAAGGTAAAAAAGGAACGATTAAACTGACGCTGGATGCCAGCCAGTTGCAAGACTTCGGACTGACACAGACTTCTGTCTACCTGTCCCGTTTCTCCGGTGATAAAGTGAGTGAAGACAATGAGATACCCGTTTCAGCCATTCTTCTTCCCGATTTCTCGCGTATGACGGAGAAAGATTCTTTGAATGCTCCTTCCATCCACATCTCGGAGACGAATATTGACCTGAGTATTCCGTTGATCAAGAAGAATAAAGTCAGCCATGATATATTGATCGCTAATGCGGGCAAGACCCCGTTAGTCATCAGCAAGCTACAGGTATTCAACTCTTCTGTAGGAGTAAGACTGAAAAAAACGGTCATTCCACCGGACGGAATGACCAAGTTGAAAGTGACAATCCACAAGCGGGATGTAGGTAATAAGAAACATCATTTACGTATCTTGATGATTACAAACGACCCGTTGCGTCCGAAAGTTGAAATAAATATCAAACGCTAACTCTTATTGCCATGGAACATCCTGAAAATAACGAAGAATATAAAGGACTCGTTGTCAATAAAGGCATCGAACAGCCCTCATCTGTGAATCCTTATTTGAAACGTAAACCTAAAAAGCGTCAGCTTTCGGTTGCGGAATTTGTAGAAGGTATTGTGAAAGGTGATGTCACTATTCTCAGTCAGGCTGTGACATTGGTGGAGAGTGTGAAGCCCGAACATCAGGCTGTCGCTCAGGAAGTGATTGAGAAGTGTTTACCTTATTCCGGCAATTCCATTCGGGTAGGTATCAGTGGGGTGCCCGGTGCAGGTAAAAGTACATCAATCGATGTATTCGGCCTTCATGTGCTCGAAAAAGGCGGCAAGTTGGCGGTATTGGCCATTGACCCGAGCAGTGAACGCAGTAAAGGCAGTATATTGGGAGACAAGACACGTATGGAGCAGCTTTCCGTACATCCTAATTCATTTATCCGCCCCAGCCCCTCAGCGGGTTCATTGGGAGGAGTCGCAAGGAAGACCCGTGAAACCATTGTGCTTTGCGAAGCTGCCGGATTCGATAAAATCTTTGTGGAAACCGTTGGAGTAGGACAAAGCGAAACGGCGGTTCATTCGATGGTGGATTTCTTCTTGCTGATTCAACTCGCAGGTACGGGAGATGAATTGCAGGGAATCAAACGCGGGATCATGGAAATGGCGGACGGTATTGTGATTAACAAAGCCGACGGAGATAATCTGGAACCTGCCAAGCTGGCTGCCAGTCAATTCCGCAATGCGCTGCATCTGTTTCCGGCTCCCGAATCGGGATGGATTCCGAAAGTATTGACTTATTCCGGTTTTTATAATATCGGCGTGAAGGAAATCTGGGACATGGTGTATGAATATATCGACTTTGTGAAGAAAAACGGCTATTTTGGATATCGCCGTAATGAGCAGAGTAAGTACTGGATGTACGAGACAATTAATGAACAGCTCCGTGATAGTTTCTATCACAATCCTCAGATTGAAGCGATGCTTCAGGAGAAGGAACAACAAGTGTTGCAGGGAAATCTTACTTCGTTTACAGCTGCTAAGAGCCTGCTGGATACCTATTTTGATGAATTAAAACGATGATAAACCGGAAACAGTGATGGATTAAAAAACGACCGAACATTTACCCCCGATAAATATACCCTAATTAGTAATAACCAATTGTTAACTTTAACACCTGATGAACAAAACCTTATTAACCGGGCTTTTGTGTTGTAGTTTGTCAATACAAAGCTTCGCAGACCAACCGTTAGAGGGGTTCGCTTATGGATCAGTGAATGCCCCTACAGGAAAAGAGTGGGAATCTCCCGAAAATCTGGCGCTGAACAAGGAACAGCCGCATGCTTATTTCTTCCCGTTCCAGCATCTGGACAATGCCCGAAAGGTATTACCGGAGAACAGTCAGTTCTGGCAGTCACTCAATGGTGACTGGAAGTTTCACTGGGCACCCGATCCGGACTCCCGCCCTAAAGATTTCTATGAGACGAATTATGATGTAACTTCATGGGATGTGATTCCCGTACCTTCTAGCTGGAACATTTATGGCATTCAAAAAGACGGAAGCCGGAAGTATGGAACCCCTATTTACGTCAACCAACCGGTGATCTTTCAGCATAGCGTGAAAGTGGACGACTGGCGTGGGGGCGTGATGCGTACCCCTCCTGCCAACTGGACCACTTATAAGGACCGGAATGAAGTGGGTTCCTTCCGCCGTGATTTCGAAATTCCGCAGGACTGGGACGGACGTGAGACCTTTATCAGTTTCGATGGTGTCGATTCCTTCTTCTATCTGTGGATTAACGGTCAATATGTGGGCTTCTCCAAGAATTCACGCAATACCGCTGATTTCAATATCACTCCTTATTTGCAGAAAGGTAAGAATACCGTAGCTGCTGAAGTATACCGTAGTTCGGACGGTTCCTTCCTCGAAGCTCAGGATATGTTCCGTTTGCCGGGTATCTTCCGCACGGTTGCCTTGTATTCGGTTCCTAAAGTTCATTTCCGTGACTTGGTTGCCACCCCCGATCTGGATGCTACTTATACAGACGGTTCTTTGACAGTCAATGCTGAGATCCGTAATCTGGGTAAGAAAGCGATAAAAGACTACAAAGTATATTATTCTTTATATGCTAACAAACTTTACTCTGATGAGAATACATTAGTAGATGGATTCCTGTCTCCTGTTATCGACAAAATCGCTCCGAATGAAACAGGCAGTGTTCAGACTGTCCTTAAGGTGAAAGCTCCCAACAAATGGTCGGCGGAGTTTCCTTATCGCTACACATTGGTAGCCGAATTGAAGGATAAGAAGAACAAAACAATTGAGATGGTTTCCACTATTGTCGGTTTCCGGAAGGTGGAGATTAAAGATACTCCTGCCTCCGAAGATGAATTCGGGCTTGCCGGACGATATTATTATGTGAATGGAAAGACGGTCAAACTGAAAGGGGTAAACCGGCACGAATCCAATCCGGGAGTGGGGCATGCCATTACCCGTGAGATGATGGAAAAAGAGATTATGTTGATGAAGCGCGCCAATATCAATCATGTACGTAATTCACATTATCCGGATGATCCGTATTGGTATTTCCTGTGCAACAAATATGGTATTTATCTGGAAGATGAGGCTAATATAGAATCTCATGAATATTATTATGGTGCTGCTTCTCTCTCTCATCCGGTAGAATGGAAAAATGCACACGTAGCACGTGTGATGGAAATGGTGCGTGCCAATGTCAACAATCCGTCTATCGTTATCTGGTCGTTGGGCAATGAAGCCGGACCGGGGAAGAACTTTGTGGCTGCTTATGATGCTTTGAAGAAGTTTGATGCTTCCCGCCCTGTACAATATGAACGTAATAATGACATTGTAGATATGGGCTCCAACCAATATCCGTCTATCGGCTGGGTACGCGGAGCCGTTCAGGGGAAATATGACATCAAGTATCCGTTCCATATATCCGAATATGCTCACTCAATGGGGAATGCCTGCGGCAATCTGATTGATTACTGGGAGGCGATGGAATCGACCAATTTCTTCTGTGGCGGTGCTATCTGGGATTGGGTAGACCAGTCTATGTACAATTATGACCCGAAGACAGGTGTTCGTTATCTGGCTTATGGGGGCGACTTTGGTGATACTCCCAATGATGGACAGTTTGTAATGAACGGCATCGTGTTTGGTGACCTTGAACCGAAGCCTCAGTACTATGAAGTGAAAAAGGTATATCAGCACATCGGAGTGAAAGCGCTGGATATTGAAAAAGGAGCATTCGAAATCTTCAATAAGTACTACTTTAAGAATTTGGCAGAGGATTATTTGTTGGTGTGGTCACTCTATGAAGATGGTAAAGCGATACAGACAAGTCAGCCGATGGATATTAACGTAGCTCCACGGCAGCGCATGCAGATTACGCTTCCTTATAATTATGCCTCTCTTAAAAAAGATGCAGAGTACTTTGTAAAAGTCCAATTCATATTGAAAGGTCAAAGACCCTGGGCTGCCAAAGGCTTCCCGATGGCAGAGGAACAGATTTTGTTGAAGGAGGCTACAGACCGCCCATCCATCCGTGAGGTGGCAGCCGATGCAGGAAAACTGGATGGATTCGTGCTGGACAAGGATACGAAGCGTATCTTTATAAAAGGAGCTGACTTTGAAGCCATATTTGACCCGCAAACCGGAAGTATCTACAGTCTGAAGTATGGCAACGAGACAGTTATCTCCGATGGCAACGGTCCGAAGCTCGATGCTCTCCGTGCTTTTACAAACAATGATAACTGGTTCTATGCTCCCTGGTTCGAACATGGTTTGCACAATCTGATTCATAAAGCAACTGAATATAAAGTGCTGAATAAAGGCAATGGAACTTTGGTCTTGAGCTTTACGGTAGAATCTCAGGCACCGAATGCCGCACGTATTAAGGGCGGTACAAGCTCCGGTAAGAATAGCATCGAAGAACTGACCGACAGAAAATTCGGTAGCAATGACTTTAAATTTATCACTAACCAGATATGGACAGTATATCCGGACGGTTCTATCGAATTGCAGTCCAGCATTACTTCTAATCGTTCAAGTTTGGTGCTGCCGCGTTTGGGCTATGTGATGAAAGTTCCCCAACAATACAGTAACTTCACTTACTATGGACGCGGACCGGTAGATAACTATGCCGACCGTAAGAGCGGACAGTTTATCGAACAGTATACGAATACCGTAGCAGGTGAGTTCGTGAACTTCCCGAAACCTCAGGATATGGGCAATCACGAAGATGTTCGCTGGTGTGCGTTGACCAATCAGGCAGGCAATGGAGCTGTCTTCGTAGCTACCGACCGTCTTTCGGCTTCGGCACTTCAGTACTCGGCTCTCGATCTGATTCTAGCTTCCCATCCTTATCAGTTGCCGAAGGCAGGCGATACCTATCTGCATTTGGATTGTGCAGTGACCGGTTTGGGTGGTAACAGTTGTGGTCAGGGAGGTCCTCTTGTACACGACCGTGTGTTTGCCAACCAGCACAGTATGGGCTTCATTATTCGTCCTGCCGGTAAGGAACTGAGTGTTGTTGCCAATGTTGCCCCTGCGGGAGATCTTCCTCTATCTATCACCCGCACTCCTGCTGGAATGGTCGAATTGACTTCGGCAAAGAAAGATGCTGTCATTTGTTATAGCATTGACGGAAGTAAGAAAGTGCAGGAATACACAGAACCTGTCCCTATGCGTAACGGAGGTACGATCAAGGCATGGTATAAGGATAGTAAGGATATCAGCAGCACAATGAAGTTTGAGAAAATAGAAAGCATTCAGACGCAAGTTGTGTACGCCAGTAGTCAGGAATCGGGTGAAGGCGATGCTTCTCATCTGACTGACGGCGATCCGAATACTATCTGGCATACCATGTATTCTGTGACAGTAGCCAAATATCCGCATTGGGTAGATTTGGATGCTGGTGAAGTGAAAGAAATCAAAGGATTCACTTACTTGCCACGTCAGAATGGCGGTAACGGTAATATCAAAGATTACTCTATTCAGGTCAGCATGGATGGTAAAGAGTGGGGAGAACCTGTTAATAAAGGAACGTTCGCAAGGGACTCCAAAGAAAAGAGAGTCTTGTTTGACAAACCGGTGAAAGCACGCTATATCCGTTTTACAGCTTTAAGTGAACAGAACGGACAGGATTTTGCATCCGGTGCTGAGATAACGATTCTGGCTAACTAGGAATTATTGAATATATAGCAGAAAGAGACTGACTAAAAAGTCGGTAGTATCTAAAACTCCCCTCCTTCGGGAAGGAGGAGATTGGAGATACTACCGACTTTTTAGTCAGTCTCTTTATTTTAATCGGAATTAGGGAACTCCTACAGCTCCTTTCCCGCTTTCTCAAAATCCGCCTTAGACTTACTCTGTGTCACAATATACACACCCAAAAACACGAGCGTAATGGCAATTCCCTTTTCCCAGCCGAAGCTCCCGATTCCCATGATAATCGCTGCAATCGAAGCCACAATCGGCTGCATATAATTATACATACTTACTACTGTCGGGCGAAGTAGCCTCTGAGCTGTCATGATGCAGAGATAAGCCAGGAAACTTCCTCCCAATACGACATACAGTACCTGCACAATGGCAATCGTTGGAATAGCAGCCCATTGAATAGTTGAAATATCATAGTAGGAGAAAGGAATATAGCATATCGAAGCGTAGATAAACATCCATTTATTAATAGTCACTGTCGAATATCGTTGTGACAGACCTTTGAATACCGTTAAGTAGATAGAGAAACTGATCTGCGCAACCAGACAGAGCAGGTCACCAATCAGACTTCCGTTGCCGCTGCTTGCCGCCTGACTGCTGATAATAAGAATCAGCGCTCCCATGGCACCGACGAAAATACCCAGCACTTTCTTATTCGTAATCGGTTCTTTCAGATAGATAGCAGCTACGACCATGGTCACTATCGGCAGGGTCGTTGTTACGATAGATGCGTCGATAGGTGAAGTCATGGAAAGTCCGAAGATAAATACTCCTTGATTGAAAACCAGTGCAAACAAGGAAGCAAAGAAAATCTTAAGCATATCACGATGATCCACATGTTCCTGCTTGCAAAAGATGGAAAGTATCCAAAATGCAGCTGCAGCTCCTACCATACGAAAGGTAGTGACGGAGATTGCAGAAAACTCCTGAAGTGCCGATTTTCCGATAGGAGACATTAATCCCCACATTACGTTTGCAGTTAGTGCAAACAGATGGCCGTGCGGGTTCTTATTATTACCCATAAGTTCGTGTATACCTTTTAATTGTTACCTTTATTGAAAACTGCTGCAAAGGTAACTAATTTGTCGCATGATTTGTTTATATTTGCCTTGATTAAAATTGAATATTATGGAACAACAGGCAGACTATATCCAGCGGATCGAGATCAACGGACTCTGGGGCCGCTTTAATATAAGATGGGATTTACGCCCGGATGTGAATATTCTTTCCGGCATCAACGGAGTGGGAAAGACGACTATTCTGAACCGTTCGGTGGGATACCTCGAACAGCTTTCGGGCGATATACAACTCTCCGGTGAAATGAAGAGCGATGCGAAGAACGGGGTACACCTTTTCTTTGATAATCCCGAAGCGACTTACATCCCTTACGATGTGATTCGTAGCTACGACCGTCCTTTGATTATGGGTGACTTTACGGCACGCATGGCAGATAAGAATGTGAAGTCCGAACTGGACTGGCAACTATATCTGTTGCAACGCCGCTATCTTGATTATCAGGTTAATATCGGTAATAAGATGATTGAGATGCTTTCCAGCAATGACGAAGAACAGCGCAATAAAGCGGCTACTCTGTCCCTTGCCAAGCGTCGCTTTCAGGATATGATTGACGAACTTTTCAGTTACACTCGTAAAAAGATAGATCGCCGTCGGAATGATATAGCCTTTTATCAGGATGGAGAACTGCTGTTTCCATATAAACTCTCGTCCGGTGAAAAGCAAATGCTGGTGATTCTACTAACGGTACTTGTGCAGGACAACAGCCATTGTGTTCTTTTTATGGATGAGCCGGAGGCCTCTCTGCATATTGAGTGGCAACAGAAATTGATTTCAATGATCCGGGAACTGAATCCCAACGTACAAATCATTCTGACCACCCATTCGCCTGCCGTTATCATGGAAGGCTGGCTGGATGCAGTGACAGAGGTGAGCGATATTTCTACGGAAGCGGATGGGTTTAAAATCCACCCGACTATTAATTGTTAATAACGATCTATACATGGCAACTTCACTACGCGATAATCTGACTTCTTCTTACTTCAATGCTGCTCACAAGCTATATTCAAAAAAGGCACGCCGGCGCATCATTGCTTATGTAGAGAGCTACGATGATGTTGCCTTTTGGCGCACATTACTCGAAGAATTTGAAAATGACGAGCATTATTTTCAAGTGATGCTCCCTTCGGCTACTTCGTTGGCGAAAGGTAAGAAGATGGTGCTTATGAACACGCTGAATACTGCCGAACTTGGAAGAAGCCTGATTGCCTGCGTAGACAGTGATTATGATTTCCTGTTGCAGGGGGCTACGAATACTTCTCGTAAAATCAACCGGAACAGATATATCTTCCAGACCTATACATACGCCATTGAGAACTATCACTGCTTTGCCGAAAGCCTTCACGAAGTATGTGTACAGGCTACATTGAACGATCGTTTTATTCTGGATTTCAACGCTTATCTGAAGCGATACTCCGAAATCGTATATCCGCTTTTCTTATGGAACGTGTGGTTCTATCGTCAACGGGATACTTATACTTTTCCGATGTACGATTTCCATACTTATACAGCTTTGCGTGAGATCAGTCTTAAACATCCGGAACACAGTCTGGAAGCACTGCAACATCGTGTCAATCAGAAACTCTCTGAACTGAAGGCACGTTTCCCCGGTTCTGTCGGCCAAGTCAACGCATTGCGGCCGGAATTGAAGGAACTGGGGCTTGTCCCGGAAACTACCTATCTGTATATGCAGGGGCATCATGTGATGGATAATGTGGTAATGAAACTCTTGATTCCTGTCTGTACCGCCTTACGCCGGGAACGGGAACAGGAAATCAAACGACTGGCAGAGCATAATGAACAATTCAGGAATGAACTGACTTGTTATCAGAATAGCCAGGTGAATGTGGAGATTATGTTGAAGAAGAATGTTGCTTATAAGCGACTCTTCCACTACGATTGGCTGAGGCAGGATATTCAGGAATATCTGGCAAAGGAAAAATAAACCGAAGGGAATAAATAAAAGAATAAAGGACAGTAAACTAAAAGAGGAACTATTTTATGAAAGAAGTGATTGATACGGTGAGTGTGGCGTTAGCAAATGGAGAAACGGAAAATGTAGGGAACGCTGTGATGCAGGAGGTTAACCGTACGTTGGTCTCGGCAGGAGTGGATGAGGTCTGGGCGGACAAAATAGATAATCTGATCGTATTGCTATTCATTATAGGAATTGCTTTATTGGCTAATCTGATCTGTCGAAAAATTATTCTGCGGGTAGTGGCCAAGTTGGTGAAGCAGACTAAAGCTACTTGGGACGATATTGTATTCAACCATAAAGTGATGGTGAATGTCAGCCGGATGGTGGCACCTATCTTGATTTATATTGCCATTCCTATCGCATTCCCCGAGCATGCGGATTCTGATTTACTTGATTTCCTGCGCCGTCTCTGCCTGATATATATCATTGCTGTTTTTCTTCGTTTTATCAGTGCTTTGTTTACGGCTGTCTATCAAGTATACAGTGAGCGGGAGCAGTATAGGGACAAACCGTTGAAAGGACTTTTGCAAACGGCACAAGTGATTCTTTTCTTTATAGGAGCTATCATTATTATCAGTATTTTGATCAATCAGAGTCCGATGGTCTTACTGACCGGATTAGGAGCATCTGCCGCTATCCTGATGTTGGTATTCAAAGACAGTATCATGGGATTTGTGTCCGGTATCCAGCTTTCTGCCAACAATATGCTGAAAGTGGGCGATTGGATTACTATGCCAAAATATGGGGCGGACGGTACTGTGATAGAGGTTACCCTGAATACTGTAAAGGTACGTAATTTTGATAATACGATAACGACTATTCCTCCTTACCTCCTGATAAGCGATTCTTTCCAGAATTGGCAAGGAATGCAGGAATCCGGTGGACGTCGAGTGAAGCGTTCCATTAATATTGATATGACGAGTGTACGCTTCTGCACTCCGGAAATGCTGGAGAAATATCGTAAGATACAGTTATTGACAAATTATGTAGAGGAGACGGAGAGGGTAGTAGAAGAATATAATAAGGAACATGATATTGACAATTCCGTGTTAGTGAACGGACGAAGACAGACCAATCTGGGAGTTTTCCGTGCCTATCTGACAAATTATTTGCGGAGTTTGCCTACCGTTAATCAGGAAATGACTTGCATGGTACGTCAACTTCAGCCTACAGAGACAGGTATTCCATTGGAACTTTATTTCTTCTCTGCCAACAAAGTTTGGGTGGCGTATGAGGGCATACAGGCAGACGTGTTCGATCATGTGCTGGCCATCATTCCGGAGTTCGGTCTGCGAGTCTTCCAAAATCCTTCAGGTGAAGACCTGCGTCGGATAGGAGTGAAGATAGAACATTGATTCAAAAAATAGCATATTATATAAACGATACATACTGTTAACTATAATTGATTATGAATACACCTATACCCAACCAGATTATCCGTGAGATTACACCTTTGTCTGACAAAGACTGTTTCTATATTGCAGAACGTTATAAAACGGAATTTACTTATCCGATTCATAATCATTCTGAATTTGAACTGAACTTTACAGAGAAGGCTGCGGGAGTAAGACGTGTTGTGGGAGATTCCTCTGAAGTGATAGGAGATTATGATCTGGTTCTGATCACAGGCAAAGATCTGGAACATGTATGGGAACAAAATGAATGTCGTTCCAAAGAGATACGAGAGATCACTATTCAATTCTCTTCAGACCTGTTCTTTAAGAGCTTTATCAATAAAAACCAGTTCGACTCTATTCGCCGGATGCTGGATAAGGCTCAGAAAGGACTCTGTTTTCCGATGTCTGCTATACTCAAGATCTATCCCATGCTGGATACGCTTGCTTCTGAAAAGCAAGGATTCTATGCAGTTATCAAATTTATGACGATTCTCTATGAGCTCTCTCTCTTTGAGGAAGAAGCCCGGACATTATCCAGTTCTTCTTTTGCTAAGATTGATGTCCATTCCGATAGTCGTCGTGTACAAAAGGTGCAGGAGTATATCAATCTTCACTATCAGGAAGAAATTCGATTGGGGCAGTTGGCTGGTATGGTCGGAATGACTGATGTGTCGTTCAGCCGCTTCTTTAAATTGCGCACGGGGAAAAACCTTTCCGACTATATCATTGATATCCGGTTGGGTTTTGCTTCGCGGTTGCTGGTAGATTCTACGATGTCTATCGCAGAAATCTGTTATGAGTGCGGGTTCAATAACCTTTCTAATTTTAATCGTATCTTTAAGAAGAAAAAAGATTGTTCTCCTAAAGAGTTTCGCGAGAACTACCGGAAGAAAAAGAAACTGATCTAGCTTTTCTGTATCCACCCTATTATAATAGTTTAGAGTCCTGTTCCCTGAGATTTATTCTTCGGGGTACTAAAATCTATTATCCGTTATGCAGATTAAATCTTACAGAGAAGTGGATTAAAGCTGTATTGTAAGTCGTTGATAACAAGTTTGTAACACGATGTAATAAACCTGAAACGGCTATTTCAAACCATTGTATCTGATTCGTATTCGTATTGTAACCTCCTCCTTCTACCTTTGCCGACGTAATTAAAAACGTAGAGCGAAGTTCGATGAAAAAACTATTTCTTTTTAGATTTTCTGTTGCAGCCTTTTTTTGTTTGTTGTGTGTTCTTCCTGCATTGGCTGCCAATATCAAGATTAAAGGTGCGGTGAAAGACAAGCTCTCCAAAGAACCTTTGATTGGAGCAACGATACGATTGGTGGGAACTCCTGCCGGAGCTGTGACCG
>OCHF01001189.1_pt1 | contig 12675 bp, 10 predicted proteins | sample 1538851 | NCBI WGS metagenome assembly OCHF01 (sample SAMN04571730, study PRJEB22368) | human gut metagenome | biome: human gut; material: stool | host: Homo sapiens | place: Luxembourg | collected 2012-12-07
TTCTGTCAAATATTTTAAAAAAATACTTGCATTAATTAAAATCATGTAGTAATATAAGTGAGCACTTGTCAAGAAAGACGAGTTTCATATACATGGCGCGTTGGAGAAACGGTTAACTCACATGCCTTTCACGCATGCATTCACGGGTTCGAATCCCGTACGCGTCACCATTTTTCAAACAAAGTCCGAAAGGACTTCTTTTTTTATTCAAAACATATTTTTCAGAAATGTTAAGAAATTCGACATTTATTTTTTCATAAAATTGCGCAAACCCTTTCATAGATGATATAATTTAAATCATTGAGGAAGGGTGTTTTTATTATGCACAATAAACGTAGTACATTTTCTGGCAAATTAGGTTTTGTCTTGTCTGCCGCAGGAGCCAGTGTTGGTCTTGGTAACATTTGGCGATTTCCTTATTTAGCCGCAAAATACGGAGGAGGAATCTTCCTACTTATTTACATTGTTCTTGCCTTAACTTTTGGTTATACAATGATTATAGCCGAAACAACACTAGGTAGAATGACAAAGAAAAGTCCAGTGGGAGCTTTTCATACTTTCGCAAAGACAAAGTTTGCATCATTTTCCGGATGGATCAATGCCATTATTCCCATCTTGATCGTACCCTATTATTCTGTAATCGGAGGATGGGTCATCAAATATTTATTTGAGTATTTAAAAGGCGATGCAAAATTACTTGCCACAGATACATATTTTTCAAACTTCATTTCAAACGGAGTATCTACAGAAATATGTTTTATACTCTTTACTTTCTTTACACTCGCCATCATTTATGCAGGTGTTCAAAACGGAATTGAAAGAGTATCCAAATTTATGATGCCAGTTCTTGTCGTATTATCTGTAATCATTGCAGGATATTCAATCAGTCGACCTGGTGCATTTGAAGGTGTTAAATATTTCTTAATTCCTAATTTTGATAATTTTTCATGGATGACCGTAGTAAGTGCTATGGGACAAATGTTCTATTCGTTATCCATTGCGATGGGTATTTTGATCACATTTGGTTCTTATATGAAAAAAGACGTTTCCATTGAAGGTTCAACAGAAAACGTAGAAATTTTCGATACAGCCATTGCGATTATGGCAGGATTGATGATTATTCCAGCTGTATTTTCTTTTTCAGGTGGAAACATGGAAACATTAAAAGCCGGACCATCCTTGATGTTCATCACAATCCCTAAAGTATTCGCAAGTATGGGACTAGGCACAGGTATCGGTATCATTTTCTTCTTGTTGGTGTTATTTGCAGCTATCACAAGCTCTATTGCGCTAACCGAAAGTGCTGTATCCACATTCCAAGATGAATTACATTGGTCTAGAAAAAAATCTACAATCATTTTAGGCATTATTATGATTGGGTTAGGAACACTATCATGTTTAGGTTATGGTCCATTGTCAAACGTAACAATCATCGGAATGCAATTTTTAGACTTCTTTGATTTCTTAACAAACTCAGTCATGATGCCAATCGCTGCCATTGCGATTTGTATCTTTGTTTCAAGAGTTGTTGGATTAGAAAAAGTCGAAGCAGAAATCACAAAAGATGGAAATTCATTCAAACGTAAGAAAATATTCAATTTCATGATTCAATACTTATGTCCAATTTTCGCATTCATTATTTTATTAAGTTCAATTGCGAACGCATTTGGATTTATTTCCATGTAAGCTTAGCTTGTGCTAAGCTTTTTTTGTGCACACTTTTAATGTAAACTAATTGTAGGAGGTAGTTTATGAACATTACAGTATATTTAGGATCAACCTATGGAAATGATCCAGACTTTAAAACAAAAATAATAGAATTAGGAACATGGATTGCCAAAAACAATCATACATTAGTGTTCGGTGGATCTAAAACCGGATTAATGGGAGAACTAGCCAATAGCACATTAAATGCGGGTGGCAAAGTAATTGGTGTAGAAGCACAAATGTTTGTGGATGAAGGTGTCCACATGGATAATCTTACCAAGTTGTACATTGAAAAAGATATTGCCGATCGAAGAACAAGAATGATAGAACTTGGAGATGCTTTCATTGCCTTTCCAGGCGCAACTGGAACATTAGAAGAAGTCAGTGAAATCTTATCAAAACTTTCACTGTACCAACTTGAATGCCCATGCATTTTCTATAATGTGAATGGATATTACGATCATTTAAAAGCATTCCTACAGCACATGATTGATTGTGAATTATCCACACCAAAGCAGCAACAAAACATCTATTTCTTAGATTCATTAAATGAAATCGCAAACGTATTAAAGGACGAGTAAATTTTCTCGTCCTTCTTTATTATGATAATTGTTTTAATATCCACTCTTTATCATTCGTTGTCTTCATTTTATTAAGTACAGCTTCATCTTCAAGGGCCAAACATATTTTAGATAACACTTCCATATGTTCTCCACCCTTACCTGCAATACCAATCACAAGCTGTGCTTTTTCATCCCCAAACTGAATTCCATCCGGATATTGAAGCAATACGATACCTGTTTTATGAATCACATCATCACCATGTGTAGTGCCATGAGGAATAGCCAATCCCATACCAATATAAGTAGTTACTAATTCTTCACGTTCCAACATAGCCGGTATATAAGCGCCATCCACATAGCCTAATTCTCTTAACAACTTACCAGCCTCTGTAATCGCTTCTTCTTTGGATACAGAAGGAAGGTTTAATTTAATTCCATCCAATTGAATAACATCTTCTTGAACCGGTTTTGATTCTTCAGCCTCTTCCTTAACAGCTTCTGTCACAATCGAATCACCCGTTGATAGCTGGAAGAATAAATTATCTAAGGCTGGATCTGCCAAGAAGTTTGATATTGTAACTATTTTCGCAAAAGGTGCAGATTTTTTTGCACGCTCTACCAAAGTTTCTTGTACGACCGCAACATCACAATCCACTGGAATATTATCCACAGATGTATTAATTACCGTTAAATCTGGTCGCACACCTTTTAAACGGTTTCTAAATTTAGTAGCTCCCATTGCACTAGATCCCATACCTGCATCACACGCGAATACGATCTTACGAACCAAAGAAACATCTAATAAAGCTTCACTTCTTCCTTTACTTTCAGCTTTCATAGACTGCACCTTTTTACTAGCTTCATCCAAATTCTTTTCCCCAGCAAGCTTAACGATTGGGCTTGCCACCAAGAATGAAACGCCAGCCGCAATCAAAACACCTAATGCTGTCATGAACACAGAGCCTTTTTCTGCCATAGACAAGAAAGCAATAATTGAACCTGGACTTGATGGACCTTTCAATCCAATATTGAAAATAGAGTAAAATGCAATTGCACAAATATTCCCTAAAATTGGAGCAACAATCACAACTGGATTCATCAAAATATATGGAAAATAAATTTCATGAATTCCACCTAAGAAATGGATAATAATAGCTCCAGGCGCAGAATCTTTCGTTGCTTTGTCTTTCGCAAATAACCAATAAGCTAATAGTACACCTAAACCAGGACCTGGATTAGCCTCCAACATATACATTATGGATTTGCCTGTTTGTGCAGCTTGTTCAGCTCCAATTGGTGTAAATATTCCATGGTTGATCGCATTGTTTAAGAATAAAACCTTAGCCGGTTCAATAAAGATTGCTACCAAAGGAATTAATCCCTTATTTACAAGTATATCAACTCCATATGTTAACACAGTCAAAACACCTGTCATAAAAGGGCCAATAATATAGTATCCTAATATCGCAATCAACATACCTAAAATACCGACAGAGAAATTATTGATCAACATTTCAAAGCCAGCAGGCATATGTCCATCCATCATTTGATCAAATTTTTTAATTACCCAGCCAGAAAATGGTCCCATAACCATAGCTGCCATCAACATAGGTTGTCCTTGGGTTCCACCAACCGGCAATACATCCAATAATCGCAATCGAGCCCATCACAAGTCCACGATCACCGCCAACCATTCTTCCTCCGGTTGCCGCAATTAATACTGGTAATAAATAAGTCAACATATATGGTTGAATCGATGCCAATTGTTCATTTGGTAACCATCCGTCCGCAATAAATAAAGCTGTTATAAATCCCCAAGCGATAAAAGCACCAATATTAGGCATAACCATCGCAGATAAGCTTTTACCAAGCTTTTGAAGAGTTGTTTTCATAATTGTCCTTTCTTAGGACTTCTTTAATATACAGATAGTCCTCGTTTTTCACATTCTTGTTTAAAACTATCTGAAAGTAACGAATCACTGATCAATACATCCACTTGATCTAAATCACAAATTGTATATGTACCCTTTCTTTCCACTTTGCTAGAATCCATTAACACAATCACTTTTTTAGATCTTTCAATTGCCTTTCGCTTTAACTCACAATCCTCTAAAGATTCGCATGTAAACCCCGTATCTTTCGCATAACGAGTTACACCAATAAACGCAACATCGAAGTTGACCTTCTCTAAGCAGCGAAGTCCATCCATTCCGTTGACACTAAAACTTCGCATATTTAGATTTCCACCTGTCACAAACACTTTCGATTTAGAAAGTTTTGCCATCTCTATAGCACACGTTAAGCCACTTGTATAAAAAATATTATTTTGATTATTTAAAACATGTGCCAACATTGTAGTCGTACTGCCTGAATCCACAAAAATTGTCTTAGCTGGTTCTACAAATGATAATGCCTTTTGCGCTATCTCTTTCTTTTCGTTTACATTCCGTCCGTAACGAAGTTTTAAGACATCATCATTTCCAGAAACCACATCCATAGATTTGGCTCCCCCATGAATTCGAACAATTCTTTTAGCTTGATCTAAATATTTTAAATCAGTACGCAATGTCATTTCAGACACAGAAGGAAATTTTTCTTTTAATTGTGTAAAAGTGACCGTTTGGTTTTCATTCACAAACTCTACAATTTCGTTTCTTCTTTGATCCATTACTTCCATACAATACCTCCTGTATTTACTGTATTTAGTATACACAAGATTCTCGGTTTAATAAAATCTATTCTTGTTCAAAATGAGCCAATAAATATTCTTCGGCTTCAGGACACCACAATCCCTTATGAGCATCTACGATATCTGCCAACGCAGTATATCGATCATCTTTTTCTCCCATTTCTCTTAAATCTGTTAACGCAATCAATGGCATATTTAAATGCGTATAAATCAACTTCTTTCCGCCTGGAATCTTAGGTAAATTTAATGTTGTTTCAGCCGCTGCATTCAAACCACCAATATGTGTAATCATAACAGCTGGATCAATACGATTTTCTGCTGTTAAGCGTAAAGATTCAATCATATCATCTGTATTTCCACCTGTAGTTCCCATTACATGTGTCGAATTATAGTGAACATCGTAAAAATTCATTCTTGCACTAAACTGTTTGTCCGTAGGTCCCGCAAAGAAATTTAAACATCCATCACGACCTAATACAGCGCTTGACAATTCCACAACCGCTTCAACCGGTGCATAACAGAATACATCATCAAAACCAGTTCCACCTGTAATTTCTTTTAAGCCGGCTGCAGGATCTTCCATCTTTCCTGTATTCACAAAATGCAATTCAATTCCATCAGCTGCCGCTTCTTCAACTGGGAATAAGTGAGCTGCTCGATCTAATCTTTCTTGATTTACGTCCGCAACTACTACCATTTTAGGGCGAATATCTCTATGCAACGCATATGTTAATGCGCCAAGTCCCATAGGGCCTGCTCCTGCAAGAATCGCAAGTTTTCCATCTTTCTTAATTCCCATTTCATGTTTATACACACCCATATGTGTATGATAAGCTGCATTAAATGCTCCAATCGAACATGACATTGGTTCAGCTAAACTAGCTTCATAATACGCTTTACCTTTATATTCAAGTAAGCATCCTAGCTCCATTACTTCAGCTGGAATAATGCAGTAAGTTGTATCTCCACCAAAAAATTCATAAGAATAACCAGGTGACCACATTGTTCCTTTATAGTTTAATGCTGGTTGTAAAGTAAACTTCATTCCCGGTTTAAATTTGTCTTGATGCTTAGCACCAACCTTAACAATATCACCCGCCATTTCATGTCCCATAATAGCTGGATGATCCGCAACATCTTCATGAACACGTTTATGATTCACTCCTAAGATGGCACATTTGTAAGTTGACATACAGACACTGTCTGAGACAACCTTTACTAAAATCTCATCTTCCTTAATTTCTGGTAATTCAAATTCGTCTAATCTTAAATCATTAGCTCCATGTAATCGCACTGCCTTTGCTTTCATTTTAAAAGTCTCCTCTCTCTGTAAATTGTTGTTTCAAAAGTTACATCTACATAATAAACCAATTATTTTAATTGTCAACTGTTATTTCGAAAATATTTCACTTGCGAAACAACAATAAAAGGAGTATCCTATAATCAGATAAAGAAAAGGAGATCATTATGATTTATACAATTACTTTTAACCCCTCATTAGACTACGTTATTCAAGTCGATCATTTTAAGCCTGGTATCATTAATAAAACGAAATTCGAAGAAATCCTTCCCGGAGGAAAAGGCATTAATGTTTCAATTGTCCTATCCAATCTTGGGCACGAAAGTACAGCCCTAGGTTTTATGGCAGGTTTTACAGGAGAAGAAATTGAACATCGATTAGAGAGTTATGGAGCTAAAACAGATTTCATTCATGTAAAGAAAGGATTATCTAGAATCAACGTAAAAATGAAATCAGATGAAGAAACAGAAATCAATGGTATGGGACCTGATATTCGGCCAGAAGACATTCAAGAATTATTCAATCAATTAGATGATCTAACAGAAAAAGATATTCTCGTTATTTCAGGAAGCATCCCAAGTACTTTACCAGATACAATGTATGAACAAATCATGGAACGTGTTCAGAAAAAGAAAATAAAAGTTGTTGTCGATGCGACAAACAACCTATTATTAAAAGTATTAAAATATAAACCTTTCTTAATAAAACCAAACAATCATGAATTAGGTGAAATCTTTAATGTCGAATTAAACACTCGAGATGAAGTCATTCCTTACGCCAAAAAGCTACAGGAAATGGGTGCTCAAAACGTATTGATTTCTATGGCAGGACAAGGTGCAGTGCTTGTAAGTGATAATAATGAAGTGATTCAAAGTAAAGCACCAAAAGGAGAAGTAGTGAATTCTGTTGGTGCTGGTGATTCGATGGTTGCAGGTTTCCTTGTAGGATATTTAGAAACAAACGACTACTCAAAAGCCTTTATCAATGGTTTGTGTTGCGGTAGTGCAAGTGCCTTCCAAGTTGGTCTTGCGACAAAAGAAGATGTAGAAAACGTAAAGAAAACTCTTAGCGAAAACTAAGAGTTTTTTTAATTAATTAGTTTTTACGTACGTATTTCAAGCAGTCAAGAGTTACGGCGATAAGAATGATAATTCCTGAGAATACGAACTGTAAGTTAGTATCGATACCAAGAATTGTCAATGAATAAGTTAATGCAGTAAAGATCAATACACCAACTACTACACCAGAAATTTTACCGATACCACCAGTAAATGATACACCACCTACTACACAGGCAGCGATTGCATCCATTTCCCATCCTTGTCCATACGCAGCTGAACCAGAACCAATCATACGAATACATTCTAACCAAGAACCAAATCCGTATAAGATACCAGCCATAATAAATGCTCCAAGAGTTACTTTAAATACTGAAATACCAGATACAGAAGCAGCTTCTGGGTTTCCACCTACGGCATATAAGTTTTTACCAAATTTTGTTTTATTCCAAATGAACCAAACAATCACAACTGCAGCTACTGCCCACAAAATAATTGTTGGGAAGCCACCAACTTTAGGAATAATCTTTCCTGGAATAGATTGTTCAATACCACCAAAAGACACACCTTTTGTTGAATAAGTTACCAAACCAAAGATAACCAACATGTTCGCCATTGTTGAAATAAATGGGTGCATTTTAAATTTAGCTGCAAAGAAACCGGCAATCGTTGTAAACATTGTACATAACACAACACAAACAACTAATGCTAAAAGAATTCTTCCTCCAACTGGCATAGTTGAGAAATCAAATACATGTCCGAATACTGAACCCGTGTTAGGTCCGTTGTGCATAATAATTGTAGCGGCTGTCATACCCATACCAACCATACGTCCAACGGACAAGTCAGTACCAGCTAACATAATTAAACCAGATACACCTAATGCCAAGAACATTCTTGGAGATGCTTGTTGCATAATACTTAAAATGTTATTAACAGTAAAAAGTTGTAAACCATTCTTCTTAATTGGTGTAATGATGCATAAGAAAATGAATACTAAAATAATCGCAATATACAAACCATTTTTCAATAAAAAATCACGAGTATTAAATGAGTACTTGTAGTTTTCAATTTTTTGAGCTTGTTTTTCTGCAAACGAGAAATTTGACATCTTCAATAAGTCAATTAAGTGATATTCAAATGTAAACGCATCATGTTTACGATCTTTTGCCTCTTGCATATTTTTAGTATATTCAAGTTTTGCATCGAACAAACGGTTCTTATAAATAAAGTTCTCTTCTTTAATTTCTTCTTTATCACTAAGACCTGATAAAATATCTTTGTGTTCTTTTTCTAATTCTTTTAATTTTTTATCATAGTCTGCCTTAGCCTTTTGAACCTCATACTTATTACTTTCAACAACTTTGTTGTAGTAATCTGTTTGATAGTGATCCTTTAAATATTTTTCAGCTACTGCAATTTTGTCATTGATTGGCTGTTTGTTTTTAGCCTCGATTTCTTTGGCTTTTTGTAATTTACCATTTAATTCTGAAATTCGAGCTTCTTTTTCGCTTTTAGTATAAATTTTATCTCTCTTTAGAACCTCGATTTCTTCAGAATATTCCAATACTTTATTTGTTCCTTCTTCTCTTAGTTCATCAATTTCAGCTTGGATCTTTCCTACATAATCCTCAATAGGTTTACGTAGTGCAAGCTCTTCATCATGACTAAGAATATTTGTAACTGTATTTGTCATAATTATCTCCTTTATAGGTATTTTGCACTGAGTCTTAACAACTCTTCCTGGTTAGTATCTTTTGTATTTACAATACCGGCTAAGCGTCCATTTGACATAACGCCAATACGGTTTGTAATACCTAAGATTTCTGGCATTTCACTTGAAACTACAATAATAGTTTTTCCTTGTTTAGCCATTTTGATGATCAATTCGTAAATTTCATATTTAGCACCTACGTCAATACCACGTGTAGGTTCATCCATCATGAATACGTTTGGTGATCTCTCTAACCATTTACCGAAGATAACTTTTTGTTGGTTACCACCAGATAGACTTGTAATCGCATCATTTGGTCCCATACACTTAGTTCTCATGGTTTTGATTTCTTTATTCGTAGCTTGAACCATCTTATTATCAGAAAGTGCTACCTTGCTCATATAAGAAGGTAAATTTGCAATCGTTGTATTGAATGTTAAATCACACTTTAAGAACAATCCATTTGCTTTACGCTCTTCAGTAATCAGGGCAAAGCCATGTTCAATTGCTTCTTTAGCACTATTAAAGTTCATTAACTTATTGTCAAAATAAACACGACCTGAGGCTCTAGTACGGATACCAAAGATTGTTTCTAGCAATTCCGTACGTCCAGCTCCTACTAAACCGTATAGGCCGAAAATCTCACCTTTTTTAACGTCAAATGTAATATCTTTTAAGTATGGCTCATATTTTGTTGATACATGTTGAATAGATAACATTGGTTCTCCAGGAACATTGTCAACAGGTGGGAATCGGTTATCCAATGAACGACCTACCATGGCTGCAATCAACTCATTCATGTTGGTTTCTGAAGTAGGTTTTGTCATAACCATTTTTCCATCTCTTAGAACCGATACTTCATCGCAAATTTCAAAAATTTCATCCATTTTATGCGAAATATAAATTAGCGAAATACCTTGTTTTTTCAACATACGCATCATATCAAACAATTTATTAACTTCTTGTGTCATCAAAGAAGATGTAGGCTCATCAAGTACGATAACCTTTGAATTATATGAAATTGCTCTGGCAATTTCACACATCTGTCTTTGTGATACAGACATATTTCGCATTGGTGTATCTAAATTCACTGTCATACCAAGCTTTCTAAAAAGCTCAGATGATTTCTTTTTCATTCGATCTTCATCTACTACGCCAAAAGCATTTGTAGGATAACGTCCCAAGAATAAGTTATCTTTAACATTTCTTTCAAGACATTGATTCAATTCCTGGTGTACCATGGCAATACCATTTTCAAGTGCTTCTTTTGGTCCAGAAAAGTTAATCTCTTTTCCTTCCAAGAAAATTGTACCTTCATCTTTTTGATATGTCCCGAATATACATTTCATCATTGTTGATTTACCAGCACCATTTTCTCCCATAAGTCCCATAACTGTACCTGGTTTTAAATCTAAATCAATATGATCCAAAACACGGTTACGTCCAAAGGACTTACTCATTCCGCGTATAGATAAGACTAGTTCTTCATTCTTATCTGCCATAAAATCTCTCCTATTTTGTTTACTACTATCTAAATAATATTAGGGAGAAATAATTTCTCCCTAATAATCTTAATCCCCATGTTATTTTTGAATTATTTATTTAAGGATTCCTGTATAAGAAGCTGCATTGTCAGTCTTAACCATGTTAATTGCGAATGCATCATATTTGTCTGGGTTTCCTAAACGGTTTGTGATGTTAGATTCAGTTTGTCCATCTCCACCAATGTATTCAACATCTAAATTCAATAAGTCATCATATTTTTCTAATAATGGTTGGTAAGTTGAACTTAAGAAGTTATCAGATGCGTTGTAGATATTTAACCAAACACTCTTCTTAGCGTGATCTTTTTCACCTAATTGGTTAGAAACTGGAGCATAAGTAACTGTTGAATCTAAGAAATCTTTATAGTTGTCAGCAGTAACAGCAACGTTTAATGCATAGTAAGAACGTTGATCCTTATTGTATGTATAAACATCATCAGTTAAAACGTTTCCAGCATCATCTTTTGTACCGATACCTGTATCGATATCAACGCCATCTAAAGCATTACGTAATACTCTTAATGTTAAATAAGCTTGAACGTCAGCATGTTGAGAAATTGTTCCACCATATCCTTCAGCGATTGCAGCAACTGCATCTGAGTTAGCATCGTATCCGAATGTAGGAACTTTGTTTTCTTTTGACCAAGCATTGAACATTGACATACCCATACCATCGTTGTTAGAAGCTACAACGTCAACTTCATCACCGAATGAAGCAGTCCATGTACCAATTGTGTTACCAGCAGTAGCAGCATCCCAAGTTGCACCTGAAGAGTTCTTCATTTCTTGAGAAGCAAGTTCTCTTACTGTATAAGTTTTTCCATTAATTTCTAACGAGCCATCTTGAACACTCTTAGATTTACCATCATTATTAATACCAGCTGGATCACTTACGATTTCACCATCTTTTTCAACAGCTGTACCTAAAGCTTTACGAACACCTCTTGTACGAGCGATAGAATCATTGTGACCAACATCACCAATAGCTAATACGTAACCGATAACGCCATCTCCGTTACGATCTAATGTATCGATATTCTTTTCGATATATTCTTTAATCATTTGTCCTTGAAGTTCAGCACCTTGATTTGCATCGAAACCAACATAATAAGTATCTTTGTTAAAGTTTAATGCATCCTTGTCTAATTCACCAGTTGAACTGTTAGAAGGTTGACGGTTATACCATACTAAAGGTTTGTCAGCATTCGCAACACTAGAACCACCAGTTTTTCCTTCATCTCCTCCACTGCTACAAGCAGTTAATGCAACACCCATAGATAAAGCTGCAGCAATTGTTAAAAATCTTTTGTTCATATTATCCTCCTAATGTAGATTTTTACATTAAGACACTTTCCCATACAGATACTTCGCTTGATTATAATATGATTGGCAGCCGGGTGTTCCAAAAGTAATTTTTAATTTGTTATTTGCTTGCTGTATTTGAAACAAAGCCATTTGTCGTGAAATCAATTTATATAATCTATTCTATGCTTGTAAAGCCAACTATGTATCCTCCTCAATGAGATGCGTCTTTTTACTACTGCATTCTAACATATGATTGCAAGCGCTTTCAACTATTTTTTTATTTTTTTTATTTATAACTATTATTTGTATAATCACTATTTTTATTCAGATTCAAATATTATTATCATGTATAAAATATAACTATATTCCTATCAAATTCGTATGTATTATTGTCTACAAAATCACTATGTAACTTCAATAATATCTGCCCATCATATACGCAAATCGTTACTACCACTGCCTATTTAAAAGCTTTATAATCACTATGTTAACAAATAATTTCATCCTATTATTTTGACTCATTTAAGAAATACAAAAAATATTTTATGATTTTTTTATTTTTTTGCTTGCAATTAATATAAACTTATAGTATTATTAACTAGCACTTGTCAAGGAAGACAAGTTTAATATATATGGCGCGTTGGAGAAACGGTTAACTCACATGCCTTTCACGCATGCATTCACGGGTTCGAATCCCGTACGCGTCACCATTGTTAAAATAAAGTCCGAAAGGACTTCTTTTCGTATTATAGAACTAGAAGTTATTCAAGTAATAATTCTAGTTTTTTATTTTAT
>OCHF01001198.1_pt1 | contig 12605 bp, 15 predicted proteins | sample 1538851 | NCBI WGS metagenome assembly OCHF01 (sample SAMN04571730, study PRJEB22368) | human gut metagenome | biome: human gut; material: stool | host: Homo sapiens | place: Luxembourg | collected 2012-12-07
GGCACGCGCGTGCCTCGGACAAGTTTTGTCTAACAAAAAAGAAACAGTCACCAAATGGTGACTGTTTCTTTTTGGCAGGGGCAGAAGGACTTGAACCCTCGGCACGCGGTTTTGGAGACCGCTGCTCTACCAACTGAGCTATACCCCTATATTTGTGAAGCGCCGAAAAACGGCGCTTCTTGGTGGGCCACCAGGGACTCGAACCCCGGACCATTCGGTTATGAGCCGAGTGCTCTAACCAACTGAGCTAGTGGCCCTTGTGCGTCACACTCCCGTGCGACAACAGCTATGATATCAAAAAACGAGCCGAATGTCAATGATTTTTTTAAATTTTTCGTTATTTACCGAGTATCTTTTCTCCGTCGAAGAGTATCACTCCGTAGCCGTAGCCCGTGGGCTTGCCCTGCTGAAGTCTCTGCTTGAATGCGCGCCTTATCGAGGTGTCCTCAGGCAGGTCGTCAACGGGGCCGTCGCTGTACCTTCCGAACACGCGCCAGCCGTCGCTGAACTTCTCTCTCTCCCGGCTTCTAATTATATCGAAATCGTCCATGAACCTGAGTATGTTGCTGTTTTCGGGCAGGAACTCCCTGTGCCCGTCATAGAGCAGCCACGAGCCGCATACGAACGCCATGGGCTCACCGTCCTTGCCGCCGAAGAATTGATACGCCTGCTTATACGAATCTATTCTCTTTTCATCCGTCAGCGATCCCGCCGAGGGAATGTGGAAATTATAGACCTTATCTCCGCGCTTCAGGACAACGCCGCACTTCTCATAATAATCGGCGTCAAAGCCCGTCTCTTCGAACTGGAATCTGCCGAGCCCGAAGCGGGTCATATTGAAGAAGCCTCTGTACCAACCGGGGACAAACGTGCCCCAAACGCCCTCGCACTCCTTGCACTCGAGGAGCTTCCAGTGCATATCCTCAATGCTCTTCCAGAAAATCTCCTCGTCTATACCCTTTTCGGCATAGCGTTCGCGCAGCGCGGGGCACGCGCCGACGAGCAGGCACATATTCATGGTATATTCGTTCTCACCGAGCTCGGCGCTGAGGGCCTTGAGCCTCTTGAGCACATCTTCAATGTTCTCGGGATGAGCGATAAACTCATCGAGAAGGGCGTTGAAATCCGCGTTTTCGGACACTCTTTCGGTGCAGTCGCAGATAGTGTCTGCTGCCTCCTGCGGGAAGCCGATATGTTCCATTATGTTTCTGCTCTTGTTTGCGCTGATTGACATTTTATTCACTCCGATAAATCATATTTTCCTCACTGCAAGGATATCACAATCGTGCGCGGCGGTCAAGAGATTATGTAAAAGACCGCCCCTGCGGACGGCCTTTTTATTAGGAATACATATTGTTTGCTGCCATATAGTCGTATATCTTCTTGCCGTGCTCCTGCTCCTCGCGCTGAATGGAGTTGAGCACCGTTCGGAGCTGTTCGTTCTTGAACTCGAAGATGCAGGTGTCATAGAGCGCGGAGGCATGTTTTTCGGTGGCGAGCAAGTCGGAGCAGATATAGCAGTCATTTTTCTTCTCCGGAGTCTCGCTGACCGAATAAGTCTGCTTGAAATCGTTTTTCGGCGCCGTCTCCCCTGCCGCGGGCTTGGGAATTTCTCCGTTGTCTATCTTCGTCACGGTGTCGAGGTGTCCCTGCTCAATGCCGCCGAGATAGGTCAGAAGTTGGCTTAACTGTTCGTCCTTTGCCGCCGCCGCGTGCTGCGAATACTTCTCGACGCAGAGCTTCTCCTGTCCTTTGAGATCCTTTAGCAATTCCTTTTCTTTCTGTGTAAGCTGCATATATGCTTCTCCTTTCAATTTTGGCTTCGGAGATTAGTTTTCTGCGGCAGGGCAAATTTTATACACTCTCCGCCGATATTTTTCCGCGGCGTATTGGGCATAATAACAAAAAACGAAAGGGCTGACAAAATGAGTAATGACAAAAAAATAGTTATAACCACGCGCGACAGAATTCTTCGGGCTTGGCAAAATTCAACGGAGCTTGTGCGCGACTTCGAAAGCTACGCGAAAGAGAGCTCGGACGACGGAACCGCCGCCGAACTGTTTCAAAAGTTTGCGGTTGACGAGGGACTGCACGCGGCTGAGCTTTTAAAGCTTCTGCACATCTATCAGGACGGCGGCGCGGTTTAAATCAACACTTTCCTCCCGGATGGTTTCGGTGTTCACAATTTATTTAAACGAGCTTTAAAATACGCTTAAAAATTGATGATAGGATTAAAGAAAAGATAAGGCTTTATCAATAAAGCTTTATCAAAAAAATATCCGGGAGGGTAAAAATTATGTATAACAGATTCGTTCTCAATGAAACTTCATATCACGGCGCGGGCGCTGTCAAGGCAGTTGCCGAGGAAATCACCGCAAGAGGCTTCAAAAAGGCCTTCGTCGCATCCGACCCCGACCTCATCAAGTTCGGCGTATCCAAGAAAGTCACCGATGTTCTCGACGAAGCGGGCATCGCATATGAGATATTCAGCGAAATAAAGCCCAACCCGACTATTCAGAATGTTCAGTCCGGCGTAGCGGCATTTAAGGCAAGCGGCGCGGACTGCATCGTCGCTATCGGCGGCGGCTCCTCGATGGACACCGCAAAGGCTATCGGCATCATCATCAAGAACCCCGAGTTTGCCGACGTCAGAAGCCTTGAGGGCGTCGCCCCGACAAAGAACAAGTGCGTACCGATAATCGCAGTTCCCACCACTGCGGGCACGGCTGCCGAGGTCACGATAAACTATGTTATCACCGACGCCGAAAAGAACCGCAAGATGGTCTGCGTCGACGTTCACGACATCCCCGTCGTAGCCGTTGTCGATCCCGACATGATGTCCTCTATGCCCAAGGGTCTGACCCACGCCATCGAGGGCTACATCACCAAGGGCGCATGGGAGATGAGCGATATGTTCCATCTCAAGGCAATCGAAATCATCTCGAAGTCGCTTCGCGGCGCAGTTGACAACACCCCCGAGGGACGCGAGGGCATGGCTCTCGGTCAGTATATCGCCGGCATGGGCTTCTCGAACGTCGGTCTTGGCATAGTCCACTCCATGGCTCACCCGCTCGGCGCTCTCTATGACACCCCGCACGGCGTAGCCAATGCCATCATTCTGCCGACCGTTATGGAATACAACGCCCCCGCAACCGGCGAGAAATACCGCGATATAGCCAAGGCTATGGGCGTTGAGGGCACGGAGAACATGAGCGTTGACGAGTACCGCAAGGCTGCTGTTGACGCTGTAAGACAGCTTGCAAAGGATGTCGGAATCCCCGCAGACCTCAAGGCGATAGTCAAGCCCGAGGATGTCGATTTCCTTGCTCAGTCCGCATATGACGATGCCTGCCGTCCCGGCAACCCGCGCGACACGAGCGTTGCGGAGCTTGCAGAGCTTTACAGGTCGCTGATGTAAAAGAAAATATATTAACGCGCCGCCCTGCCCGGGGTAAAAACCGGACGGGGCGGCGCTCGTTTTCGCTCAAGATGACAAGTAAAAGTTAAGAACTAAGAAGTGAATTTTATGCAATTACAGCGCTGCCGACAAACTTAAATCTGCGAAAAAGCAAGGGCTGTTGTTATAAACAGCCCCTGAAGTTAATGTTTCGGCAAACATACACTACTTGCTCTTTTGCTTGTTCTTTTCGTCCGCGAAAAACGCGTGACCAGTCACCATTCCTATAAATGAAGCAAGTGTTCCGGCAAAGATAAAGCTGACCGTTTGCAAATCAATCTGATCAAAAATTGAATTTTCTCTCATGCCATAGCTCGCATAGACAGAAAGCATGAACATAAGACCAAATCCAATCGGTATAAACCACTTACGCTTTCCCCAATAATTGTTTTTCCCAATCAAAATAGATATTACAATCGTTGCTATCGGAAGCACAAGCCACTGAAATGCTCCTGCTTGTGCTTCTGTAATGCTATCCGCAGAAAAGCGCCACGACACCGCGATATTGAGCGCCCATATCACCAGATAGGATAAAATCAATATCAGCTTTGATAACCTGACTTTGCTTTTTACTACATTTGTGCTTTCTTCGACATAATCCAAATAGTCTTTCATAGACACTTCTCCTTTCAAGAGATAGTCAAGACTGACGCCATATAAATCACTCATTCTAAGCACGCTTACTATATCGGGATAGGATTTTCCGTTTTCCCAATTTGATACAGTCTGTCTGCTGATGTCAAGAGCTTCCGCTACTTGCTCCTGTGTGATTTTCGCATCTGTTCTTGACTTTTTGATTTTGCTGCCAATATCCATGCGCCGACCTCCTAACATTAACTTCATCCGGATTATGTCATATATAAAAAGCATTGTCTATCAAAACGCTTTTACAAATCTGAATTTCCCTGTCAAAATGCTTTTACTTCACCTGTTTTGCCAATATATTTGCCTCCACAAGTTCTGTTTATCGGTGACTGACTTTTTTTAATTTTAGCATAGCTTTATAAATTTTTCTACAGCTTTTACACCTTATATGCGAATTATCGTTCATTCATTTTGACTATCAAACCGTCAAAAGAATACCGCTTTAATTCTGACTTTGCGACACTTCACACCCTGCATAGTGTCATAACATAGGAACTGTTTTATGATAAAATAAAAAGCCGCAATTCACGTCTGTCTAATGTGAAATGCGGCTTCATTAAATTTGTCGATTTTAACCCTTATAGTTCATGCCCAGCTCGATAGCCTCGACGTTCTTGGGAACGAGGTGCTGCTTTCTTGCGGGGACGACCTTGGCTATTGCCTTCGACATGGTGTCGAGATTGCAGAAGCCGGTCTGCTCCATGAGCTTGCCGATAAGAATGATGTTTGCAAGGCCCTTGAGTCCGTGCTCCTCGGCGAGCTTAGTGGCGGGAACGAGGCAGACGGTGATATCGTCTCTCTTGACCTCGCGCTCGACGAGCGTGCTGTCGAGGATAACAATTCCGCCGGGGACGACGCTGTCTATGAACTTGTCATACGACGGGCCGTTCATTGCAACGAACACATTCGGAGTGACAACGAGGGGCGAGCAGATGGGGTCGGACGAGATGCAGACGCTGCAGTTTGCCGTGCCGCCTCTCATCTCGGGGCCGTAGGACGGAAGCCATGAAACTTCCTTGCCGTCGGTGAGTCCCGCATAGGCGATGACCTTGCCCATGAAAAGTATACCCTGACCGCCGAATCCGGCGAGAAGTGCGTTCATATCCTTCATTTTGCTTCCTCCTCTGCTGTCTTGTCCTTATAAACGCCGAGCGGATAATAGGGAAGCATATTCTCTCTGAGCCAGCCGAGCGCGTCAACGGGCGAAAGTCCCCAGTTGGTGGGGCAAGCCGAAATGACCTCGACTATAGAGAAGCCCTTGCCGGCAAGCTGAGTCTCGAAAGCCTTTTTAATGGCCTTCTTCGCTCTGTTTATGTTCTTGACGCAGTCAACCGAAACGCGCTCCGCATAGGCGGTGCCGTCGAGAGTCGAGAGCATCTCGCAGACTCTTACGGGATAGCCCGCGGTCTTTATGTCTCTGCCGTAGGGCGTGGTCTGAGTGACCTGACCGGGCAGCGAGGTGGGAGCCATCTGGCCGCCTGTCATGCCGTAGATAGCGTTGTTGACGAAGATAACCGTGATGTTTTCGCCGCGGGTCGCGGAGTGAACGGTTTCGGCGGTGCCGATAGCGGCGAGGTCGCCGTCGCCCTGATAGGTGAACACAACGTCCTCGGGCTTTGCGCGCTTAACACCCGTTGCTACAGCCGGGGCGCGTCCGTGGGGCGCCTCGATCATATCGCAGCCGAAATAATTATATGCCATAACGGCGCAGCCGACGGGCGCGATGCCGACGGTCTTGCCCTCTATACCGAGCTCGTCAATGCACTCCGCAACAAGGCGGTGGATTATACCGTGAGTGCAGCCGGGGCAATAATGGGTAGGCACATCAAGAAGCGCCTTGGGTCTCTGAAATACGATTGCCATTATTTTTCGCCTCCTGCAAGTTTTTTGATATTTTCAAGGACTTCGGCGGGGGTCGGAATTATTCCGCCCGTGCGTCCGAAGAATTCAACGGGTCTGCTGCAATCGATAGCGAGCTTAACGTCGTCGATCATCTGACCCATGCTCATCTCGACGCAGAGGAAAGCCTTTGCGTGCTCCGCAGCGTCGCGCATAGCCTGCTTCGGGAACGGCCAGAGGGTTATCGGGCGGATAAGTCCCGCCTTTATGCCCTGCTCTCGCGCCTCGCGGACGGCTGCCTTTGCAACACGTGCCGACGCGCCGTAAGCAACAACGACATACTCGGCATCGTCAACCATATATCTCTCGCTCATGGGCTCCTTCTCTTCGATAACGGCATATCTTGCAAAGCGCTCTCTGACGAGGCGCTCGAGATCCGCCGCCTGGAGATAGAGGGAATTTACTATATTGTGCTTGCGTCCGCCGTTGTGGCCGCAGGCCGCCCAGGGCTTCTCGACGCTCGAACCGCCGCTGCCCTCGCCTATCTCGACCGAGCATACCGTCGGCAAGAATCATCGCGGGCATACGATACTCGTCCGCCTTATCGAAGGCTCTGCCGACGAGATCGACCATCTCCTGAACGGAGCTGGGCGCAAAAACGAAAATATGCAAATCGCCGTGGCCGGGCGCTCTTGTCGCCTGCCAATAATCCGACTGCGAGGGCTGGATTCCGCCGAGTCCGGGGCCGCCGCGCTGGACATTGATAATGACAGCCGGAAGATCCGAGCCCGCCATGTATGAGATGCCCTCGGTCTTGAGGCTGATTCCGGGCGAGGACGACGAGGTCATCGCGCGGACGCCCGCCGAAGCTGCGCCGAGCACCATGTTGACGGCGGCGATTTCGCTCTCCGCCTGAAGATATGTACCGCCTATTTTAGGCATGACCTTTGACATATATGCCGCAAGCTCTGTCTGCGGGGTGATGGGATAGCCGAAGAAGTGACGGCAGCCGGCACGGATAGCGGCTTCTGCCAGAGCTTCGTTGCCTTTCATAAGAACTCTTTCTGACACTTTCAACACCTCTTCTTTCTTATCTTTCAACAGTTATTGCACAATCAGGACACATAATAGCGCACGCCGCACATCCGATGCACTCGTCGGGGTTTGTGACGCACGCAGGATGATAACCCTTTAGGTTTAGCTTATCCTTAGCAAGGCTGATAATATGCTTCGGACACGCTGTTGTGCAAAGCTCACAGCCCTTGCAGGTGTTTTCGTTGATAGTGACTTTTGCCATTTCTGTTCCTCCTAATCAAGAATACCGAATATATATACACCGCTCCTGACTTGCCGAGCGGGATCGGTCAAATTAAATTACCACGGGAGCTTCACGAGCACATCGACGGGGCAGAGATTCTCTATCTTTCCCTCGAGCTCCGAGGCAACGCTCTTGGGCGCGGTAGTGCACACGAGCGGCAGGGAAGCGAGCTCCGCGGTTTTCTCGGCATAAGGGACGGACGCGAGAATATCCTGCGCGGTCGTCTGCGCTCCGAGATGGGAGTTGTTGACGATTCCCGTCGCCTTCAGGCGGCACGCCGCCTCTATCTCCGCGAGCATTTCAACCGCTTCCTCGGGGTCGGAGATAAACTTGCGGTATTTGTTGATAACGCAGAGCATATCGTAGCCCGACTCGTTGAGCTGACGCGAAAAGCGTCCGAGCGCGGTAGCGCCCGCATCGTCGCCGCCGACATCGATTATGACCCGTCCAATGCTCTCCTCAAAGACGGAGAACATCCTCGCCGACAGCGCGGGCGCGTCGAGGGTCGTGCCCTCAAGGTTCTGGGCTATGACATTGACTCCCGCCGCTTCGAGCTCGTCCTTATAGTCCGCGGTACGGAAATAGGGGTTGACTATATCGAGATCGACAAGCGTTATCCTCTCGCCGCGCTTCGCCGCATTTAAAGCGAGATTGAGCGAGAAATTCGTTTTTCCGCTGCCGTAATGGCCGCAGACGAGCGTTATGCGTTTCATCATACGCCTCCCGAAGCTGCGTCGATAGGGATAAACCGCCCGAAAGGCGGCTGATTTTGCGCTCACAAGATGAGCGGTCAATTGCTCGAAAGCCGATATGCACCTATCGCCCGCAACGCGATTATAAGAATAATTATACCACTGTTTATTCATCGGCACAATATTTTTTCCGTCCGCCGTGATAGAAAAGATAATATCGCGCGCGCCGCGTTTTGTGCAAAATTTACGCAAAACGCCGAATAAACCCGCAGAGACAAAAAAATATCCGGCTCCTGCCAAACGGCAAGAACCGGATAAGAGAATCGAATTAAATTATTCGGCCTCGGTCTCCTCAGCCTCGGCGTCCTCCGCCTCGTCTGCGGCGGGCTCGAGCAGAGCTCTGATTGAAAGGCTTACGCGCTTCTTGTCGAAGTCGATGCCGATAATCTTAGCCTGAACCTTGTCGCCGACCTTGAGAACATCGGAGGGCTTCTCGATGCGGCGATCCGCTATCTGAGAAATGTGGATAAGACCGTCAATGCCGGGGATAACTCTTGCGAAAGCACCGAAATCGGTGAGGCTGACTATCTCGGCGTCGATAACGGTTCCCTCGGGATAGTTCTTGCGAAGAATCTCCCACGGGTTGTCCTCGTCTTTTCTGTAGCCCAGAGAAATCTTTTTCTTCTCGGGATCAAGAGCCTTTATGTAGACATCGATAACGTCGCCGACCTTGAGGACATCCGACGGATGCTTAATGCGCTTCCACGAGAGCTCGGAGATGTGAACCATTCCGTCCACGCCGCCGATATCGACGAATGCGCCGTAATTTGTAAGAGACTTGACGGTGCCGGTATACTTCTGACCGACCTCTGCCTGTGCCCAGAAAGCGTCCTCAGCGGCCTTTCTCTCCTCCTTGAGGACGGCACGGATAGAACCGACGGCTCTTCTCTTGTAGTTGTTGACCTCGATGATGCGGAACTTGACGTTCTTTCTCAGAAGGCTGTCAAGCGACTCGCTGCGGGAAGCGGTTGCAAGGGAGCCGGGGATGAAAACGCGCACGCCCTCGGTAACGGCAATAACGCCGCCCTTGACAACATCGGTAACAACGCCGTCAAAGACCTTGTCGGTCTCTGCTGCATCGGCGATGTCGCGCCATGCCTGCATAGCGTCATAGCGGCGCTTGGAAAGCATAACGGTGCCCTCTGCATCGTTGGTCTTCATGATGATAAGACCGATCTCGTCACCTATCTTGAGATCCTTCTTCGGGTCTGCGGCGGGGTCTGCGCTGTACTCGTCCAGCGGCACGTAACCGGCGTGCTTTCTGCCGATGTCAACCTGGATCTCCGTGGGCGAGAAGCCCATGACGATACCGACGACCTTCTGGTCGTTGTTCATGCTGTTCAGGGACTCCTCAAGAGCCTTGGAGAAGTCCTGCTCGTCTGTTTCTTCGGAAGGCACCTCCTCCGCCGGCTGTGCGGAAGCTGCGCTCTCCTCGAGCTCACCGGCAGCCGCCTCAGCGACATCGGTCTTACGCTCGACTGCGCCTTCCTCAAGCTCTTTGGATTGTTCGTTAAGAATTTCGGACATGTTACAAAGTACCTCCTTTATTATGCACGCGGGGGTTGATGCCCCTGCAGTGACGCCGACAACATCGCTGGCGGAAAAATCGATATTTTTAATATCCGCAGCGCGCTCCACAAGATAAGTCGGGCAGTTTTTTTCGCAAACTCCCTTGAGCTTCGCCGTGTTCGAGCTCTGCGAGCCGCCGATAATAATCATTGTATCGACGCGCTTTGACAGCTCGGAAGCCTCTTTTTGCCTATCCTGCGTAGCATTACATATTGTATCAAAAACATTTGCGTTTGTACATAGTATTTTTATTATTTTTATAGATTCCTGCCATTCTTTTACGCTGAAAGTGGTCTGAGAGACGACAATTATCCTCTTTTCGGAATATTCCGGATGATTTTCGATAATTTTTTTGAGCTCCTCGGCGCTTCTGAATGTGAAGCATTCGCCCCGGCAGTGACCCATAATGCCGATGACCTCGGGGTGTCCGCTGTCTCCGGCTATGAGCACGGGGATATCGGGCGAGGAATTTTCGCCGACTATCCTGTGTATTTTCTTGACAAACGGGCAGGTGGCGTCGCAGATGTCTGCGCCCGTCGCCTCGAGGCTGCGGTATACGCTCGCCCCCACTCCGTGAGTGCGGACGACTACGGTAGTCCCCGGCAGCGCTTCCATGGGCGAGTCTATCACCCGAACGCCCTTTTTCTCAAGATCCTCTATAACGACAGGGTTATGTATCAGAGGGCCGAAGGTCGAAACCTTTTTCCCGCTCTCGACGAGCTTATAGGTCATTTCGACCGCGCGGTTGACTCCGAAGCAAAAGCCTGCGGTTTTTGCAACCTCAATCCTTTTCATGGCCCTTTTCAAGCAGCTCTCCTATCTTGCCCATAATAAATCTGGAGGCTTCCTTTATCTCGCCCATATTCGATTCGTCCGTAAGGCCGAGATCCTCATAGGGTATAACCTCGCCGAAGCGAATAGTCATCTTCTTGCGGAACTTGCTCTTGCCCTCGAAATAGATGCAGGCGGGCAGGATATCGGAATGGGTGGCCTTGGCTATGAGCGCGACGCCGGCCTTGGGCGGCAGCATCTTGCCGTTGGGATCCTTGGAGCGCGTGCCCTCGGGGAATATGCCGAGAACCTTGCCCTCCTCGATAAGGCGGATAGCATAGTTGAGCGAACGCTGGTCGCCCGTTCCGCGGCTTATCGGGAAAGCATTCAGGTGGCGGAGCAGCCACGAGGTGAGCCTGGTGATGTTGAACAGCTCAAGCTTCGCCATGTAGTGGATCTTGCGGACTCTCGCCGCGGCGATGAGACCGGGATCGTATGAGTTGCGATGGTTCGAGGCAATTATAAGGCTGCCCGTTTTCGGCACGTTTTCGCGGCCGATGAACTGCGTCTTAAAGATAATTTTTGCAAGCGGATGAAACATCCAAACAAAAGCATCGTAAAATTTTCTGTCTCTGGTATCGTCGTAATCAAACGCTTTACCCTTGATTTTCGGTTCCATCAAAGATTCTCCTTAATTACATTTTTTATTTTCTCTATCGACTCTTCGAGCGTCAGCTCAGTCGTATCGACCGTTATTGCGTCGGGCGCGGCTTTAAGCGGAGCAATGACCCGATTGGAATCATTATAATCCCTTTCCTTCATTTCTGCAAGTACCTTTTCGTATTCGACCTTTTCGCCCTTCTCTATGAGTTCTTTATAGCGGCGGCGCGCACGCTCCTCGGCGGAGGCAGATTTTCACCTGCGCGTGGGGCAAAACGACGGTGCCGATATCGCGCCCGTCCATGACGCAGTCGTTCTTGGCGGCTATGTCCTGCTGGAGCCCGAAAAGGAACTCGCGCACTGCGGGCACGGCGGAGACTCTCGACGCCGCCATGGACGCCTCGGGCGTTCTGATAAACGCCGAGACATTCTCTCCGTTTAAAAACACGGACTGCTCGCCGTTTTCATATCCGAGGTCAACGGATATTCCCTTGACGCTCTCGGCTATCTCCTCGGGGCTGTCGAGGTTGACTCCGGTTCGTATCGCATTGAGCCCGACCGTGCGGTAAAGCGCGCCGGTATCGACATAGATAAAGCCCAGCTCCTTCGCCGCGCGGCGCGAAATGGTGCTCTTGCCCGCTCCGGCGGGGCCGTCTATCGCAACATTGATTGACATAATATTTTTCCTTTCGTGTGTCTTTATTGAGCCGCACTCTCCCCGGCCAAATGCCCGGTCGAGAACGCTATTTGCAGATTAAAGCCGCCCGTGTAGGCGTCGGCGTCTATGACCTCGCCCGCAAAATACAACCCGTCTATGAGCTTCGACTGCATAGTTTTCGGGTCAAGCTCCGAGGTCTTTACGCCACCCGAGGTGACTACCGCCTCCTCTATCGGGCGAAAATCGGTGACGGTCACGGTGAAGTGCTTGAGCAGATATACGAGCTTCGCCCTCTGCTCGCGGGTGACGAAATTCACTTTTGTGTCCATGGGTATGCCCGAGAGCGAAACTATAACGGGCACAAGCTTCTTCGGTAGCAGAAAATTCAGCGCATTTATAAAATTGCGGTTGTTGTTTTCATTGAAATCTCGGAGAACGCGCGCATCGAGCTGCTGCTCCGAGAGAGCGGGCTTTAAGTCGATAACTATCCTGTATCTCCCCCGCTCCATCTGCCGCATATGCGAGCTTGCGGAGAGTATCATGGGGCCCGACACGCCGAAATGGGTAAAGAGCATCTCGCCGAAGTCGGAATATATATTTTTCCCCGTCTTTGTGTCCCCAACGGTTATCGAGACGTTTCTAAGCGACAGCCCCTGAAGCCGCGAGCAAAAGCCCTCATGCGCTTCGAGCGGGACGAGCGACGGCTTTATCGGAGTCACGGTATGCCCCGCCTGCCGCGCAAGCTCGTATCCGTCGCCGGTGGAGCCCGTGCGTGGATAGGACTTGCCGCCGGTAGCGACTATCACCCTGTCGGAATATATCCGCTCGCCGGAATAAAGTATCGCGCCGCGAACCTTTCCGTCCTCGATTATGAGCTCCTTCGCTCTGCCGTTTACTATATCCACCCCCGCGTGCTTCGCCGCGAAGAACAGCGCG
>OCHF01001205.1_pt1 | contig 12550 bp, 6 predicted proteins | sample 1538851 | NCBI WGS metagenome assembly OCHF01 (sample SAMN04571730, study PRJEB22368) | human gut metagenome | biome: human gut; material: stool | host: Homo sapiens | place: Luxembourg | collected 2012-12-07
CCGCCATTAAAACAGCCGTAGGTGAATATAACACGCAGTTGGAAGCTGTTGCTGATGCAAAGAAAAAGCTGGCTGATGAAGGCGTTACAGATAGCAATGTAAAAGCATATAAAGAGGCTGTATCTGGTCTTGAAGATAAGTTGAATTCTCTTGTCCAAAAACTTACAAAAGTTAAGTCGGCACTGTCTGGTTTTGACAACTACGAGAGACGTATGAAAACTGCGACGACGAAAAACGAGACTGCAAACACCGGCGGATATAGTTCTTTGATGAACAGCGATGTCTATGATAATTTGCAGAAAGCGATGCAAAAGGCTCGTGATGCTAAAACACAATTTGAAAGCAGTTTGTCTACGAGTGATTTGAAAGCATATCACGATGCACTCTATGACCTTGACCTGGCATTCCAGAGCTTTAATACCAATGTAGACCGCGCAAAGAATATGTCTACAAACGCCTTTAAATCTCTGCCTACTGTCATTGAACAGCTTAACAGCCGGAGGAAGTCTCTGCTTGAGACAAATCCAAAGAGTGGTGATCTTAAAGCATTGGCAGAAGATGGCGGTGTCTATGATAGACTTATACGGAAATTAAAAGAGATCAACAAGAGCACTACTGGTGAAAATGGAGTACAGAACTATCAGCAGCTCGTTGATGTTTTCCAAGAATTCGAGAGCGTTGGTAAGGATGCTGGCATTACAATCAACAGTTTGACGAGCCTTATGAAAGCGCTGGGGATTGAGACCCGTAACGTTGTGAGTGATACACGCCAGGCTAAGGCCGCCGCACAGGAGCTGCGCAATACAAATACTTATGAAAAAAGTATGCAGAATACCATGTATACGGCACAGCGGTATTTTAATGCGAACAGTAAGATTTCTACCAATATGGAAGCCTATGCGAAGTTCGTAGACTTCTTTAATAATTACGGCGATAAGATTAAAGCGAACGACTTTACGCAGGGTAATTCCAACCAGATGACTAAGGACTGGTCTGAACTGAAGAAATATATTCAGGATGCTGGGCTGGAGACGGATAAGCTGAGTGTTAAGCTCAAGAAACTGTTTGAGGTTAATATCAAGAGTCAGCTGGCGAATCAGGCGATCAATGCGTTCCAGCAGGGGCTGCGTCAGGTGTATCAGAATGTTGTTGACATTGACAGCGCCATGACCGAGCTGAAGAAGGTTACGGATGAGACGAGCGGAGCATACAGTAAGTTTCTGAGTGAGGCCGGAGATAGAGCGAAAAATCTTGGTGTTAGTATCAGTGATGTAGTCAATGCCACGGCTGATTTTGCTCGACTTGGATATAACCTGGAAGATGCAACACAGATTTCCGATTCCGCCGTTATGTTCAAGCAAGTTGGTGACGGCGTACAGAGCATGGATGATGCTACGTCTGACATTATCTCTGCAATGAAAGCGTTTAATATTGAAGCTGATAAATCCTTAACGATCACAGATCGCTACAATGAAGTGGGTAGAACATTGCCCCAAATTTACTATATCGGTTAAAGGGTGGGGACACCTAAGACCGAGGAAAGATATGCAATATAATATTTTACATTTGCTCTGAAGTTAGGATTTTCAGGGCTTTTTTATTTTTTTTAGAGGTGAAAAGTTAATGGGAAAAAGTATTGATCGTGTAGAAAAGGTTTGTCCATGGTGTAATAAAACCTTCTATGTCTTACCAAGTGCCGCGAAACGGTATACATTTTGTTCAGAAGAATGTAAAGCAGCAAGCAGAGCAAGTAAAAAGAAAACTTGTATTTGTGAAGTTTGTGGCAAGTCGTTTGTGGTTGCAAAAACGAGAAAAAACGCACGATTTTGTAGTGTAGAATGCAAGAGCATTGGCATGAGTGAAAAAGAGACAAGAATATGTCGTTATTGCGGAAAGAAATTTTCTGTAAACAAAAGTAGTGACATGTTATGTTGTAGTGATGAATGTCAGAGGTTATGGCGTCAGTCACACGATAAGGTTCCGGGAAAATGTGACTACTGTGGTAAGGATATTTTGATCTCGCAGTGGAAATTGAAACATGCTAAAGCTCACTATTGCTCACAAGAATGTTCGCAGAAAGGGTCAAAAACAGGTTCTTGGGACAAATGCTCTAATTGTGGGAAACCAGTATGGCGCATGAAGTCTAAAACTTCCGAGCATGTATTTTGTGACCAAACATGTGCCGATGAATACAGAGAAAGACAAAAAGTGTATAACACATGTGAACAATGTGGCAAAAAGTATTTTATTAAGGCTGGGTTGGCTGACAAGTCAAGATTTTGTAGCACTACCTGTATGTCAAAATGGCAGTCGATACATTGGGTTGGTATGGATAATCCACATTTTAATTCTAGGCTTTCTCGTTGTCCTTATTGCGGTAAAGAAATTTACATAAAACCAAATGAAGAAAATTCTAGGATGCGTAAATTTTGCTCACGTAAATGTGCTACTGCATTTTATCTAATGCCGGAAAACAGAACTGAAAAGCAAAAAGCATCTGATTACAAACTTGCCACAGAAGCCATCAATTATATTAAACCCACGTTGACCGGTCCACATATTAAGGTCAACGCTATGTTGGATGAATTGAGAATAAAATACGAAAATGAACATATTGTGCATTACTATTCACTTGACATATATCTACCAGATAATAAGTTGTCTATAGAAATTAACGGAACATATTGGCACGCTGATCCACGTCGTTTTAGTATCATAAAATATGTTCAGCAAAAAGCATCTATTGCCAGAGATAAAAGTAAAGATACTTACATAAAAAACAAATACGGATACAACATCCTGTATTTATGGGAACGCGACGTTGAAGATGCTCCAGAAGTGTGTAAGGCGTTAATTATGACATATGTAGAAAATAATGGGGCACTCAGCAATTATCACTCATTTAATTATCACATGGAAAATGATACATTAAAATTAAACGATACACTGATTACATCTTATTCTGAAATGGATGTAAAAGATCTCCCGATTGGAGATAATCTTAAACACAAGGAAGAAACACAGCTTGCGTCCTAACCGCCACTGTGTTTAAAAAAGTATATTGCATAAATCCGTAGAGACTGCAGGAGGTGTCTGGTAACAGACATCTTGAAGTAAATTCCGGTGTCACCGGTAATATACAGTCCGAACTCACGCTATAATCTATTTTATGAAACGTGAGAGGTAGCCAGAAATGACTCCCCGCCGTATGCTTATAGTATACGGTTAGTAATGACTAATCGTCATGAAAGTAACAGATTGAATAGCTTTAGTATAACCTCTGCTGGTGTGGCAGAGGCATTAAAGAGGTCCGCCTCGTCTTTACATACTGCTGGCAACGACATTGACCAATCGATTGGTATGATTGTTGCTGCTAACGATGTTGTCCAGGATCCAGACTCCGTGGGTGCAGGGCTGCGTGTGATCGCGCTTAGGATTCGTGGTGCAACGTCTGAGCTTGAATCTATGGGTGAGGAAACTGACACTGTGGTTAAGAGCACAGCCAAATTGCAGGCTGAAATCAAGGCCATATCTGGTGTGAATATTTTGGAAAGTGACAATGCCACGTTCAAATCTACATATCAGATCATGGACGAACTATCTGCTAAATGGTCACAGCTGTCTGACATTCAAAAAGCCACTCTGACGGACAAAATAGCTGGCAAAAACCGCGCCAATATTTTCTCTAGTATGATGGAGAACTGGGAAGACGCCAAAAAGGCAATGGAAACTTCTAAAAATAGTGCAGGCAGTGCAACCAAGGAGTTAGACACCTACCTCTCCAGTATCGAGGGCAAGCTGTCCAGATTCCAAGCTACCTTCCAGTCCTTCTCGTCTGATGTACTTGATAGTGGAGTTGTTAAAGGTTTTATTGATATGGGAACGGCCGCGCTTGATTTCGCGGACGGATTAGTTAAAGCGGGAGATGCGATGCCGACGATTCTTACGGCGTTGTCTGCAGTTGCATCTATGACAAATACCAAGGCCGGTGTAAATATGCCCACTTACGCAACGGGAATAGCTGCGTAGGATGCAACCTTGGTGTGCAAAATACCCAAATTGCTGGGAAAGGCTAAGAGCCGTGTGACCAAAACAGGGGGAGTAATCCATTGTGACGGTGCCGAAAGGCTGAAACAACAACACGGATGCGATATGCTGAGATAAAAGCTGTAGTCGCATAAGTTGACATAAAAAAGAATAACCGTAGGGCGGCACCTACGGCGAAAAACTACCCGCTGTCATAACGACGGCGGGCTTTAATATTTTATGTCAGCTTATGCGGCGGCGGTGCTAAGTCGCGCAAACAATGCTTAATCAGCAGCCGGAGACTCGTGCAGCTTACTGCACAGATGGAGGGTGTGACCTCTGGATTTCTGGTTCATCGACTGTATGGGTAGCCCTATTCTACTGCTTAGGCCGGACGGGAGGAAAGACAGTCAGAACATCGTGGGAAAGCCACGAGAAGGTTATAAAAATTATAGGCGCGTTCTCGCCCGTTTCCAATGGCGAGAAAATGATTGTATTCGTCGGATGCTTGTGATATGATGGAACTACCGAATAAAATTTTGGAGGTTGTTGTATCATGTCAGACGATAAAAAAAATAAGCGCAGTCGTGATGTGGAATTTTCCACTTATCGTAGAGGAAAAAACAGTTGCGAGAACGGAGAGGGCAATGGAAACAATGTCTTTGATGATATTCTTGCAAAAATGAATGAATCGAATGAAAATAATGGTGGTGATAAGGGTAATAATGACGATTGAAGAAATTCTTAATATATTTCTGCCAGGAGTTGCGTGTATATATGTATACGACGCACTTGCAATGAAACGTTACCCGCTGCAAACGTATACAGTTGTTGGTGTAATAATTGGCGCGATTATAAAATGTATTGTTGATTGGGTAAATGGTATAGTAATTAAATATTATCAAACTGATTTTCCGATTTTTGTTGTTTATATTGCATTCGCTGTTATTGTTGGAATTGCGTTTTATTTGGTAAAGAATTGTATTGCTGTGCGAAAAATCTTTACTGATATTTTTAATGTTGATCCAGCAGACAACTTTTGGAAAATGCACATAGATTTAAAAAAGGATACGTTTGTGGTGCTTTGTTTAAACAATGGTGATTTTGTATTGGGAACTGTACAGAGCGTAGATGACGATTATATAACTTTGCGCGATCATGCTATTGCAAAAAAACTGTATGACGAAGAAAGGGCTTGCGTATATTGTAAAGAAGTGATACAGGTAATGAAACAGCCCAATAAGGCAACTATTGTATGTGTGCCAATAAAGAATATTGCCAGATTTGAGGTTGGATATAAAAACGATTCCAAGTATAATGATATTATTTTTAGGCACTGATAATGAGCCGCTATGTGTAAGAACATGGCGGCTTTTCTATGTTACCATTCGTACCCGCAGCTATTACACTTGAACTGGTGTTTAACTTTCTGGGAGAAGATCCCAAATAGGCCAACAGATGCTGCTTTGGAGAGACCGGAAATTTTCTTGGTATTTGTGCTGCCACAGGTGGGACAGGTGACCTTTTTGCGGTACGGATTAGGTTCGCCGTAAACCTCTTCGCGGAGGGCGGCTATTTCCTCTTTTTTATGAGCGTCGATATAGGCAACACGCTCTCTTAGGGCACGCTCACGCTCATTGAACTTGGTTTTACTGAAGCGTGGGTCGTTGAATACGTACTTTTGGCGGATGTATTCGGAGGTCATAATGCCGTTTTTATCAGGTTCATTTTGTGGTTCTTTGACTAAATACTTTTTTTGCTCGTCAGGAGACATGTTACTCAGGATATTATGAATCTCTTTAATTTCATCCCTAGAAACAATGATCACATTTTCATAGCCACATGACTCGCACACTGGAAAGCGATCTTTAGAAACACTCCATTCACCACATACGGGGCAAACATAATCTATCCAATTTGTCATAATTTACCTCCAGATGTTTCAAAATATAACCTTTCATCGGTATTATATCACACTATAATTACGATGACAACACTTGATATTAACCGCATTTGGAACAACTGGAGACACAAAGAATTTTGGAAAGACGCAGTTTACTCTATTTGGTCAAACGGCAGACGACTTCAAGGATTTGAAAAAGTCAATGGAATCGCTCGGATATGGCAAACTGGATTTTACAAACTTGGGGACTTTTGGAAAAACTTCTTCTGGAAATATTACCGCATTCTTTAAGGCAATTATGCAGGGAAGCAAGGAAACTGTTTCTCAACTTGATTCTGATAAAGAAGCCATTCAGAAGTATATTGATTTGTTTAACGATAAGGGAGCTGACGTAGCTAAAAAGCAGTTTGAGGACATCATGTCCGATGCTTCTTCTCAGGCTAAACTTTATGTCCAACAAACAGATGCTGCTGCGCTTTCTACTGACGCATTCGCTGAAAGTCAAACTCGTCTTGCTAAGATTTCCAATTCTGTAGTTGGTGGCTTAAAAGACATTGGTGCTGCAATCGCTTCTGCGGGATTGACCCTGATTGCTTCTGCTGCGATCAACTTTTTAGTAAAAAGCATTATGTCGGCTGTCCAGCATCAAGAAGATTTACGTCAGGCAACTCTTGAAGCCGGATCAGCGTTAGACAAGCAATCCGCTGCTATTAACGATTATAAAACTCAGATTTCTTCGCTGAAAGAATCTCTCGATAAAGGCAACTTGAGTGAGCAGGAATCCTATGATGTCCGTAAACAGCTTATTAGTATTCAAGATGAGCTGGTTGAAAAATATGGAGACGAAGCAGCAGGCATTGACCTCGTCAATGGAAAATATCAAGAGCAGTTAGATATTCTGAATGGTATCGCGGACCAGAAGGCCAAAGATTATCTGAATGAACACAACGAATCCATCAATACAGCACAGGAAAAGATGCTTGAAGAACTTAATATGCAGCCTGGTGGGTTCTTTGAGGTTAGTGACACTCAAGCAGAAAAATTGCAGGAAATTGCTGCAAAATATGCAGAGCGTGGGCTTAGTATTTTCGCTGGAGATTCAAGTTTAAGCAACGGCACGAATTTAAAGGATATTACATTTAATATAAAGGCGAATGCAACAGACGCCAAAGATGTATTAAATGCTTTTATGACTGATGTTCGCAATGCTAATGACCGCACTAATTTCTTGGGCGACGATTTGTTTAATACAATCACGAATAATTTGGCTGATGGTGTCGCAACAGCACAGTCTGTTATTGATAAATGGGGAAGCGAGGCTGAAACCGCAGCCAAGTATCAAATTCAGCTTAGCGATACATGGTCCAAGACCTACAACGACCTCACCGAAGCCCAGGAAACCTACAACGATGCCGTTGCCAAGAACGACGATAAGGCCATTGCCGCCGCACTGAAAAAAGTCAAGGCCGCGCAGGACGAATTTGCCAATACTGATATTGACAATAGCTTTGTGCAGCAGTATATGCAGACGCAGGCGGATCAGTTGAATAATATCACCAAGCAATCCTTTGCTCAGCAGGCACTTAACGAGGGATTCTCTCAGGCGGCTCAGACTTATAAGGAATGTTCTAAAAACCTTGCTGACTTGAATGACAAGTACAAGCAGTACGGTAACATTAGCAACACCAACCGCGATGTATTGAAGTGGAACACAGAAAATCTGAAGAAATACAAGGATGTCATTGCTTCCTGGAAGTGGGATGTTGGGGTAGGGGATTACTCTACCGTTGAAGGAGTCTCGAATAGTTTTGGCGAAGGCGATAACGCCGTAGAGATTGCTTATACCCCAATGCTGCAGACTAATAGCGGTTTAGTTCCGCTCAGTGCAGACACTATGGATGAGTATATCAACATCCTCGTTGAGAAAGCCACTGACGGCCAGACTGGCAAAATCGATGTTGATAAGCTGCTTGCTCTTGATGCAGAAGGACTATACCTTAAAGTAAACGGTGTTGAGCAGAAAATTTCTGGTATGGTGGCCGGTGTAGAAGGACAGATTGTAAACGGCGCTAAGCTTACCGCTGCCGATGTTGCCGCGATTGCAGGTTCTGGCGAAGAAGAATTGCAGAAACTGTTTAAGCAGAGCAGCGATTACGTCGGTCACAGTATGCACGATGTACAGGATTCTGTGTTGCGTTGGAAAACGTTGGTAGAGGACGAGAACTCTTTCGACCCGTTTAAGCAGTTTGTAGAATCGGCAAATTTGAGTGAGGACAAAGCTGAGGAAGTATATAAGAATATAGGGCTTGCACTGGATAGCATTGACAAATACGGCCTGCAGGACATTGACATTTTAAATATTGAAAGCCTGAGCAAAGCAGACCACACATTAAATAATGTAACCGGCGATGCACGAAAGTCGATTGGTGCATATCTTGACTTGGAATCTGCTGCAGAGGGGTTGGATATTCCTCTTGACACATTGATTGACACGCTTGTTGAACTTGGTGTTGTTTATAGCGATAACATCAAGTACACTAACGAGTTTACCAGTTCTGCTTTGACCATGGCAACCGCAGCCAGCAAGGCGGTATCCAGTGTTACTTCTATCTTGAATTCGCAAGGGACTGGCGTTAATGTCAATGCCGATTCTTACAGCGAACTGATCAAGGATAATGCTGAATACGCGGCCGCACTGCAATACAGCAACGGCACCATGCAGCTGAACCGCGAGATGGCGCAACAGCTTACCGAAGCCAAGGTAAAAGAGTCTGAAGCTTATATTAAGGTAGCTTACAGTCAGAACCAGGTCAAGTATGAGAAGGTTAAGAATGACCTGTCCTATTACACAGATGAGGTGCGCAAGTCTATTGAGGCCGATGCCGACAAACTGAAGCAGTTTGACGAAGAAAAGGCCGCACTGGAAAGCCAAAGCCAGGCACTGCGTGATAATTGCCGCAGCTTGCAGATGCAGTATTCGGCCTTGATGCAGGCAAGCAGTGCTTACCAGGATTGGCTGAACGCACAGAACGCTACTGAGTCCGGCGACATGTATGATAGTGCCATTGAAGCAAAGGAAGCTTTGGCTGAAGGACTGAAGAATGGCAAGATTGGCACGGTCAAGTGGCAGGATGATTACGAGGAAACAGCTGCTGAATACATCAAGAAACTAAACCGCTACTTTAAGCAGGCCAGCGATGGCTCTGATGATGGTTCCGGCATTAACAACTTTATCACAGACAGCCTGAAAGCAGGGCTTATGAAGCAAGAGAGCGATGGCTCTATTAAGATCCTGGCAGACAAGACCACGGAAGATTTTGCAAAAGCGCTGAAACTTTCGCCGGATGCTGTACAATCTATCTTTGGTGAGATGCAGGAGTATGGTTGGACATTTGACTGGGGCAGCATGCTTGGCGACCCAATCACCAACTATAAAATGCAGCTGGACGACATTAAAGACCAGATGGCAGACCTTGAGCCGAATAGTGAAGCGTGGCAGGTTCTGGATGCCAGGGCAGAAGAGTTAGAGAGTGCTCTGGATGGGCTATACCAGCGCAGCGGACTTGACCAGTTGGCCGATACGGTACAGAAAGCGAAAGACAATGGCGTTGAGCTAAGCGAAAACGCCCAGCAGGCAGCCGACGCACTTGATTCTGCGGCTCGTGTACAGAATGAGATTGACATTTATAAAGCACAGGAAGCCGCAAAAGAAGCTGAAAAGGCGTTTGCAAGCAGCGGACAGATTGCTGACTTGGATAATTTGGATGCCGCCAACCAGAAACTCACCGAACTGTTGCAGAAACGTCAACAGATGGGCGAGCCTACAGATACCGAAATTCGACTGTATTTGGAAGAGCAGGAGGTCAATGGCAAGGTTCCCAGTGATGTCATTGACGACATGAAAAATGCCGGTCTTATCAAGATTGAGACAGAAACTGACGATAACGCCGCGCAAACTATTACCAGCCAATACGATACAATGAAGGCTCATGTAGAGCAGCCTGTTACGATTACGGCGAATGCTACAAAGTGCATTACAACGCTGGATAACATTATAAACCAGCTTAATACTATTGACGGTTCCCACACGGTGACCATTAAGGTAAATCAGACTACTGTTAAATCTGCCCGCACTAAAACTTATGCAGAACAGCGTGCCGGTGCCTACGGTGGTGCTTTTGCCGGTGGACGCACTCTGGTTGGAGAGCTTGGCAACGAGTTGGTTGTGAACCCGCACAGCGGCAAATGGTATACTGTTGGTGATAATGGCGCTGAGTTTGTAAACCTGCCTAAAGATGCGATTGTATTTGACCATCGCAAAACGAAGAAGTTACTTGACCAAGGTTTTATTGGCGGACGCGGTGTTGCGCTGGCCTCTGGTACAGCCATGGATTCCGGCAGCCCGGGTAGGGGCAGTTATGTCGGCGGCAATGGCTACAGTGTTGGCCAAGACCCGCGGGTCAAGAGTACCTACAAAGCCACTAAGGCCAGCACTAAGGCAACCAAGGATAACTCCAAGGCCCTTGAAGAGAACAAAAAGGCCCTTGAGAAGCAAAAAACAGCGCTGGAAAAGCAGAAAACTGCCCTTGAGAAGGAATCCAACAAGCTGAAGATCTATGGCCAGGCTGCAATCGACGAGATCGAGAAACGCGAAAAGGCACTGAACAAGGAGAAAGATGCGCAGGACAAGGCGTTTGAGGCTGAAATCGAGGCGCTGAACAAGAAAAAGACAGCACTGCAGAAGGCCAATGACGAGGAGGATCGTGCTATTAAGTTAGCAGAACTCAAGGACGCATTGGAGAAGGCGAAGGCCAACCGGACGGTTCACATCTACAATAAGAATCAGGGCTTTATCTGGGCAGCAGATCAGGAGGCTGTGAACGAGGCGCAGACCAACCTTGACGAGCAGCAGCGCGATTGGCGCAACGAGGATATCCTGCAGGCTGTTGATGATGAGATCGATAAGATCAATGAGCTGAAAGATGCTTATGACAAATCCATCGAGGCACAGATTGCCGACCTTGATGACATGAAGGAGAAGTGGAACGAGGTTATCAGCCTGATTGGTACAAGCTGGGAGGATTATCAGCTTGGGCTTGCGGCTGCGGCACACTTCAACAACATGACACTTGACGGTATGGCTGGCGATCTTGTTGGTTATAAGGACGATGTTCTTGCCAATATGCAGGAGATCGGCGGCGTTACTGACCAGATCGATTCCATCACAGAGTCCATCGAAAAGCTGGAGGAGGCTATCAGTAATGCGAAGGATGCTGCGAGTAGTGGCGGCGGTTCTGGTGGAAGCGATTCCAGTGCAAGTTTTGGCGCTGATACTGGTGCAGATGTTGAAGCTGATTCCGATTTAAGCCAAGATACACAAGATCTGCTTGACAAGCTAGAGGAACTTCGTGAGGTATATTCTGGACTTGGCAAAGATACAGACGACCTAAGCGAAAAACAGCGTGGATTGGTTGATACTATTGCTAATTTGACCGAGGGCACGAAAGCGCATTTTAACGCTGTAGACGAGCTTGGCACAGTACAGCAAACAACAGCAGATAAGCAAGCGCTGATGCGTGATGTTTTGAGTGAGTACATGACCACACTTTCACAGTGTACTGATCTTACAGCTGAACAGCGTGCTGAACTCACACAGGCCATGGACGATATTGTCAACAGCTATTCCGGCGGATATGATACTATTGATAAATTGATTCAAGGTTATAATGATACTCTTATTGAGAGCGGAGATATGACTAATGAGTCTTATCAACAGCAACTTGAAAATCTGCTTGAATTTGCGGATCAGAATCAGGCATCCTACGATACAATCGCAGAAATTCTTAATTCCAATTTTGAAGCAGTTGCGGAGAACACGGATTTAACTTACTGGCAAAGACAGTCTCAGATTACGAGTCTGGTAGACTTGGCAAACCAGTATGGCGTAAGCAGCGATGATATTATTAACCACCTTGCTAACATTGCCACGCAGGAGCAGTATGCGGCAGAGAGTACCGATATTACTCATGCGGCCATGATGACAACCGTCCAGATGGCATGTGTTGAAATGGGTGCAAGCTATGATTCTCTTCGTACAAAAATTGAGTCTGTAACTCAGGCTCAGCAGAAGATGATTGAAGCCATCGGTAAGGCTGACTTTAATACGCTAATGCCTATGGGCACTGCTACAAGTCATGGCAATAAAATTCAGTGGGGCAAACCGAACTTTGACCCTCTGCAACATGCCACTGGTGTTCTGAACTCGCCAACCACGCACATTGCCATCACTGACGAGAAAGGCCCCGAGATCAAGATGCGCAAGCCTAGTGCTGGGAATTACAGCTTGATTGAAAAGGGAACCTCTGTGATACCGGCTGACGCGAGTGCGAATATCTGGAAGTTTGGTCTTGACCCGGAGAGCTTTATTGCCGCACATATGCCACAGCGTAGCATCAAGAGTGTGGAGATCACCCAGCCGAATACTGGTAACGGTGTGACTGTGAGTGTTGGTGACATCCAGATGTATGGTGTCAATGATGTAGAGAGCTTTGGCCGTGTGATCCATGACCGTGTAAGCGGAATTTTTGCACAGGAATTTAGCAAGAGATAATTTTTAAGGTT
>OCHF01001206.1_pt1 | contig 12539 bp, 8 predicted proteins | sample 1538851 | NCBI WGS metagenome assembly OCHF01 (sample SAMN04571730, study PRJEB22368) | human gut metagenome | biome: human gut; material: stool | host: Homo sapiens | place: Luxembourg | collected 2012-12-07
GACAGATTTTTCTATGCATCACAGTATTTTGATCAGATGTATGAATTTGCCGTTGAGCTTATCAAAAAGGGACTTGCATATGTTTGCGAGCTTACTCCCGATAAGGTGAGAGAATACAGAGGCGACACACAGACACCTGCAAAGAGTCCGTATCGTGACCGTCCTATAGAAGAAAGCCTTGATTTGTTTGAAAGAATGAAAAACGGCGAATTTGAGGACGGCAAAATGACTCTCCGTGCAAAGATTGACCTTGCGTCGGGTAACTTTAATATGCGTGATCCTGTTATCTACAGAATTAACAGACTCAAGCATCACAGAACAGGCGACAAGTGGTGCATTTATCCTATGTATGACTTTGCTCATCCGATTGAGGATGCTCTTGAGGGTATTACGCACAGCCTTTGTTCACTGGAATTTGAGGCTCACCGTCCGCTTTATGATTGGGTAATTAACAATATTTCCGTTCCGTGCAAGCCAAGACAGATTGAATTTGCAAGACTCGGAATTAACAACACGGTAATGTCAAAGAGAAAGCTCCGTGAACTTGTTGAAAAGAACTATGTAAGCGGTTGGGACGATCCGAGAATGCCTACACTCTGCGGACTTCGCAGAAGGGGTTACACACCAAAGTCAATTCGTTCGTTCATTGAGCAGATTGGTGTTTCAAAGGTTAATTCAATTGTTGAATACGGCTTTCTTGAGCATTGTCTGCGTGATGACCTTAACGAAACAGCAGAGCGTACAATGTGTGTTTTAAAGCCTGTTAAGCTTGTTATTACAAACTATCCCGAGGGACAGAGCGAAGAATTTGAGGTTGAGAACAACCCGAACCGTCCCGAGGACGGCACAAGAAAGGTTACTTTCAGCCGTGAGCTTTACATTGAAGAAACCGACTTTATGGAAGAACCCGTAAAGAAGTATCAGCGCCTTTATCCCGGCAACGAGGTAAGAATCAAGTCTGCATACATCGTAAAATGCACAGGCTGCAAAAAGGATGAAAACGGCAATGTTGTTGAGGTTTATGCAGAGTATGATCCCGAAACAAAGGGCGGAAATACTCCCGACGGCAGAAAGGTAAGAGGCACAATCCATTGGGTTGACGCTAACAACTGTCTTGATGCGGAAGTAAGACTTTACGATAACCTCTTTACGGTTCCTGACCCCGATACAGGCGACAGAAACTTCCTCGATTATCTTAACGAAAATTCACTTGAAGTTCTCACAGGCTGTAAGGCTGAAAAGAATATTGCAGGTGCAACGGCTCCGAAGAGCTATCAGTTTATGCGCCACGGCTATTTCTGCATTGACAACAAGGACAGCTCACCCGAACACCTTGTATTCAACCGCAGTGTAAGCCTTAAAGACAGTTTTAAGAAGTAAAATAAACAAAGGGCGGTCTTTTCTTTGACCGCCCACTTTAATAAGAATTTGTGTTCATTAAATATGGTTTTGATGTAATCAATACTATGTTTAAATTTGAACACAATGTGTTCAATCGTGTGCAATACACACGAACGGGCGGATGGTAACCGCCCCCTACCGGGTGTTAATATGATGAAAAAAATACTTGTAACAGGTGCGTCCGGCGGAATTGGTTCGCAGACTGCTGTCGCTTTTGCAAAGTGCGGTTGCGATGTTGCGTTGCATTACTCAAAAAATTCCGAAAAAGCCGAAAGCCTTGCCGAAAAGCTTACAAATGAATACGGCATAAATGCCTTTGCTGTTCAGGCAGATGTTTCCGATTATGAAAGCGTTTGCAAAATGTTTGACGAAATCGACAGCCGTTTCGGTAACCTCGATGTGCTTGTCAACAATGCGGGAATTGCACAGCAAAAGCTGTTTACCGACATAACTCCCGATGAATGGAAGAAAATGACGGGGGTTAATCTTGACGGTGTTTTCTACTGCTCGCAACAGGCGCTCAAAAGATATATGATTAAAAACCACAGCGGTGTTATTCTCAATATCAGCTCAATGTGGGGACAGGTCGGTGCGTCTTGTGAGGTACATTACAGTGCGTCAAAGGCGGGTGTAATCGGACTTACCAAAGGTCTTGCCAAGGAGGTCGGTCTGTCGGGAGTGCGTGTCAACTGTATTTGTCCGGGTGTGATTATGACCGATATGATGAAAGGCTTTGATGAGCAGACCGTACAGGAGCTTAAAGAGGAAACTCCGCTTAATATGCTCGGTATGCCCGATGATATTGCTGAAACAGCGGTGTTTCTCTGCAGCGACAGGGCAAGGTTCATCACGGGACAGATTGTCGGTGTAAACGGCGGAATGATTATTTAACTTAATAAGAGTATGAAAAAACGGTCGGAATTTGATTTCCGACCGTGATTTTTTACTGTATTTATATGTTAATGGATTTAGCTTTTGCCGTTGAGAATATCGGCAATGATTTCTCTCTCGTCCATATGGTACTTAACACCTTTGATTTCCTGATAATCCTCATGACCTTTGCCTGCAAGTACGATAATATCTCCGTCCTCGGCATTGTCCATGCAATATTTAATTGCATCTCTGCGGTTCGGCACGACAACATACTTGCCGTCGGTTTTTGCAAGACCAGTCTTGATGTCCTCAATGATGTCCATAACATCTTCAAATCTTGAGTTGTCTTCCGTTACAACCGAAAGGTCTGAAAGTCTGCCCGAGGTTTCGCCCATTTCATAACGGCGAACCTTAGGACGGTTGCCGCCTGCACCGAACATTGTAATAAGTCTGTGCGGATTGTACTGACGAAGTGTTTCAAGTACATTTTCCATTGAAAGTGCGTTGTGTGCGTAGTCGATGATGAGTGTGTAGTTGTAGGGAACAGGCACACGCTCAACTCTGCCCTTGACCTTGGCAACCTTGAGAGCGTCAATAATCATCTGATCTTCAATTTCGTCAAAGAATGAAACTGCCGAAATTGCCGCAAGTGCATTGTATGCATTGAATTTGCCGGGAATGTCAACATCAACAGAAAGATTTTTGATTCCCTCTGTTTCAAAGTGAACACCGACAAATCCGTTTTCGGAGAGAAGATGAGCATTTTTGCCCTTCAAGTCCGCATTGTCGGCAAAACCGTAGGTGAGAACAGAACCCTTGAAATCCTTTGTGATATCCTTCCATGCGGGATCGTCAATATTTGCAGCGGCAAATTTGCATTGTCTGAAAAGCAGACTCTTGCAGTAGAGATATTCCGCAAGGTCTTTGTGTTCAACACCGCCGATGTGGTCGTCCGAAAAGTTTGTAAAGATGCCGACATCAAAAGTCATGCCTGTAAGACGGCTGTGCTTAAGTCCGATTGACGATGCCTCAATTACCATAGCCTTGCAGCCGGCGTTAATCATATCACGCATCGATTTCTGAATAATGTATGATTCGGGAGTTGTGTTGTCGGTTTTGTGGGTTTCTCCGCCGTAAACAACACCGAGTGTTCCGATTGTGCCTGTCTTTATTCCTGCGTGTTCAAAAATTTCCGCAACCATTGCTGTTGTTGTGGTTTTGCCCTTTGTGCCTGTGATTGCAACCGTGTAGAGCTCATCCTCGGGATGTCCGAAAAATTCAATGCTCATAAGCGAAAGAGCGTATCTTGTGTCATCAACCTTTACAACGGCAACATCACTCGGCACTTCAAAGTCGAGGCTGTCGCTGATAACGAGTGCCGACGCACCTTTTTCAACGGCTGACTTTGCGTACCTGTGTCCGTCTGAGGTATAGCCCTTAAGGCACACAAAAGCCGTGCCTTTTTCAACCTTTCGTGAATCATAGATAATATCCGAAATTTCGGTATCAAGATTGCCCTGAACCGTGTATTCAAAATTTATAAGAAGATCTTTCAGTTTCATCATATATATCTCCGTTTCCCCGACATAAAGTCGGCTTGCTTATTTTCGTTGTCTTTATAATTATAACAATTGTCAGCACTTATTACAACTGTATGTTAAAAAATTAATGTGTGATGTTTGAAATAAATGACTTTGTTTTGTGATTGGTCATTTTTTACTAAAATCAGGAAAATTTGCCGAAATTCAAGCTTATTTTATGAATAAAGAATATAATTTGGGTGTTATGTCACATAACCGTCAGGCGTGATTGTGAAACTTGTACAAATGGCATTTTAGCAAAATAAACAATTCAAGTCAATGTAATTTGTGCAATAAGTAAAATTTCAATAAAAAAGATATCATATTGCACAAAAATAATTTTGATTTTTAACAACATAGATAAAAAGTACAAAGGGAGTTGAAATTCAGGCGATTTTTTGATATGATTATATAGCGGATATGATGTACTTTGTGCGTTATATCCTCAAAGAAAGTATGTAATCCGAAAGGACACTACGAAAATATTCAGAAAGAGGGATTTTTCCAATGAAAAAGATTCTCGCCATTTTATTGGCAGGTATGATGACTGCTACTGCACTTGTTGGCTGCGGCGGCGGAGACGCATCATCGAAAACAGACAACGGTTCAAAAGCAGACAACGGTTCTTCGGACGGTGCTGCTAAGATTGAAGGCTCAATCGTTGACGACAGCTACTTCGGCGATGAAGGTACAGACAGCAAGCCTGTAACTCTTAAGGTATGGGCTCCTGATGCTGCTGTAAGCCTTGTTAAAGAGCAGGTTGAGGCTTTCAAAAAGGCTTATCCTAACAGAAAATTTAAGGAAATCTCAGTTGTAGCACAGGGCGAAAAGGATGCTGCTACAAATATGCTTAACGATGCTACAACAGCTGCAGATGTATTCAGCTTCCCGAGTGACCAGCTCAACAAGCTCGTTGACGCAGGCGTTATTTCTCAGGTTGCATTTAAGGATGCCGTAACAGAGGCTAATTCTGAGGAAACTGTAAAAGCAGCTACACTTAATGATACTCTCTATGCTTATCCTGAAACAAACGATAACGGTTACTATCTCGTTTATGATAAGTCAGTAGTTTCCGACGAGCAGGCTAAGACACTTGAGGGTATTCTTGAGGCTTGTAAGAAGGCAGGCAAGAAGTTCATTATGAATGCCGGTGACGGTTACTATGCTTGTACTTTCGCTTTCACTGCAGGTGTTAAAGTTGACGGTCTTGAAAAAGACGGTATTACACAGAAGTTTGTTAAATATGACGAAGATGAAGCTGTTAAAACACTTCAGGCTTTTGCAAAGCTCATTAAGGATTACAGAGGTACATTCCAGTCGCTTGACGTTGTTAACATCGCTTCAGGTTTTGCAAGCGGTAAGTGTGGCGCAGGTATCGACGGTTCATGGGATACAGCTTCTAACCAGAAGGCTCTCGGTGACAACTTCGGTGCTGCAAAGCTTCCTACAATCAATGTCAACGGCACAGACAAGCAGCTTATCTCAATGTTCGGTTATAAGTACATCGGTGTAAACGGTTCTTCTAAGTTCCCGGCAACAGCTCAGATTCTTGCTCACTATCTTGCAGGTGAGGAGTGCCAGCTCCAGAGAACTGAGAAGCTCGGTTGGGGACCTTCAAACAAGAAGGTTCAGGAAAGCAAAGCTGTAACAGGTTCTCCTGTTCTCAAGGCTATCGGTGAGCAGTCTCTGAATGCTTGTGTACAGGTTAATATTGCTTCAACATTCTGGGATCCTATGGCTAACCTTGGCAACAAGATCATCGCTGACACATGCAATCCTTCAGATGCAGCTGCTATGAAGAAGCTTCTTAACGAAACAATTTCTAACGTTAGGGATGAGGGCTAATCGTTAAGTAAGTTAAATTGATTTAATTTAATCGATTAATTAGCTGCGGGACCGAAAACGGAGTGTCCCGTAAAAAAAGAAAAAATGCGGACTGTCCGCTTGCGTTATCAATTTGTGTATTCGCCTGACTAATAATGTTTTATTACGAACGGCAACTATTATAAGATAGCGTAAAAAGTATTATTAGTTTGGTGTATTAGAGAGATTTGCAAATTATTAAGGAGAGCGCCTAATGACATATGTTGAATACAAACAGCTCAATCCTTTCCAGAGATTTGCCTACAACACAAAGAAGTTTTTCTGTAACATTCCTCATGCCGTTGCCCATTTTTTCACAGCACTCGGCAAGGCAATAGTTAAGTTCTTCGTAGGCATCGGCAAGGGCTTTGCCAACTATGGCAAGACCTTCGTAAAAGGCGACTGGGCTACAAAACTTTCCTACCTTATTTTCGGTGTAGGTGATCTTAGCAAAGGTAAATATTACAAGGGTATTCTTTTCTTCGCTGTTGAAGTTCTCTATATCCTTTATATGGCTTTTTTCGGTTGGGGATATCTCAAAATGTTCCCGACACTCGGTATTCAGGCTCAGAGAACTGAATATATCAACGGTATCATTCCAAAGCAGGTACCCGGCGATAACTCAATGCTTATTCTGCTTTACTCGGTATTGACACTCGTAATCACAGTAGTGGTTTTCGCTATTTACATAACAAACATCAAAGATGCGTACAGACATCAGATTATGAGGGCTAACGGTCAGAAACCGACTTCGTTCAAATATGATATGAAGCAGTTCCTTGACGGTAAGTATCATATCACACTTATGTCATTCCCTGTACTTATGATCGGTATCTTCAATGTTCTGCCGCTCATATTTATGATTTTGATTGCATTTACCAACTATGATAAACAGCATATGCCTCCGGGAACACTGTTCACATGGATTGGTTTTGACAACTTCGGCTCACTCTTCAACCTCGTTGAAGGTGCTAAGAAGGGTTATACATTTGTTAAGCTCACAGAATGGACTCTTATCTGGGCTGTTGCAGCTACATTCTCAAACTATATCCTCGGTATGATCTTTGCTCTTATGATCAACAAGAAGGGTATCAAGTTTAAATCACTCTGGAGAACACTTTTCGTTATCACAATTGCTGTTCCTCAGTTCGTATCACTTCTTCTCATGAACCAGATGCTCCAGTCAAACGGTGCTGTAAATATCCTGCTTTCAAACATTACAAACAGTCATGTTGAAATTCAGTGGCTGAATCAGGATGCGACGCTGGCTCGTTGGGTAGTTATCATCATTAACTGTTGGGTAGGTATTCCGTATACCATCCTCTCTATGTCGGGTATTCTTATGAATATTCCTGAGGATCTCTATGAATCTGCAAGAATTGACGGTGCAGGTCCTGTCAAGACATTTACGGCTATCACACTTCCGTATATGCTCTTCGTTACAACTCCTCAGCTCATTACCCAGTTTGTCGGCAACATCAATAACTTTAATGTTATTTACCTGTTGTCAAACGGTAATCCGACAACCGAAAAATATTATCAGGCCGGTGAAACCGATATCCTTGTTACATGGCTCTTTAAGCTGACCATGAACTCTCAGGACTACGGACTTGCCGCCGCGATAGGTATTTTGGTATTTGTTATTTGCGCAACGCTCTCACTCATTGTGTATAATAACTCAAAATCAATGAAGGATGAGGAGGCGTTCTCATGATAAAAAGTTACAAGTTAAGAAGACACATTGCGAACGCTTTTGTTTACCTGTTCCTTATTGTAATGGGTTTCATTTGGATTTCTCCATTCATCTATCTCGTAATGCATTCATTCCGTGGTGGTGCTGAAATTTACGGAAGTACAATTATCCCGCAGGAATGGACATTACAGAACTACATTGATTTGTTCACGGGTTCAGGCGGTTCTGCAAGCCTTAACTTCCCGAGATGGTTTCTTAACACATTCGTAGTTGCTTGTTTCAGTTGCGTAATTTCTACAATTTCTGTTCTTATGGTTAGTTACGCATTCAGCCGACTCAGATTTAAGGCTCGTAAAAAGTTTATGAATGTTGGTATGATTCTCGGTATGTTCCCCGGCTTCATGACAATGATTGCTATTTATTATCTCCTCAAGGCAATGGGTCTTACTCAGAATCTCATTGCTCTTGTAATCTGTTACAGCTGCGGTGCCGGTCTTGGCTTCCAGATTTCAAAAGGCTTCTTCGATACAATTCCAAGAGCACTTGACGAGGCGGCAACCATTGACGGTGCTACCAAAAACCAGATTTTCTGGAAGATTATTCTTCCTATGTCAAAGCCGATTGTTGTTTACACGGTTCTTACTTCATTTATCGGACCGTGGACAGACTTCATTCTTGCTAAGATTATCATGGGTGATGCTCGTGACAACTATACTGTTGCTATCGGTCTTCAGCTAATGATTGATCAGGACTTTAAGAACACATACTACAAGCAGTTCCTCGCAGGTTCTGTTGTTGTTGCTGTTCCGATTACACTTCTCTTCCTCAAGATGCAGAAGTATTATGTTGAAGGTGTAACAGCCGGTGGCGTAAAGGGTAATCCAATATACAAAAGCTCTCACGGGCGGCAGTCACAGGCTGCCGCCCATTTTAATTTTACGGAGGATACTATGAAAAAAATTCTTTCCATTCTTCTTGCCGGTGCAATACTTGCGGGCTGTGTGCTTACAGGCTGCTCTGATTCTTCATCATCAAAATCAGATTCATCCGACGGCAATACTGCAAAAGTTGCCGACCCGATTGAAGGCGTTAAGGCAACTGCATCAACCGATAAATACAGAAACTACTACGAAATTTTCGTAAACTCTTTCTGCGATTCAAACGGTGACGAAACAGGCGACCTTCAGGGAATTATCTCTCAGCTTGACTACCTTAATGACGGCGATCCGAATTCAGGTGATGACCTCGGTGTTGACGCAATCTGGCTTACTCCGATTATGCCGTCGAAGTCATATCATAAGTATGATGTTGAAGATTATTACAATATTGATCCCGACTTCGGTACGCTCGACGATTTCGACAAGCTTATTGAAGGATGTCACAAGCGTGGCATAAATGTAATTCTTGACCTTGTTTTGAATCACGCGTCTTCAAAGAATCCGCTTTTCACAAAGGCTGTTGAAGAGGTTGCCGATAATAAGCTTGACGGCAATGCCGAATATTTTGAAATTCACAGAGCCTCATATTTTGACAGCGATACTCAGACTATCAGTCTTGGAAACGGTTATGCCTGTGAGGCGAACTTTTCTCAGGAGATGCCCGAATGGAATCTCAATTCTAAAAAGACGAGAGAAGAATTTACAAAAATTGCGAAATTCTGGCTTGACCGAGGAGTTGACGGTTTCAGACTTGACGCTTGCAAATACTTTACAAACAAGGAAACTGACGGAACAGAATTTCTCAAGTGGTTCTACGACACCTGCAAGGGAATAAAGGAAGATGTCTATATGGTTGGCGAGAACTGGACCGATGATTCCGATATCCAGGAGCTTTACAAATCCGGCATCGACAGCCAGTTTGCATTTAAGTTTTCAACCTCAACAGGCACAATTATCAGCAACATCATTTCGCAGGGCGGTATGGCTACTGCCAAAAAAATTATGAACTACGATAACAAAATGACAGAGTCAAATCCTAATGCTATTAATGCAATGTTCCTTTCAAACCACGATCAGGTTCGTAGCGGAAACGCACTTGAAACTCAGGGACTTTCTTCTCAAAAACTTGCAGCCGCAGTTTATATGCTTGCGCCGGGTAATCCGTTCATCTATTACGGAGAGGAAATCGGTGTTAAGGCTCCGAATACCACAAACGATGCGGCATACAGAACACAGATGGTTTTTGACAGCGACAACCTTCCCGATATTTATGTAAACGGTATCGGAGAAGAGGCAGAGGTGCCTACCGGCGGCGGTGTAAAACAGCAGCTTGCCGACAAGGATTCTCTCCTCAACTACTATCGTAGAATTATCACAATCAAAAATCAGAACCCCGAAATTGCAAGGGGCAGAATTGTAGGCACACAGGGCTTTGATGATAAGGCAGTCGGCGCTTACTATGTTGAGTATGAGGATTCAAAGCTCCTCATTATTCACAACTTCAGCAAGAATGACGCCAAGGAGCTTACAATTACAGACGATATGATTAAGAATGCAACTCTCCGTGCAGACCTTATCCCCGAGAGCAGCTCAAAGCATACCGAGCTTAAAGACGGTAAAATCTCTGTACCGCCACAGTCAACGGTAATCATTAAGTCGGCTGAATGATTTTTTATTCGTGCAGACAGTTATTTTGTATTATAGACTATATCGCCCGAGCACAACAATGTGCCAATGTTGACTTTTTTCGTTCGTGAAGACAGTTATTTTGTAGCGGTATCACAGAAGCTTTGCAACATTTGTATAAGGATATATATAAACCACAAAAGGCACATAACCGAAAACAATGACGGTTATGTGCCTTCTTGTTTTTGTAAGGCTGCTATTTCACAGTCCTGCAAAGTAATATCACAAAATGTTTGGCAGATGTAATTTTATAAATGTCGCAAAATGACTGCTGTTTTGTAGGGGAAAACCTCGTTCTTCCGTGAGTAACGGCAGAAATTACATTTAAAAACAAATTTTATAAATTCTCAAATACATTGTTTATTACTACACATAATAAAATTGAAAATTCCGAAAACATTCTTGTTTTCGTCACACAGTTGTCAATATTGGTGTGGTATAATAAATTCACAACATAAGGGAACGGCGAACATCGTCCCGATAAAACAGTGTATAAGTTTTTATTTGATATATTTTCCTCTCTCCTAAATAAAAAATGAAAACGGAGGCTGTGAAGAACGAAGTCTTAAACTTCATTTCTTTACAGCCTCTTTTTCATTACGGTGTGCCGCCATTGTCAATTCGTGCAGACAATTTTTTGCTAGTCGCTGTGATTAATATACAGCTTTCATAATATCAAAACACATTCGTGGGAATGTATAACATTTATCAAGCATAAGCCCGCTTAAATTTTACAAAAAAATGCTTGACAAAAAGTGAGCGGATAGTTTATAATGTTTAATCGTGGGACATTCTGTAATTGCGCCCGTTTTTGGGGATATTATTGATGTTTCACAGGGCTTTGCAAAAGCAAAGCAGTTTTATCAATTCTTATATTTTTTGAAAGGAGGACAAATAATGCCTACATTTAACCAGTTGGTACGCAAGGGCAGACAGGTTTCCGAGAAGAAGGCAAAGGCACCTGCTCTCTTAAAGGGTTGGAACTCAAAAAAGCGTGTTGCTATTGACCAGAGCTCCCCACAGAAGAGAGGTGTTTGTACTGCAGTAAAGACCGCTACACCTAAAAAGCCTAACTCAGCGCTCAGAAAGATTGCCAGAGTAAGACTTTCTAACGGTATTGAAGTCAGTTCCTATATTCCCGGCGTAGGTCACAACCTTCAGGAACACAGCGTTGTTCTTATTCGTGGTGGCCGTGTTAAGGACTTGCCTGGTGTTCGTTACCACATCGTTCGTGGTACACTCGATGCTCAGGGTGTTTCGGGCCGTATGCAGAGCCGTTCAAAGTACGGTGCTAAGCGTCCGAAGAAGGGTAAATAAGGAATTGACAAAACTCTCTTGACTTAAATTATTTAAGTTCTGCTATGCGGCAGGAATTTTACTATATATATGTTATGGTAGAATGTCTTGTTGGCATACGGGAGTTTGTCGCTTTCGAGTACCTATGATATCTCAATTATTGTGAAGGAGGGAAGCAAAGTGCCAAGAAGAGGTTCTATTGCGAAGCGTGACGTATTGCCGGATCCGCTTTATAATTCAAAACTCGTAACTCGTCTTATCAACAACATTATGTACGACGGTAAAAAGGGCGTTGCTCAGAAGATTGTTTACGGTGCATTCGATATTATTGCTGAAAAGACAGGTAACAACCCGCTTGAGGTTTTTGAACAGGCTATGGAAAATGTAATGCCCGTTCTCGAAGTTAAGGCTCGTCGTGTCGGCGGTGCTACTTATCAGGTACCTATGGAGGTTCGTCCTGAAAGACGCCAGACACTCGGTCTCCGCTGGATTTCTACTTATTCAAGAGCTCGCAGCGAAAAGACAATGAAGGAAAGACTTGCAGGAGAAATCCTTGATGCCACAAACAGTGCCGGCGGTGCTTTCAAGAAGCGTGAAGACACTCATAAGATGGCTGAAGCTAACAAGGCTTTCGCTCATTACAGATGGTAATTTTATCATCAGCGTTTATTAGGAGGATTTTATGCCAAGACAGGTTTCACTTGAAAAAACAAGAAACATCGGTATCATGGCTCACATTGATGCCGGTAAAACCACAACAACTGAGCGTATCCTGTATTATACCGGCGTAAACCATAAAATCGGTGAGACACACGACGGTGCTTCCACAATGGACTGGATGGTTCAGGAAAAAGAGCGTGGTATCACAATCACCTCTGCTGCTACAACTGCATTCTGGTTCGGCAGCAAGCATCAGTATGACAAGCACAGAATCAACATCATCGACACCCCCGGTTGAAGTTGAGCGTTCACTTCGTGTTCTTGACGGTTCTGTAACAGTCCTCTGCGCAAAAGGCGGCGTTGAGCCTCAGTCTGAAACAGTATGGCGTCAGGCTGATAACTACGGCGTTCCGAGAATGGTTTATGTAAACAAGATGGACATCATGGGCGCTAACTTCTACCATGTTGTTCAGATGATGAAGGACAGACTTAAATGTAATGCTGTTCCGATTCAGCTTCCGATCGGTGCTGAGAGTGATTTCAGAGGCA
>OCHF01001212.1_pt1 | contig 12491 bp, 8 predicted proteins | sample 1538851 | NCBI WGS metagenome assembly OCHF01 (sample SAMN04571730, study PRJEB22368) | human gut metagenome | biome: human gut; material: stool | host: Homo sapiens | place: Luxembourg | collected 2012-12-07
AGGACAGATAACGCCAAGACACGGCAACAGTAGATGGATTCTCTCTGATGGCAATTACACCGCGTCCCAAATGTTCGCGTTTCAGTTTCGAAAAGTCATAGTTCGGCTGCGCCACTACAAAAGCAGCTATCAGACACAGACTTAAAAAAGCACTTATGCATTTCATAGTTTTATCGTTAATCAATTTACAACACAAAAGTAAGCGGCACAGCCTACTTATAAAATAGAATATTGTACATATCTATGTAGAAATCATCATATAGCCCACTTTTAAACCGCATTATAACTACCTGGTGAACAAAAATGAATATATCTGAACGGAAATCCATTGAAAAAGAAAAGTGCGTCCCTTATCTTTGCCAATGAAAATTAGAATGAACACCCAATTAATAAAACAGAATTATTTCACCATGAAGAAATCACTACTCTCATTCTTTACAGTAACCCTTCTTTGTCTTATGACAGGAAAGCCGGTCATGGCACAAGAGTTACCTGCACAAAAAGAGACTTTAGAGACTATCGTAAAAGTAAACGACTACTTTATGAAAAAGTATGCCGATTACACATTGCCTTCTTTCTATGGCAGAGTCCGTCCAAGCAATATATGGACGAGAGGCGTATATTATGAAGGATTAATGGCTCTGTATGGCATTTACCCGCGTGAGGATTATTATAAGTATGCCTACGATTGGGCTGATTTCCACAAATGGGGAATGAGAAACGGCAATACGACCCGTAACGCAGACGACCATTGCTGCGGACAAACGTATATCGACCTTTATAATATGTGTCCGTCCGACCCAAATATGATCCGGAATATAAAAGCAAGTATCGATATGGTAGTCAACACTCCGCAGGTGAACGATTGGTGGTGGATTGACGCTATCCAGATGGCAATGCCAATCTACGCTAAGTTTGGAAAAATGACCGGTGAACAGAAATACTACGATAAGATGTGGGATATGTATTCTTACACTCGTAACGTGCACGGAGAAGCCGGAATGTATAATCCTAAAGATTGCTTATGGTGGCGCGATCAGGACTTTGATCCTCCTTACAAAGAACCGAATGGAGAAGATTGCTACTGGAGCCGTGGAAATGGCTGGGTATATGCAGCTCTTGTACGGGTATTGGATGAAATCCCTACTAATGAAACACATCGCCAGGATTATATAAATGATTTTCTCGCTATGAGCAAGGCACTCAAAAAATGTCAGCGTGAAGATGGTTTCTGGAATGTGAGTCTTCATGATCCTACGAACTTCGGAGGTAAAGAGACTTCCGGAACAGCACTGTTTGTATACGGTATGGCTTGGGGAGTACGCAACGGACTGCTCGACCGCAAAGAATATCTTCCCGTCCTTTTAAAAGCATGGAATGCTATGGTGAAAGATGCCGTACATCCGAACGGATTCCTAGGATATGTGCAGGGAACAGGCAAAGAGCCTAAAGACGGACAGCCGGTTACTTATAAGAGTGTGCCCGACTTTGAAGACTACGGAGTCGGTTGTTTCCTGCTTGCCGGAACAGAAGTTTATAAATTAAAATAACATACACAGTTTTTTCATTAGGTTTAAAGATAATCATTCATTAGGTTTAGTTAGAGGTTAGTTAGTAGCTAGTTCCCTCACTGACTGTTTAGACACCGGTCAGTGAGGGATTTCAAAGAGAACAGATTCATGAAAAACAAATTATTCCCGTATATATGTTGGCTGATGGCCATTACATTTAGTTTGCAACTGCAAGCACAAAATAAAGTTTCCGCTCCCATGGCAGATGTCAATCAGGTAATTGACAACACGCTGGACAGCCTGAATAAAGCACGTACCTCGCGACCGGAAGCCGGTTCTGTTCCTGGTAGGTAACTCTACCATGCGTACCGGAACTTTAGGAAACGGCAACAACGGACAATGGGGATGGGGCTATTATGCAGGCGATTATTTCGACTCTAACCGGATTACTGTAGAGAATCATGCACTGGGTGGAACCAGTAGCCGTACTTTCTATAACCGTTTATGGCCGGATGTAATCAAAGGAGTACGCCAGGGAGACTGGGTTATCATCGAACTGGGGCACAATGACAACGGCCCATACGACAGCGGACGTGCCCGTGCTTCCATTCCCGGAATTGGCAAAGATACACTGAACGTAACGATTAAAGAAACCGGAGTGAAAGAAACCGTATATACCTACGGGGAATATATGCGTCGTTTCATTCAGGATGTAAAAGCCAAAGGTGCTCATCCTATCCTATTTTCGCTTACTCCCCGCAATGCTTGGGAAGACAAAGACAGCACCATCATCACACGTGTCAACAAGACTTTTGGATTGTGGGCAAAGCAAGTAGCCGAAGAACAGCATGTTCCTTTTATTGACTTGAATGATATCAGTGCCCGCAAATTTGAAAAGTTCGGCAAGAATAAGGTGAAATATATGTTCTATATCGACCGTATACATACAAGTGCTTTCGGTGCTAAAGTCAATGCAGAATCTGCTGCCGACGGAATACGTGCGTATGAAGGGCTGGAATTAGCCAATTATCTGAAACCTGTTGAGAAAGATACAGTGACAGGTTCCAGTCGGAAAGAGGGACGTCCGGTATTGTTTACTATCGGAGACAGTACGGTCCGAAATGAAGATAAAGACAAAAACGGTATGTGGGGTTGGGGAAGCGTAATTGCTGACGAGTTCAATTTAAATAAAATTTCTGTAGAAAATCGTGCGATGGCAGGACGCACGTACTTTCCTCGATGAAGGTCGTTGGGATAAGGTATACAATGCTTTGCAACCGGGGGATTTCGTTCTGATTCAGTTCGGGCATAATGATGCAGGAGATATAAACAAAGGGAAAGCCCGTGCCGAATTGCGTGGTTCCGGTGATGAAAGCAAAGTATTTCTAATGGAAAAGACTGGTAAGTATCAGGTAATTTATACGTTTGGCTGGTATCTTCGGAAGTTCATCATGGATGTTCAGGAGAAAGGCGCCATTCCCATCGTTCTTAGTCATACGCCACGCAACAAATGGAAAGATGGAAAAATAGAACGTAATACCGAGTCTTTTGGCAAGTGGACACGTGAAGCTGCGGAAGCTACGGGAGCTTATTTTATCGATCTGAATAAGATTAGTGCCGATAAACTAGAAAAGAAAGGTGTGAAGAAAGCAGCAACTTACTATAATCATGACCATACACACTCTTCTTTGAAAGGAGCGCACATGAATGCGAAAAGCATTGTTGAAGGGTTGAAAAAGAGCGATTGCCCGTTAAAGAATTACTTAAAGTAAGAACATAAGGGATAAAGTACGCTATCTATCCCGTAATCTATTAATAGAAAAGTTACTCTTATCCCTTTGCAAACTTCTTTTGGATTAGTACCAAAGTATCAGTTGCTTAAGACTAATCTATAAACGCAAGTTCCGTTTATAAAAATGCAAGTTTTGTTTTTATAATCAAAAGCTTCATTTATAAAAACAGAACTTGCGTTTATAGTTTATAATAAGTTGATTGTAAGTTTGGTATTAAAAGAAAGGAAGTTTACCCTTAATGCGGAAGAACTTTGCTATTAATAGATTGGGAAGCAACTAGTGCTACTTTACACTCGTTCAGTTATCTATTGGAATAACTTCCTGCATATAAATAGCATCCAGACTCCAAAGAGCAGCATCATTCGTGCTGATGCTCGTACATTCATCTAATAGAGACGGTACTTCCGGCGGAAGTATGGTAGTGATGCGGAAAGGCGGTGCAGGTGTATGTTCCAACCGGGTAAACAAATCTTTCCAGGCTTCTTCAGCCATTTGGGTATTGCGCAAGTGATAAGCTGCGTAAGCCATCAGACGGGAGACACGAAAACGGCTATGGCTAAGTTCCCATGCTTTCTTCTTGTAACGTGCAGCATGATCAAGCCAGGCGTCTTTCCATTCGGGTATATCAATCATACGCATCATTTCATTGGCTATCTCAAATCCGCCCATGATCGTCATTAAATGGTTGGTTGTTTCCAATTTGGGGTCACATTCGGTTGTGATGATTCCTGTTGACGGATCAAATCCTAGAGCTTTGGGGCCGGTAAAGAGGCGGTTAGGCAGGACGGCAATGCTTTTCATTCCTGCTATTATTTTATCACGATAAGCAGTGTTACCTGTGCGCTCCCATTCTGTCATCCAATTACCGGCATAAGCCAGCCAGTCGGGACCGATACGCAAACGGGCGGGAGCGGTACAAGGATATTCACTGCGAGGTTGGGCCAGGCGCATAGGGTCCAAGTCATAGAGTTTGTGGTCGGCATCCTTCACTTCAGTCATTAAATCACCGCAACGTTCGTCTGTAGTAAGGTAATAGTAGAAACGGTTCCAGGCGGCCTGGCTGATTCGCGCTTCTTTAGCTCCGCATCCCCAATGACTTACATTATGCCGACTGCCTAATCCGGCATTGGGACCGATATGATAGACATCCACTTCGCCTGTATGACGCGTCATAGCTTCTGCCATACGCCAAATATCAATACGCCCGGTACGCAGGAAATTATACCATAGCCACATATTAGAAGCCAGTTCCGTATTGTCCCAGGCAAATCCTCCGACATCGTAACGCCAGGTATGACGAACAGGGTCATAAGCGTGCATCACATCACCATAATTCCAGAAACCGTACCACTTGTTTTGTTCGATTGCTTTCTGATAGAAGTCAATGTAAGCATCCAAGCGGTCTTCTACACGAGTACGGAATGGAGTAGTACGGTCGGGGAGACTCCATATCCCGAAAGCCTGGCGGGCATGAAGATAATTCGGGGTTGGCATTAACAGACTAGGGCTAGAAAATTGTTTGGCATAATCAGCAAAAGCCTTTTTTCCGGCATAGCCACTTTGTGGGATCAGTGTCAACGTAGTTGTACGGGCAATGCCGTATGGCGTGCTCATACCTTCCTGGACATCTTCATAGCTGGCATTCAGGTCATGAGCTATACGATCATAATGCCGTAAATCCATAGGCTCGGACTCCGGACTCCACAACCAGGCGGTAAGGGTAGCTACCGGGGTTCGTGCGTCTGAAATTTCAATAGAAGAGGGATAAGACTGCCAAAAGTCATGCATACAAAGTCCTAATCCTCCGGTAATATCTCCGACAAAAATATATCCATCGCTACGTGTGCCGGAAAAGGTTCCTATCCAGGGATTATCGTTATTGGCACGTTTACGAATGGAGAAAGCATCGGCAGTGAGTTGAGACAGACGGTAATCATTCCATGAAGCCCAGTTATCGAGCAGAGAGCGGTTCTTTTCATCGAAAGATTCATAAGGCGGAATACGTTTGCCTTCCATTTGCTGCTGTTGCAGGGAGGGTTCATCTGTTGGCTTCTGTTGTGCATCCTTCTTTTCATTACTATTTTTCTTAATATCTGTCTTATTTAAAGTGAGTATGCGACGCCCTACCAATGGTTGTACCGGCTCCTCCATCTGCACACGAGAAAGCAATATGACGATTATACAGAGCTTCACGCATAGGAACATCGAAACGGATACCCAAACTACGAATGAAATCTTTCTTCTGATCTCCGTCATAGACGAAACTATGCACCATTTTGATCTGTTCACTGCCACCATAAAAGTAGAGACGTACCACAAAAGGAAGCCACTCACGGTTATTCCGTTTGTTCATATCAGAGTTATTCGCATAGTTCCCTTCCCTTTCAGAGTGATTCGTATCAATCTTCTTATTCCTGTTCTGATGTATCCCTTCCAACTTTACAAGTGCCCGTACAGAGCCCAGACGTTCTATGGTTACTGATTTTATTTCCCCTATGTAATGAGTAAAAGATATTTGAGATGTATTTTCTTGAATCGGCTCGCTTTGAGTATTACAAATCAGACGCGCTTTCTCTCCTACTTTAGTTCCTTTATATAATAGGCTATCAATCAGGAAATCTCCGCGTCGGGGAATAAATACGGAAATTAGCCCTGTTTCAATTTGAATATTTTCAGGCGTTTCAGTGATTGCAATAGAAGCATTAGGCTGTTTATTGATAGTTTTTGCTTTCCGGGGGGCTTTTTCTAATGTCAGTCTTTCTGTTCCGGCAGGAATGACTCCGGCAACTCCGCTCCATTTCACGGAACCATCCGGCCAGTAAGCCAATGGCCAAGTATCTACCGGAATCTCTTGATTTCTATCTGTTTTTAGTCGCAATGAAGTTTCAGGAAATAGGTAGCCTTCATCAAAAGGAACTCCGAAGCTTACAGCTTTGTCTTGTTCAGGAGTATTGCCGATCCAATGTAAAGGAACAGTAGACGTTTGGGATGGCAAACATTCGTAGCGGAAGTTTGTAATGCGGGTACGGGATAAGGTGGTACGAAAGCCGAACCATCCTTCTGTCAGAGGTTCGGCATCGCGGAAGTCCACCAGTCGCTTGCCGTCTATGTAATAACTAACCCTATTATTTTCATTTGTTATCTTAATGTGATACCAGTGATTCGCTTTTAGCAAATGTTCGGTATCTGTATATTCTTTCAATATGGCAGGACGTACTTTGGGATCTGTGATTCCTGCTTCATTGCCGTCATAACGACGGAAGCGTGTAGTAGAGTTATAATTTCCACCATATCCCATGTAATAGAGTTGCAAAGAATAACAATTCAGAAAGATTCCGCTACGCCACTTCTCACGTTTCCATATATTATCAGGATGTTTGGGGTCCGAAGCCATCCAAAAGCAATTCAGGTCACTCAAACGGTCTCCTTCTTTTTCTACAACTACACACGCATCATATTCAATGGTTACCCGTCCGCTCATCTTTTCTTTCCTCCATAAGGTAAGGCCTTTAGGAGACAGTATTTCAGCGGTATCACCCTGAAATGTCACTTTATAATCCGGAGATTCCGACTCTACCTTCCAATATTTATGAAACTGGCGAGTGTTGAGGCCGGAAACTTTATTGTTTTGTGCGTTTGTTCCTAAAGTGATGAAGAGGAACAAAAGGATAAAGAGTTTTTTCATATGTATATTTGCTATCTCACCTTACAAAGGTAGGGAGAGCCGTTCAATTAAAAAATAGAATATTATCCATATATATGGCGATTCGTTCAAATATGAAAAAAGAACAACCCGACAGTTAGCCGGATTGTTCTTTTTCAACAAACTCATATCAAATAAGAGATTTCTTATTCAAAAACCTTTTTATTCTGCTTTTTTCAAAGTTTCAGCACCTACATAGTAACCTAAGTTAGTTCCCTGGTTATATCCCATATTCTGCATCGCTTGAGACATATCATAATTATGATCGGTCATCAAGTGAGGAAGACGGAATTCGGTAGGATGATTCGTGGAGAATATATAAATAGATTTCATGTCACTTGAACCCATTATTACTTCTTCACGATAGTCACCGAGAAAATCACCATAGTAACAAGGATTGTATTTGGTGCTATGGTTACCGTCATTGCTACCGTAAGTTCCAAAATATACCAAACGAGTCTTATTCGTCTTGTTTACATCAGGGTTCTCTTTATAGCTCACGACACAAGCACGGTCCAGCATTTCTCTTGTCGGCTGCCCGCTCCAATAAATGGCTACATTATACAAAACTCCACCACCAATACCTGTAGGATATGTACTGGATACCAATCCACTGCCACTACAACTGAATACCCCTTCCTGCAAAGAAGACCAGTACTCAAAATTCGGGCTATCCGGATCGATATCTGCCACAATACAACGACCGACATCAGTAGTCGAACCCGCTCCATGGCCGGTAATCAAGCCACCATCTCTTGCATCAATCACTTGACATCCATAACCGTGTCCTTGTCCATTATAATTGCCCGGTTCTTCAAATGAAGCAACAATTTGCAATCCTGAACGGTCTTTTATAAATTTGCCAACACATAAACAGTCACCATGACCGTTTCCGGTACACCACAATTCGCTTCCATCATCATCTATAGCCGCAGAACCATACAAGATTTCATCTTTTCCATCATCGTCCAAGTCCGCTACACGAAAACTATGCGAACACATGGACAACCATTTTGAAGAATGTTCGGCTGTATCAAACTTCCAACGGGTTTCCAGTTTATTCCCTTTCAAATCGAGTGCCCATACTTGCCAATTATGATAAATACCTCTACTGATGATCAGACTGGGGTTGCTTGTTCTCACTCCGGTCGCTTCGTCAGGTATACCATCCAGATAAGCCACCCCGATAAAGAAACGGTCCATGCGGTTTCCGTAATCATCTCCCCAATATTCACTCCAATATTTAGCACGCGATGCTTTTGAACCACTTCCACCACGAGGAATATTATCCACCCGGGTAATTTCACGTCCATCATATCCACGGCAAATAGAGATATATTCGGGACCTTCCATTATCAAACCGCAAATTGTATTAATACTTGCTCCCGAATACCAGCCCACAGCGTCAGTCTGACGAATTCGATAATCGTTCACATTACCATAAGCATCGGTAATGACCTTACCATCCCCAAACTTTGTACCTTCTGAAGAGCGGAAAGCTATTTCACATAAACCATCTCCATCAAAATCGTATAAAATATATGAAGTATAATGTGAACCGGAACGAATATTGATTCCCAAATCAATTTGCCACAAAAAAGTACCATCCATCTTATAAGCTTCCAACAAGGTCGAACCATTATTCCATCCCCCCTGGTTGGCACCATCATACGGTTCTCTCTTCACCACAATCTCCAATTCACCGTCACCGTCCAAGTCACCTAGCTGAATATCATCAGGAGAATATGTAATCGACGCATCGGGTACATTCATGTTTAATCTAATCTCATGATAAAACTTTTCTGCCATTTCAGAGGTAAAGGTATAATCGCAAAGCGTTTCAGCCTGATTGGCAAGAGTGACCCGGTATACATTCGTTTTTGATACATCAATATCCGCATCCACCCAAGAAGTAGTATTCGAAATAGGTTTCTCATTCAATTTCACTTCCGTCTCGCCGTCTACCGACTTATAAATATCAAAAGCAACATTAGACGGATCGGTCTTCAGTAATCTCCAGCTAATCAATGCGGATGATATGCCGGAAGAGTTATTGGCGTCAACATTTGGTGCCGGGTCGTAACTAACCCACATTGCACGGCTACCCGTTATAACTTCAGTAGGCAGAGGCGGCAACTCCTCTTCCGTCTGATTGCCATTGTTCACTTCAACGACGGGGTCATTATCCGAGCAGGCAACTATGGCCAGCAGACAAAACAGCCCCAGTATTATATAATGTTTCTTCATTTCTTTCGTTTTTTTATTCTATAAACATCCGTTCTATGCAAGAATATCCTATCACTATTCATCAGCATTCCGGTTGTGGGTTACCACCCCGGATTCTGCTCCAAATTAGGATTCTTAGATTTTTCACTCTGCGGAATCGGGAAGAAATACATCTTATCATCCCAACTTCTTTCTTTTACCTTACGTTCATACGTATAAGTATCATCCCCATTCTTCGTAATCTTCATTTCAACAATGTTCTTGAAATGTTTGTCACCCTCCTTCCAACGACGTACATCCCAAAAACGATGTCCTTCAAAGGCCAATTCTACCATACGTTCATTCTGATATTTCTTCCAGAAAGCATCATTGGTCATCCCTTGAGGGAATCCGGGCATCTCGGCACGCGTACGAACTACTTTGATAGCATCCACAGCCGAAGTTGTAAATTCATTATCCGTTGCATACGGACTACCCAGATACTTATATACAGCTTCCGCATAATTCAAATAGAACTCTCCAAAACGGAATGTAATCCATGAATGATAGGTCTTTGAAGCTGTACCGGCACGTAAGTCTACTGCCGTCTGACAATACTTCTTCAGATAATAGCCAGTCGGAGTTCCGCCACTCAAAGGCTCCGCATTTAGTCCGCCCTGATAGGTTTGCAGAGGAACAGTATTCCAGTTAGGCCACTTTTCGTCCCCATTCTTGGCAATAGTCAGATAGAAACGAGGGTCGCGGTTGGTATAATAAGGATTAGCAGGATCATAGTTATCCAACTCGTCCGGACGCAACCCTGTATCCTTCATCTCATACGCATCCACCAGTGTCTGTGTGGGACAGTTTCCACCTTTACAATTTTCCAACCCTACCGGGAAGTTATATCCCTCAAAAGAATTAGTGGTAGTAGTGGCACGACGGAGAAAAATCAATTCATTAGTAGCGTCATTGTAATTGTCCTTGCTCCAAAGTGATGAATAATCCTCCACTAAGAGTTTTGCCTTTTCAGCAAACCCATTACTGTCATCTAAAATTTCCTTATTGGCTTTAGCTGCACGATACCACAGTTCTCTATTATCAGTCGGATTAAATAAAGGACTTGCCGCATACAATGCTGCACGAGCTTTCAAGGCCAATACCGTTTTACGGTTGGCACGTCCTGTTTCCGCCGGACTACTAGGCAATGCCATATCTCCCAGTTTACTGTAATCGACGATAATCTTATCTTTAATATCATCACATTCGGCTATGATATAATCAAAAATCTCCTGTGCCGGTCTGCGCGATAACGTATTCGATTCTTCGGCTGTTAATATATGGTCGCTAAACGGCACATCTCCATATTGCCGTACCAAGTTAAAGTAGAAATATGCACGAAGGAAACGTACCTCATACTGGTAATTGGTATAGCGGAACATCTGTTGTGCATAATCACTGTTCAAAGCCAACTCGGGAAATGTCAGTCCGGTAAACTTCTCCAGATATAAATTACAATTGGCTATCCCTTCATAACAGGACGTCCACATGCTACTTTTAGCATTCGACGGACTCCAAGAACCATTGTAAAAGTCTTCAATCTGATTTCCCGAATAAGCATATTCGGACTCATCGGTAGCAGAACCAAGAATTGCCCCGCTATAGTTTCCAAAGTCCACATCCATGGACAAATAGATATTTGTTATCAGCCCTCCTACATTACCGAAGTTGAGCTTCACAAAATCCTCATCATAATTATTGTACTCATGATATTCCATCTTATCTGAGCAGGAACCGAGTGCGGCTACACACATCATTCCGTAGATAATGTTTTTCAGTTTCATTCTTTCGCTTTGTTTTTATGATTAAAAACCAATCGTAACACCGACTACTACACTCTTATTCAGCGGAGTCGCTACACCATAACATTCCGGATCTGTCACATCAATATGATCTGAACAGAACAAGTCTGTTCCTCTGACATATAACTTGGCACTCCCCAATATCTTAGTCTTCTTCATCCATTCTTCCGGAAATCTGTAATACACCTCCGCGTTACGTAACTTCAAGAATGACCGGTCCGCCAACCAAACTGTATTAGCCTGATAGTTATTGGCATTACTCTGTGAACTCAAACGAGGATATTTGGCATTTTGATTTTCCGGTGTCCAACGATTCTCATAATAATGAGTAGAAAGTGTCGTATTATTTATCAACGGCCAAAACATACTCTTCGTATTCAAGACAGCAGAATAGTTACCTGTTCCCTGAAACATTACATCTACTCCAATCCCTTTCCATTCGGCTCCCAAATGGAAAGAATAATAAATTTCCGGGGCTGTCGTACTATAACCGATAGCTGTTTTATCATTGGCATCAATGATTCCGTCTCCATTCACATCTTTATATTTTATGTCTCCCGGCACTACCGTACTAAAGTTTTGCGGAAGGCTGTTTGCTATATCTTCTTTATCTTTGAAGAAACCTTCAGCTACCATTCCATATACTTGTCCCAACCGATTTCCTGTTTGCACAAGATTCTTATACAAACGCGGTTCTTCCAGTTGCTCCTTAATTTCATTCTTATTCCAAGCAAAATTACCGCCAAGGTTGAACACTACATCTCCTAACCGTTTCGTATAGTTAAGTCCTAGTTCCACGCCATAGCTATCAACGATTCCGGCATTCTCGAACGGAGCATCTACGCCCAACACATCGGTATATTTTCCTTCGGAAGAGACCCAAATATCTTTTCTCCGTTGGTAATAGCCTTCTGCCGTCACGTCCAGTCCATTGAACAACACGGCATCAACACCAACATTGTATTTATACGCTTTCTCATGTGTCGAATTAGCAGTTGCCAGGCGCCCGATAATAGTACTTCCGAATTCAGAGTCGTAACTACTGTTAAACTTATATTGCGTACCGGTAGTCGTATAAATCTGATCCCAATAGTCATATACGGTAGTACTTCCGTCTTTAGGCAGATAATCAACATTGATCACTCCAAACGAAGCGCGCAATTTCAAGAAGTTCACCCAAGACACATCTTTCAACCATTTTTCTTCCGAAAGCACCCAAGCAGCAGAAATGGTAGGAGAGAAAGCCCATTTATGTCCCGGTGCCAATAAGCTGGAGGCCGAGCCAACCAATGCCAGATCCAAATAATAGCGATTAGAGAAACCTACATGATTATACCAGGATACATTTTGCCGATAAATAGTGGTATTCAGACCGTATGAATCACGATATTCATAATCCCATTTCAATTGAGAATAC
>OCHF01001222.1_pt1 | contig 12392 bp, 10 predicted proteins | sample 1538851 | NCBI WGS metagenome assembly OCHF01 (sample SAMN04571730, study PRJEB22368) | human gut metagenome | biome: human gut; material: stool | host: Homo sapiens | place: Luxembourg | collected 2012-12-07
TCGAGAACGTCTACGAGTCGCTTGTGGGCGCGCTGTATCTGGACGCCGGCTGGGATTCCGCGGCGGAGTTCATTCACCGTACGCTTAAGCCGCATTTGGCTTCCGAGCGTGCTGAGCATCCTGCAAACCCCAAGTCGTTTTTGCAGGAGTGCGTGCAAGCCGACGGTCACGAGCCCCCGGCGTATAAGCTCGTTGGCTCCGAGGGCCCGGCGCATGCGCCCACCTTTACCGCCGTGGTGTTGATCGATGGTATTCGTCAGGGTCGCGGCTCCGGCTCCTCAAAGAAGGAAGCCGAGGGAGCCGCTGCACTCGAGGCACTTGACCGCATGGGCTACACCACCAACGGCGTGATTCTCAACAAGAAGCCTGTTTAAGCGAGGAACCGTGTATCTCAAGTCCCTCACGCTCAAGGGGTTCAAGTCGTTTGCCGACCGCGCCCATATGACGTTTGAGCCGGGCCTGACCGTCATCGTCGGTCCCAACGGCTCGGGAAAATCGAACATCTCCGACTCGATTCTGTGGGTCCTGGGCGAGCAGAGCGCCAAGCAGCTGCGCGGCCAGGCCATGGAGGATGTCATCTTCTCGGGCTCGTCGGCGCGCAAGCCGGTGGGTGTCGCCGAGGTCACGCTGGTGCTCGATAACTCGGACCATATGCTGCCCGTCGATTTTGACGAGGTCGCCATCACCCGTCGCATGTATCGCTCGGGCGAAAGCGAGTACCTCATCAACTCGAGTCCGTGCCGCCTGATGGACATTCAGGACATCCTGCACGATTCGGGCCTGGGCAAGGATACACATTCCATCATCAGCCAGGGCAAGCTCGACGCCATCTTGCAGAGCCGCCCCGAGGAGCGCCGCGCCCTCATCGAGGAGGCCGCCGGCATCTCCAAGCACAAGCGCCGCAAGGAGCGTGCGCTCAAAAAGATTAAGTCGATGGACGAGCACCTGACGCGTGCCCGCGACATCAATAAGGAGATTGCCCGCCAGCTGCGGCCGCTGGAGCGTCAGGTCGATCGCGCGCGCAACAAAGAGCTGTCCTCGCGCGCGAACGAGCTTACGCAGATGCTGGCCGTCGATGAGCTGCGTTCGCTGCAGTCGCAGTGGAACGACCTGGAGAGCCGCTCCAAGGAGGGCGCTGCCGAGCTTGAGCTTGCGCAGTACCGCCTGGGCGAAAAGGAGCGCGAGCTCGAGAAGCTCCAGGTCATGCTCGAGGAAAAGGGCCTTTTTGTGGGCGACCTGGGCGAGCAGCGCCGCCATATGCAAGACGTGGTCGGCCGCATTAACTCCGATATGCGCCTGCTCGAGGAAAAAGGCCACAACATGGTGTCGCGCCTGTCCGACATGCGCGGGCAGATTTCGAGCTCCGAACATCAGCGTCGTCGCGTGGTCGAGGAGCTCGAGGATGCGCGTGCCCAGCTTGAGGAAGTTACCGGTGCGCACATGCAGGCCCAGGACGACGTTGACGCCGCCGGTCCTGCCGCCGCCCAGCTCCACGAGCGTCGCGTTGCGCTCGACAATCAGATTTCGCAGCTCACGCGCGAGCAGCGCGATGTGCAGCGTGCGGCCGATAACGCCGCGCTCGAGCTCGCCAAGGTGAAGGACTCGCTGAGCAACGCCGAGGTCGAGGACAACATGTACGCCTCGCGCCTGGAGCAGATTGACGAGCAGCTCGAGGAGGTCACGGCCTCACTCGAGAGCCGTCGCGACCGCGCTGAGGAGCTTGAAGGCGCTCTTGAGGAAGCGCGCCAGGCCCAGGCCGATGCGCGTGAGGCCACCGAGGTCGCCCGTGCAGCCCTGAAGGACTTGCGTAATCGTGAGAGTGAGGCGCGCAACAAGCTGTCCGAGGTGCGCTCGGAGCTTGCCAGCCAAAAGAAACTCGATGCCCGCATGGCCGACAGCTCGCCGCTCGTGAGCCGTCTGGTGGGTACGCTGGGCGACGATGTCTTGGGTCGTCTGGGCGACGTGCTGGAGGCCCCGCGCGAGCTTGAGGGCCTGGTTGAGCAATTGCTCGCCGGCGATATCGATGCGCTGCTGTTTGATGACGCCGCCACGCTTGAGCGTGCCGGTCGTGCGGCTCTGGACCAAAAGAAGGCCTCGGGCGAGGCGCTGCTGGTGGCGCGCGGCGTGAGCAGCTCTACCGCCGCTGAGGGCGCTGCCGGTACCCGTCTGGTTGATCGTCTGTCCGTACGCGCAGGCTACGGTCCCGTCGTCGAGGCGTTGCTCGGCGGCTATTACGTCGTGGACGATCTTGCTGCCGCGCTGTCGGCGCCGGTCGTTGACGGCGTGACTTACGTGACTCCCGATGGCGCTCGCGTAAGCTGCGGCGGCCTGGTGCGCGTGGGCCTCGATGCCGGCGAGGCCTCGGGTGCTCTGGAGCGCAAGCGCCGTATCCGCGAGCTGGAGGGGCTTGAGCCCGATTTGGCCGCTGTGTTTGAACATGTGTCAGGCCAGGTCGTTGAGGCCAATGCGGCCGTTGAGGAAGCGCGTGCCGCTGAGGGCGATGCCGCCGGCGAGATCGCCCGTCTTGAGGGCGAGCGCCGCTCGCTGCTCTCCGAGATCGGCCGCTTGGAGCAAAGCGCCAACAATGCCGAGGTCGAGCGCGTGCGCATCTCCAAGCGCCGCGAGCAGGCCTCCGAAGCCGTTCGCGCTGCGCGCCCGCGCGTTGACGAGCTCACCCGTTCGCGTGACGAGGCTCGCGCGCAGGCAAGCAATCTGGGGTTGCAGATTGCCGAGGCCAACGACGAACTCGACCGCGTTCGCCGTGACGATTCCGAGGCTGCCGGCAAGCTCGCCGACGCCAAGGTTCGCCTAGCCCAGACGAGCGAACGCCTGCGTTCGCTGAAGGGCCGCGTGCCCGATCTGGAGCATCGTCTTGAGGGCATCGACCGCCGTATCCGCGGAACACGCCAGGCCTCGCGCTCGCTCGAATTGCTGCGCCTGCGCGTCGATCCCATGCACGAGCGCTATTCGGCCCTGCTGGAGCGCGCGTCGGATTGGGCCTCGCGTCTGCGTGACCAGGCTTCGCTCGAGGAGGCTGACTCGGCCTCGCTTAAGAAGACCATTGAGGACGCCAAGGCCGAGGTCTCCCGCGCCAAGGAGCGGGTCGATGCCGCCACCGCGACGCAAAACGAGTTCAAGGTCGCTCGCGGCAAGCTTGAGGTGCAGGTAGAGGCGGCTATCAAGGCCATTACCGCCGATGGCACCACGGTGCTCGGGTCGAAGGAGACCGGGCGAGTAGGAACTCTGATCTACGAAGAGAGGAACCACCGACCGTGACGCTGCCGAGCGTGAGCTCAACCAGCTCGTGCGCCAGATCAACAACCTGGGCCCTGTGAACCAGGTTGCCATGGAGGAGTACGAGCAGCTCAAGCGCCGCGCCGATTACATCGAGGAGCAGCTGGCCGATCTGGAGAGCGCGCGCAAGGCGCTCACCAAGATCACCGTGGCCATTGACCGTAAGATGCGCAAGGCCTTCCTGGTGACCTTCGAGAAGGTCGATGCGAACTTCCGCGAGATCTTCGCCATGCTGTTCCCGGGTGGCCAGGCACATCTGGAGATGACCGACCCTGAGCATCCGGCCGAGACGGGCATAGAGGTCGTGGCGCAGCCGCGTGGCAAGCGCATCACCAAGATGATGCTCATGTCGGGCGGCGAGAAGAGCCTGACGGCGCTCGCCTTGCTCTTTGCTGTCTATCGCACGCGTACGGTGCCGTTCTATGTGCTGGACGAGGTCGAGGCGGCGCTCGATGACGCCAACCTGTCCAAGCTCATCGGCGCACTCGACGTGTTGCGTTCCGATACGCAGCTCTTGGTTATCTCGCATCAGCGCCGTACTATGGAGGACGCTGACGTCCTCTACGGCGTCTCGATGCAAGCCGACGGCGTCAGTCGCGTCGTCTCGCAAAAACTCGATCGCGAAACCGGAAAGGTCGTGAATGCATAATGGGATTCTTCGATGCTCTCTCGCGCGGACTTGAGCGCAGCCGCGAGGCCCTCAACGAGGTCTTCTACTTTGGCGGCGAGGTCGACGAGGATTTTTGGGAGGACCTAGAGGACACCCTCGTCATGGGTGACATGGGTGCCGAGGTCGCGATCCAGGTGTCCGATGACCTGCGCGATGCCGCGGCCAAGAAGAACCTTAAGACCGCCCCGCAGCTCCGTCGCGCCCTGGCCGAGCAGCTCGAGCAGCATTTTGTGCCCGTCGAGCGCGATCCGTTCGCCGACACGCCGAGTTGCGTGCTGTTTGTGGGCATTAACGGTGCCGGCAAGACCACGACGGTCGGCAAGATCGCGAGCGCCATGTCTGCCCGCGGCAAGAACGTCGTGATCGGCTCAGCCGACACCTTCCGCGCCGCCGCCATTGAGCAGCTCGATGTGTGGGGCCAGCGCGCCGGCGTTCCCGTCATCAAGCGCGACCGCGGCTCCGACCCGGCGAGCGTTTGCTACGACGTGCTCGACGAGGCCGACAAGCGCGGCAGCGACCTGGTGCTTATCGACACCGCCGGTCGTCTGCACACGAGCCCCGAGCTCATGCGCGAGCTTGCCAAGGTGGTCAACGTGACGCGTAAGCGCGCCGCCAATATGGCCGCCGGCCCCATGCCCGTCTCGGTCGTCCTCGTAATCGATGCCGCAACAGGCCAAAACGGCCTGAACCAGGCGCTCGAGTTTAACGAGGCGCTGGGCCTGGACGGTATTATCATGACAAAGCTCGACGGCACGGCAAAGGGCGGTATCGCCATGGCCGTGGCCGAGAAGCTCAAGCTTCCCATCCTGCGCATCGGCGTGGGCGAGCAGGTCGATGACCTGCAGGAGTTTAATGCCAAAGATTTCTGCCGCGCCCTGGTGGGCGAGTCCAATTAAGGAGTGACTAGTGTTTGATTCCCTGAGCGATCGCCTCAACGACACATTTGACCGCCTGCGCGGCAAGGGCAAGCTGACCGAGGCCGATATCACCTCGGCCATGCGCGACATTCGCATGGCGCTGCTCGAGGCCGACGTCAACTTCAAGGTCGTCAAGGAGTTCGTCGCCAAGACCAAGGAGCGCTGCATGACCGCCGAGGTCATGGAGTCGCTGTCGCCGGCGCAAAACGTCGTCAAGATCGTGCTCGACGAGCTCACCGAGATGCTCGGCTCCACCGAGAGCAAGCTCGTCTTTAGTAACCGCATTCCCAATGTCATCATGCTCGTGGGCCTGCAGGGCTCCGGTAAGACCACGGCGGCCGTAAAGCTGGCTTACCTGCTCAAGAAGCAGGGCCGCTCGCCGCTGCTCGCCGCGTGCGACGTCTATCGTCCCGCCGCTGCCGACCAGCTGGCCACGCTCGGTGGCGAGATCGGCGTGCCGGTCTTCCGCGGTGACGGCGCGCACCCGGTTGACATTGCCAAGGGTGCCATCCAGGAGGCCGTCGACCACCTGCGCGATGTGGTCATCGTCGATACCGCCGGTCGTCTGCAGATTGATGAGCAGATGATGCAGGAGGCCGTGGACATCAAGAAGGCCGCCAAGCCCGATCAGGTGCTGATGGTCGTCGATGCCATGACCGGCCAGGATATCGTCAACGTCGTCTCGACCTTCGCCGAGCGCACCGACTTTGACGGAGTGATCATCTCCAAGCTCGACGGCGACGCCCGTGGCGGCGGCGCGCTTTCCGTGCGCCAGGTGACCGGCAAGCCCATCAAGTTCGTGAGCATGGGCGAGAAGCCCGATTCGCTGGAGCCGTTCTACCCCGACCGCATGGCCAAGCGCATCTTGGGCATGGGTGATGTTGTCGGCATTATCGAGAAGGCCCAGGAGGCCGCCGATGCCGAGCAGCTCGAGGCCGCCGAGCGCATGCTGCGCGAGGGCTTTACCATGAACGACATGCTCGACCAGATGAAGGCCGTCAAGAAGATGGGCGGCATGAAGGGCATTCTGGGCATGCTCCCCGGTGGCCAGCGTGCGCTCAACCAGATGGGTGGCAACCTGGACGAAGGCATCTTCGACAAGAACGAGGCCATCATCATGTCGATGACCAAGGAGGAGCGCCTTCGTCCCTCCATCATCAACGGTCAGCGTCGCGCCCGCATCGCCAAGGGCGCCGGCGTGACCCCCACTGAGGTCAATAGCCTTATGAAGCAGTGGGGCGAGATGAATAAGATGATGGGCCGCATGCGCTCGATGGCCAATCAGGCGCAGGCCGGCGGCAAGAAGGGCAAGAAGGGTAAGAAGGGCAAAAAGATGCGCATGCCCAATATTCCCGGTCTGGATGCCATGGGCCTGGGCGGCATGGGCGGACTTGGGACGGGCGGTCCTAAGTCCGATATGGATCTGCTGCGCCAGATGGAAGCGCAGATGCGCAATAAGAAGTAACGACTGGTAGAGTCGTGTATGGCGAAGGCCGCCTGGATGGTATTCCAGGCGGCCTTCGTCGTTGGTGCGTTATATGTTGTGTGAGCAGACGCGTGATGGCATCGATTGCCTGCTGTTAGTGGCAGCTGCAGCCCTCGTGACCCTCGTTCTCGTGATGGCCGTGGCAACCGCAGGATCCGCCGTGCTCATGGATGTGCTCGTGGTCGTGGCCATGGCAATCGCAGGTGGCCTCGCCGGTCTGCGCGAGCGTGCCGGCAATGAGCGCCTCGACGCATGCGTCGCAGTTACCCTGGGCGCCTGCATAGACCTTAATGCCGGCCTGGGTAAGCGCGTTGATGGCGCCGCCGCCGATACCGCCGCAGATGAGCGTGTCAACGCCACCGTTGGTAAGCAGACCCGCCAATGCACCGTGACCAGTGCCGCCGGTGCCCACGACCTGCTCGTTGAGGACCTTGTCGTCCTGGATGTCGTAGATCTTGAACTGTTCGCTGCGGCCAAAGTGCATAAAGATGTTGCCGTTGTCGTACGTCGTTGCCACCCTCACGGTGTCGACCTCCTTTGCTGGCCATGCGGCCGTTGTCGTGGTGATGGGGGAGTATGCGATATTGCCGCCCTCGATACTGATCGCCCGTCCATTGACCAGCGCGTTTGCCACCTTGCGATGCGAGCGGCTGCAGATTGCCGCCACCGTGGCGCGGGCAATACCCATGCACTGGGCGACTTCCTCCTGATTGAGTCCTTCCAGGTCACATAGGCGTAGGACCTCGAGCTCGTCGACCGTCATGTCGATGGCGTCGCCGCTCGCCAGGCCATCGGGGGTAAAACCGCGATATTCGGGGATGATCCCGACGCGGCGCAATTTTTCGCGTCTTCCTGCCATGCGCACTCTCCAAATCTGACATATGTCAACAATAGAATAGCGAACCTGCGGATTTGCGCAAGGAATTTCTGGCATATGTCAGAAAATGAGGGCTTATGTTTGGGCTGTGGGGCCGCGTGCGCCTGGGCTACAATGAATCTCGCTTGTAGACGACTGACAGGAGGGTCAATGAGCAAGGCTGATCAACAGTTTGTAACCATGTGCTGCGATATCTTGGACCATGGCACCACCACCGAGGGCCAAAAGGTCCGTCCGGTGTGGGAGGACGGCACCCCTGCCTATACCATTAAAAACTTTGGCGTTACGGCGCGCTACGACCTGCGCGAGGAGTTCCCTGCGCTCACCCTGCGCCGCACGGCGCTTAAGTCTGCGATGGACGAGATTTTGTGGATCTATCAAAAGAAGTCCAATAACGTCCATGACCTCAACAGCCATATTTGGGATGAGTGGGCCGACGAGACCGGCTCCATCGGCAAGGCCTACGGGTATCAGATTGGCCAGAAGAGCCATTATGCCGAGGGCGATTTCGACCAGATGGACCGAGTGCTGTACGATCTTAAGCACACACCGTACAGTCGCCGCATCATGACCAACACGTATGTGTTTAGCGACCTGTCCGAGATGCACCTGTATCCGTGCGCGTACAGCGTGACCTATAACGTCACGCAGCGCCCGCAGGACGACAAGCCGACGCTCAACATGATTCTCAACCAGCGCAGCCAGGACATTTTGGCCGCGAACAACTGGAATGTGTGTCAGTACGCCATCTTGCTGATGATGGTTGCGCAGTCGATCGATATGATTCCCGGCGAGCTGCTGCATGTGATCGCCGACGCCCATATCTACGACCGTCATGTCGATATTGTCCGCGAACTTATCGAGCGTCCGCAGTTTGCGGCGCCTAAGGTAACGCTTAACCCCGACGTGCACGATTTCTATGCGTTTACGACCGACGACCTGATTGTGGAGGGCTATGAGCACGGCCCGCAGGTCAAGAACATTCCCATTGCGGTGTAGGTGGTGCTCATGACGTGTAAGCTATCTGCTATCGTCGCCGTGTGTGAGGATTGGGGCATTGGGTGCGAGGGCGACATGGTGGTGTCCAATCGCGCCGACATGCGCCATTTTGTGGCGTGCACCAAAGGTTGCCCGGTTATTATGGGGCGCAAGACCCTGTTGAGTTTTCCCGGTGGGCGTCCGCTCAAGAATCGTCGCAATATCGTGCTCACGCGTGACGAGGATTTTGCGCCCCAGGGCGTCGACGTGGTCCATAGCATCGACGAGGCGCTCGCCGCGGTTGCCGATGAGCCCGTTGCCTGGGTGATTGGTGGCGGCGATGTCTATCGGCAGTTTTTGCCGTATTGCGTCGAGGCCGAGGTCACGCACAACCATTGCACTCATGCCGTGGACACGTACTTTCCCGATTTGGACGCCGATCCCGCATGGGAGATTGCGTGGCGTGGCGGTGTTGCCACGATTGCCTCGGGCGAGGGCGACGAGGGTGTCGATTATGAGTTCGTGACGTATCGTCGCGTTGAGGCGTAAATCGCCTGGCGTGAACGGTATTATCGGATTGATTGAATGTATGGGGCGGCGCTTAGCGTCGCCTCGTTTGATATAGATGTGCTGTAAAGAAGGGTGCGGGCAGGCTGCTATGACTGATGCCGTTGAGGTTCTGCGAATTGATTCGCTCGAGGACGAGCGGCTCGATGCCTACGTGCGACTGACCGAGCGTGAGCTGCGCTGCGTGCTAGAGCCGCAAAAGGGCATCTTTATCGCCGAGAGTGCCAAGGTTATTGAGCGCGCGGTGCGTGCCGGATACGAGCCGGTGAGCTTTCTTTTGGGCGAACGCTGGCTCGACCAGATGATGCCGCTGTTTGAGCGCCTAGTCGTGCGCGAGGGCGCGGGTCCTGTTCCTGTGTTCGTCGCCTCCATGGAGCTCATGGAGCAGTTGACGGGCTTTAACGTGACGCGCGGTGCGCTTGCGGCGTTTCGTCGCCCGCGTCAGATTCCGGTAGCCGAGTTCTTGGGCGGCGTCGTCGAGGCGGCGGGGGAGCGCCCGGTGCGCGTGTGCGTGCTCGAGGGCATTGTCGACCACACCAACGTCGGCGCGATTTTCCGCTCGGCGGCTGCGCTGAACGTCGATGGCATTTTGGTGAGTCCTACGTGCTGTGACCCGCTGTATCGTCGCTCGGCCCGCGTGAGCATGGGTACGGTGTTCCAGGTGCCCTGGACGCGCATTGGCAGCGAGGCGCGCGTATGGCCGCATGATGGGCTGGCGGCGTTACACGATGCCGGGTTTTCGTGTGCCGCCATGGCGTTGACGGATGATTCGGTGTCGTTGGACGATCCCGCGCTGCAGGAGATTGACCGCCTGGCAATCTTTATGGGCACCGAGGGTGCTGGCTTAGGCGCCAAGACCATTGCTGGCTGCGACCGAGCCGTGCGCATTCCGATGGCGCACGGGGTTGATTCGCTCAACGTGGCCGCGGCGAGTGCCGTCGCCTTTTGGCAGCTGTGCCCGCACGTGAGCAACGAGTATCACTACCAGCCGGGGCTGTATCACTAGGCAGATATTTCGCACCGGGCTCTGGTTTGGGGCGTTTCGGCCGATATCGGTCGGTGCTAAGCTGGTATTGGCTTTGGTCTTAAATTGCCGTTTTGTTGTATGACGTACGCTAGTGGGGAGGGCGTGTGGCTAAGAAATCTACGGCTATCGATGTAACGCAGGGTGTTATTTGGCAGCAGCTGCTTTCTCTGTGCGTTCCCATCTTTTTTAGTTCGTTTTTTCAGCAGGCCTACACGCTTATCGGTACCTATATCGTCGGTCAGTTTGGCGGCAAGCTCGCGTTGGGCGGCATCCAGGCCACAATGGTGCTCACCGAGCTCTGCATTGGCTTTTGCGTTGGCGTCGGCGCCGGCTGCGCGGTCATTACGGGCCAGTTTTTTGGTCAGCACGATGACGGGCGCCTGAGCCGATCGGTCCATACGGCCATGACGCTCGCGCTGGTGGGCGGTATCGTTTTCTCGATTCTTGGCATAGTGTTCGTTGAGCCCATGCTGGTGCTTATGAACACGCCGCATGAATTATTGGCCGAGGGCGTGGCCTATGCCCGTTGCTATTTTGCCGCCATGGTTGCGGCGCTGCTGCTCAATATGGGAACGGCATTGCTGCGCGCCGTGGGCGACACGCGCGGGCCTGCTGTGATCATCGCTTCCGGTTGCCTTGTTAATGCGGTGCTGGATGTCATCTTCGTTGCCGTGCTTCATATGGAGGCTCTGGGCTGCGGCATCGCGGTGGCGCTGACCATTTGCTCCAACGCCGCGATGATCGTGATTCGTATGATGCACGCACCGGGTGCGTGGCGGCTTTCACTGTCCAAGCTCGGTATTGATCCTGACATTTGTAAGAGCATGATCTCATGTGGTCTGCCGCTTGGCTTTCAGTCTGCTGCGTATTCGATTTCCAACGTTTTGATTCAGGTGTCGGTCAACTCGTTTGGCGCCGATGTCACCACGGCTTGGGGTCTTTCGGGCCGCCTGGATGGCATTGTCTGGATGGTTACCGAGGCGCTTGGCGTGTCGATCACCACGTTCTCGGCACAGAACTTTGGCGCGCGCAACTACGAGCGCATGCGCAAGGGCTACCATACGTCGCTCGTGCTGTCGTTTATGCTCATTGGTGGCCTGTCTGCCGTGCTGCTGGTGTTCTCCGGTCCGTTGTCACGTCTGTTTGTGGACGATGCTTCGATTTCGGCGTACACCACGACCATCCTCCATTTTATCGCGCCGTTCTACGCGATTTTCTCGATTATCGAGAACGCGTCGGGATCCATTCGCGGCGCCGGCGTGAGCTTGCAGCCCATGCTGCTCACGATTTTTGGCACCGTCGTGCTCAGGGTGATCTGGGTATTTGCGATTATGCCGTTCGATCCGTCGCTTGAGCACCTGCTGCTGGTCTACCCCGTAACCTGGCTCATCACCGCCATGATGTTCACCGTTTACCACCACAGCGGCAACTGGCTAGGCCGCGCCACCGCCTAGCCGGCACTTGGGGACGTTCCCCGGCACTTGGGGACGTTCCTTTTCTGCCGGCACTTTGGGACACTCCTTGTAAAGCTGTTTTGCCGTTTTCGGAGTATCTGCCTGACTTGCCTTGTAAACTGTCAGCACGGGCTTAGCAAATTAGATCGTCCGCGCCTATCAGATGTTGCCCGGTGGGTTTGTGATGGGAGGGCGATATGCCGAGAACGGGTCGAGTCGTTTCGTTGACGGGCTATAACCACATTATCGCGCGAGGCAACGGCGGCATTTGCATCTTTGAAGATAATGAAGATCGATATCGCATGCTTACCTTGTTCGAGGACAAGCTTGTCGGTAATGGAATTGGCGTCACGGCGTGGTGTCTAATGTCGAATCACTTTCATCTTATGATCGACGATCCTCACACGAAGATATCTTCGTGTATGAGCGGCATCCTTACGTCGTATGCAATGTATTTCAATCGCAAAACCGACCGTGTTGGGCACCTGTTCCAAGATCGATTTACAAATATTCCGGTCGAGAATGATGTGCAGGCAATTTCACTTGCGGACTACATTCATATGAATCCTGTCAAGGCGGGCATTTCCGCTGTTGATACATATCGCTGGTCAAGTTATCGAGCATATGCTTACGGTTATGATGGATTTGGATTTTGCGATCCCGGAATTGTTCTGGATCTCGTGGGCGGATCTTTTGAGTATCGGCACTATCTTGCCGAACGAATTGACCAGGCTCCCTACGATGCTGAACCTCGACCGCGCATTCTGGACGATGAAGCTCTTGAGGTCGCTAAGGGAATTGCTTCCCCCACATCTCTTCCTGAGCTTGCATCCATGAAGCCTTCCGAGCGTAGACCTATTCTCTGCAAAATGAGAAAAGCGGGCCTTACGATTAATCAGATAGTGAGAGTCGTTGGCATTGGCCGTACGTCTGTTGTTTCTGGTACGGCAGGTTGGAATGAAGGATAGATTTCTGGGCTGCTGGCGAACAAGAGTGTCCCCAACTGCCGGCAGAAAAGGAGTGTCCCCAACTGCCGGCAGAAAAGGAACGTCCCCAAGTGCCGGCAGAGACGATATGAGCAGGACATAAAAACATTGAGAGCCCCTGCTGCATGAAAGACCG
>OCHF01001247.1_pt1 | contig 12058 bp, 11 predicted proteins | sample 1538851 | NCBI WGS metagenome assembly OCHF01 (sample SAMN04571730, study PRJEB22368) | human gut metagenome | biome: human gut; material: stool | host: Homo sapiens | place: Luxembourg | collected 2012-12-07
ACTACCGAGGTAATCGTTAAACAGCCGAGTTCTGATAATACTCCTTATGAGAAAAACGGCGATGAAGTTCGGTCTCTGGCAGATTTAGCGCCTTTTGAGATACCTTCATCTTGGGAATGGTGCCGTGTAGGAGACCTTTTCTCGAATATGTCTGGGCTTGCATACAAAAAAGACGCTCTCGCTATAAAGGCAGACAAAATGGTGAGAGTACTGCGTGGTGGGAATATCGGTGAAGAGCAGTTCTATTTTAAGGGCGATGATGTTTTCATTTCAAGCGAGCTTGTAAATCCGGAACTGTATTTGAGAAAAAACTATATGATTACACCTGCAGTTAGTAGCCTGGATCACATCGGCAAAATCGCACTCATAGACAAAGATTATTCCGACACGGTTGTTGGCGGTTTTGTGCTTATGCTCATACCACACTTTAACGACGATGTCGTATCAGAATATCTGCTATACGCTTTTGCTGCTAAACACCATCGTGATAACTGCCGAAACATTACGCACAAATCCGGCCAAGCGTTTTATAACCTCTCTCGTGAGCAGATGATGAACCTGCCAGTCCCGCTTCCGCCACGCGAGGAAATGGGACGGATTATTGCGATGCTGAAACGAGTGCTCCCCAGGGTGGCAGATTACGCTGTTGTGGACACAGCACTCCAAAATCTCAACGGCAGTTTCCCAGAAGCCCTCAAGAAGTCGATTCTGCAAGAGGCAGTCCAGGGCAAGCTGGTACCGCAAGACCCGTCTGACGAGCCTGCAGAGGCTCTGCTGGAGCGTATCCGGGCGGAGAAACAGCGGCTCATCAAGGAAGGCAAAATCAAAAAGGACAAGCACGAATCCTTCATTTTCAGACGGGATAATTCTCATTATGAAAAGCGAGGTTCCGAAGAGGTCTGCATTGATGATGAGATCCCGTTTGAAGTACCGTCCTCTTGGGCTTTAATAAGATTGGACGACATAGGCATCTATAGAAAGGGTCCCTTCGGTAGCAGTTTAACCAAAAGTATGTTCGTACCAAAGGGTGCTGATACCGTTAAGGTTTATGAACAAAAGAACGCCATTCAAAAGGACCACACCCTCGGAACATACTACATTACCCGCCAATACTATGAATCAAAAATGAGAAGTTTCACAGTCGAGCCGGGTGATATTCTTGTAAGCTGTGCAGGAACCATTGGGGAAACTTATATACTACCCGAGCAGATTGAGCTTGGTATTATAAATCAAGCTCTTATGCGAATGACGATTTTCGCACCGATAGATTTGGATTACTTCCTCCTGTATTTCGACTATGTCCTAAAACAGGCGGCAAAGGAAACCAGTAAAGGATCTGCCATAAAGAACATACCACCATTCGAAATATTCAAGAAACTGATCCTGCCGCTCCCGCCATTAGAGGAGCAAAAACGTATAGTAGAGAAAGTTCGTGAGCTCGAAAGTCTCTGCAATTCGCTTTATGCATAAACCCATTATTCTCATTATGAGAAGTTGGACGGTGTGGAGCGCTGTATAGAGGAGGAACTGCCCTTTGAGATACCGGAAACGTGGGCATGGGTGCGGTTTTCTGACATAGCTATTTTTGAAAACGGAGATCGAAGCAGTAGATACCCCGTTGAATCAGATTATGTGCCAGACGGCATACCATTCTTCGGTGCCAAGGACATGGGAGAAAGGTTTATGGAGTATTCGGCGGTAAGGTTTATTACTCCACAAAAATATGAGGAACTTGGTAATGGAAAACTTAAAGATGGCGATTTTGTATGTCTGTTGCGCGGAAATGTTGGTAAAACTCGTATTTACAAGGAGAATGAAAAATACCATACTGGTTTCATTTGCGCCCAAATGCTAATTATTCGTTGCATTGAAAGCAGCATCCAGGAATTTGTATACACAGTCATTGATTCCCCGTATTATTGCAGAGCGATTGAATCAAAAATCACCGGTACCGCAGTCAGACAGCTACCCGCTAAAGAGGTGGCAAATACTCTTATTCCTTTGCCACCCATCGCCGCACAGCAGCGCATCGTCCAGCGGATCAAGGAATTGCTCCCCCTGGTCAAAGGGCTGTAAAAAGAACACGGTATAATATCATAGTGAAAGGAGGTCTTTCACTATGATAGAAGAATTCGAAAGACACTTGAGAGGCACAAACCTCTCGGAAAACACGATATCCTCGTACCTTTTTGCCATTCGGCAATACAGCTCGCAGTACGACGGTATCACGAAGAAGAACCTGCGGGCGTATAAGGTGTGGTTGATAGAGAACTACAAGCCCAAGACCGTCAATCTGCGTCTGAGAGCAATCAACTGCTACTTGGAGAGCATCGGCAAAGAAAGCTGGAAAATGCCGTTTGTGCGAGTGCAGCAGAAAGCCTTTCTGGAAAATGTCATCAGCGAGGCCGACTATGAGTATTTCAAAACCTGCCTCAAACGGGATGACGAGCTGTTCTGGTATTTTGTAATTCGCTTTCTGGCAGCAACCGGCGCACGGGTCAGCGAGCTCATACAGATCAAGGTGGAACACATCAAGCTGGGGCATTTGGATTTATGCTCGAAGGGCGGAAAGCTCCGACGAATATACATACCAAAAGCTCTGCAAAATGAAGCCCTTTCTTGGCTGAACGATAAGCACCAAGAAAGCGGCTTTATTTTTTTGAACAAATACGGGGACAGAATCACCACAAGAGGCATCTCCGGGCAGTTAAAAAAGCTGGCAGTCCGGTATGGCATTGACCCGGTGGTTGTATACCCACACTCCTTCCGTCACCGTTTCGCAAAGAGTTTCTTGGAACGCTGCAATGACATCGCTTTCCTCGCCGATCTTATGGGACACGAAAGCATTGAAACTACACGCATTTATCTCCGCAAAACCTCCACCGAACAACGAGCTATCGTTGATGAGGTTATAGACTGGTAAACGGAAACCAGGCATACGCACTGCTTTGGCGTATGCCTGGTTGTTTTACAATTTCTGCACTATATCGAGTGCTGTATCGATGGCGCTGACAATGCGTACCTGTTCGTGGAGTGGCGGTAACGGGAACAGAAGATTGTGGATTGCATTGGAGGATAAGCCCTGAATAGCGATACCTTTTCCACCAATCCAGCCTGCGCCTTTGTAAAGGTAAAAGAGATAGTAAAAGAACCGAGTACAGACGGGCACATAAGCTCGTAGCCTGTGAATATGATTCTGAATACGCATGGGTTTGTTGCTTCCCCAGATAGCAGCACGACCGATATCTCCTCCCTCACACACTAAGAGGTCGCCCTGTTGTACTGTACATTTATCGACCTCTGAATCCGTAAAGGGCATGGTTTTGAGATTATCCAAAACAAAACGATCCCAGTATAAGTTGGAGGTAGTGATATAGGTGAGCTTTTCACCGTCCCGATTTGAGGCGTTTAAGGCTTTTCCTGTGTTATGCTGAAAAACGGTTCCGAGCCGTACCCACTCCCACGAATCCGGTATCTCAAAGGGCAGTTCATCGTCGATACAGCGCTCCACACCGTCCAACTTCTCATAATGAGAATTATCCCGTCTGAAAATGACAGATTCGTGCTTGTCCTTTTTGATTTTTCCTTCCTTGATGAGCCGCTGCTTTTCCGCCCGGATACGCTCCAGCAGAGCCTCTGCGGGTTCGTCAGACGGGTCTTGCGGTAACAGCTTACCCTGGACTGCCTCTTGCAAAATCGACTTCTTGAGGCCCTCCGGGAAGGAACCATTGAGGGCGCGGAGTGCCTCTTCCTTGGCCCCGTAATCTCGAATAGACGCATCAACGCTTTCAATGGCAGAAACAATTCTGAATTGTTCTCCCAAGGGCGGGATTGGAATTAGTGCCTTATATAAGCGGTCATCGTTAATTGCTGGGTAAGCTACGCCCTTGGCATTGTCCGTGTTATTGGCATAAGCGTCGAAATCCGGTGACATCATGTAATAGAACAGAAATTTGTTGCACAGTTCTGCATGACAGGTCAAAACCGCAAAGCCGGTACTCGCAATCGGAATACAAGAGAAATCCCTGTCCACGATGCACATATTATGGAGATAAGGGCGAACCGTTGAATAGAGGACATCTCCTTTGTCGACCAGTTTTCGAGCTCGTGAAGGAGCTTTGTCGGGGGCTATAACGGTGTCCGTTGGATTGAGTTTCTGTTTTTTGTTGTCGATAGAACCAATATCAATATAACAGAAATCTGTACTGGGCGTGATCTGACCACGGTTATAGACGATGCCCCCAAGCCGCACCCACTCCCACGAATCGGGGATGTCGAACGGTACTTCATCCGCCAGCGACCGTACTTCATCGCCGATTTTCTCATAAGGAGTATTATCGGCACCTTTGAAAATGACAGACGGGTTCTTTTCGCGCTTGATCTTCTTCTCTTTGATGAGCCGCTCTTTCTCCGCACGGATACGCTCCAACAGAACGCTGGCGGGCTCGTCATTCGGGTCCTGCGGTACGAGCTTGCCCTGAACAGCCATCTGGAGAATGGAGTTTTTCAGTTGCTGCGCAGTCATTCGTCGCCCTCCTCCGTAATGTCGATGCCAAGGATATCGGTAATCTGGGCAAGGATGCGGTCAATGTCGGCGTTCAAGCTGGCCCGCTTCTCCTGGTACTGCTGAATCAGTTCCTTCGGCGGCAGGATCTCCTCCTCTTCGTGAGGATAACCGCAGAGGTCGATGTTATAGCTGCGTGCTTTCAGTTCCTCGACGGTGTACTTCTTCGCTTTATCAAAGCCGTCGATAGTGATCTCCTCACGGTTGTTCCACCACTCAACAGCCGGGGCAAAGTGCTCCAACTTCATGGGTTTTGTCTTGGAGAAGTTCTTGTATCCCTCCGGCATATCCAAACGGTAGAACCAGGTCTCCGTTGTGGGATGCGTCCGGTCGAAGAAAAGGATGTTTGTCGTGATAGAAGTGTACGGCGCAAAAACGCTGTGCGGCATACGGATGACCGTGTGGAGGTTAAACTCGGACAGCAGCTTTTCCTTGATTGCCATTTTGGCGTTATCCGTACCGAACAGGAAGCCGTCCGGCAGAATGATGGCGCACCGGCCGTTCTGCTTCAGCCGATACATGATGACAGACATAAAGAGGTCGGCGGTTTCGCTACTGCGGAGATCAGCCGGGAAATTCTGCTTCACGCCCTCTTTTTCGTTGCCGCCGTAAGGAGGATTCATCAAAATGACATCGAAGCGGTCGCTCTCCTTGTACTCACGCACATTCTTTTCCAGGCTGTTGCCGTGGATGATGCGAGGGTTGTCGATGTCGTGGAGCAGCATATTCGTGGCGCACAGAAGGAACGGCAGCGCCTTCTTTTCAATGCCATAGATGGAGTTGCTGTAAACCGTTCTGTCTTCGACAGTCTGCACCTGGCCGTCCAGCACCTTCAGCGCAGAGGTAAGGAAGCCCCCGGTTCCGCAGGCAAAGTCCGCAATAGACTCGCCGAGCTTGGGCTTGATCATCTGTACCATGAAGTCCGTGACAGCACGGGGTGTGTAGAATTCACCGGAGTTACCGGCGCTCTGCAGGCTGCGGAGGATCGTTTCGTAAATCTCACCGAAGGCGTGACGGTCCTCGTACTCCTCAAAATCGATCTCATCAATGACATTGATAACCTGGCGAAGCAGGATGCCGTCCTTCATGTAATTGTTGTTGTCCTCAAAAGCCGTGCGAACGATGATTTGGCTCATGGGAGTATTCTCATCGATTTCGATGGCTTTGAGGGTCGGGAACAGTTTTCCGTTCACGAAGTCCAGAAGTGCATCGCCGGTGAGCGCCTTGCCGTCCTTGTGGTCGACGGCCCAATTGCGCCAGCGCAGCTCCTCCGGGATGATGGAGGTGTAATTCTCATCGTAAAACTCCCAGATCTCCTCCTTGGCATCATATACCTTCAAAAAGAGAATCCAAACCATCTGCTCGATACGCTGAGCATCGCCATTGATGCCTGCGTCATTCCGCATGATGTCCTGCAGTCGTTTTACCAGGTTATTTAAACTCATATCTTATACTCCTTACGCAGCGTAGATTTCCTTCTGCAGATCACGGATCGCCTGAATGTATCCGTTTTTGCCACCGAACAACTTTGCAATCTTCATGGGTGTGCCAAATTTGCGGAACGGATCATTCGACAGGATTTCGAGGTTCTCGATGTCCTGAATGCCCTCGTTCATGTATTTGTCCAGCAGCGCACTCAGAACTTCCTGTGCCAAGCCGGAATACTTGTAGAGGTATCCACGCTTGCGGACATTGTTTGCTCGCTCTGCCTTCGTCAGTGGTGCCTTATCGTAGGCAATGTGGCAGATGAGGTCAAAATCGTCAATATCCTTATTCCCGGCGATCTGCCGCAGCGCTTCCAACAGGACGCCACGCTCCTGCAGTTCGTCGATTATTGCTTGCTTCTTCTCCTCGGAGTTCCAGGCACGGAGGAAGGAATCCAGTGTGGCATACTCGCCGAGGATGTTCTTCTTGGAGTAGTCCGTCACGCTTTCCGTGATGAGCTTGCCGTCCTTGTCGTAGTATTGGACACGCTCATTCAGGATCGTGACCTCGACACCACGCACCCGGAATTTGTGCTTCTTTTCAGGCGGATCGTCGGTGTCCCCACCGGGGCCGGGAGTCGGAACGGGTGGCTTTGGTGGATTGGCAGTCGGCTCTTCGCCGGGATCATCGCCATCATCATTGATAGAGATCGGGTCGCCATCGAATTCCGGGTCTGCGAAGAGTCGGCAGGCATTGCGGAAATCCATGATGGTGAAATACTCTTTGCCGTAGTCGGGCTTGAGTCGTGTGCCACGACCGATGATCTGCTTGAACTCGGTCATGGAGTTTATGTTGTTATCCAGAACGATGAGCCGGCACGTTTTGCAGTCCACGCCAGTCGTCATCAGTTTGGAGGTCGTAACGATCACGGGATATTTGCTGTCCTCTGCGATAAAGTAGTCGAGCTGCGCCTTGCCCTCGGCGTTGTCGCCGGTAATACGCATGACATACTTGGCATTCTCCGCCACGAGGTCGCTGTTTTCGTTCACGAGCGCCTGCCGCATCCGCTCTGCATGGTCGATGTCCACGCAGAATACGATGGTCTTGGCAAAGCGGTCGTTTTCTTTCAAAAAACGAGTGATACGCTTCGCCACGGCGGCGGTGCGCTCATCGATAATGAGGTTTTTGTCGTAATCCTTGGTGTTGTACTCCCGGTCCTCGATCTCGTAGCCGTAGATGTCGTGCTGTCCAGCCGTGGGTCGCCAACCTTCCAGGTCTTTGTCCAGGCCGACGCGGAGAACTTTGTACGGAGCGAGGAAGCCGTCGTCGATACCTTGTTTCAGACTGTATGTATAGATGGGTTCACCGAAGTAAGAGATATTGGATACCTCTTTCGTTTCCTTCGGCGTAGCAGTCATACCGATCTGCGTGGCACTGTGGAAGTATTCGAGTATTCTGCGCCAACGGGAATCCTCCTTGGCGCTGCCACGGTGACACTCATCAATGACGATGAGGTCGAAGAAATCCGGCTGAAATGCACGGAACGGCTCTTCGTTCTCGTCTCCGGCCAACTGCTGATAGAGGGACAGATACAGCTCATAGGAGCTATCCAGCTTTTTGCCCTCGATTTTTGTCATGACCTTTGCAAAGGGCTTGAAGTCCTGTTGCATGGTCTGGTCAACGAGGATATTGCGGTCAGCAAGGAACAGGATCTTTTTCTTGCGACCGGATTTCCAAAGGCGGTGGATGATCTGAAACGCGGTATAGGTCTTGCCGGTACCGGTCGCCATAACGAGGAGGATACGATCCTGCCCACGGGCTACCGCATCAACGGTGCGGTTGATGGCGATACGCTGATAGTAGCGAGGAGTCTTATCACCCGGCTGGAAATAGTACGGCTCGGTGATGAGCTGCTCCTGCTCCGGCGTGAAGTGCTCGTCCCCAATGTGTCGCTGCCAAAGATCCTGCGGCGAGGGAAACTGCTCAAGCGTCAGTTCACGCTCTTTCCCAGTTTTCATATCGTGTTCCAGGAAACCGTCGCCGTTCGAGCTGTACACAAACGGGATGTCAAGCACCTCGGCGTATTCGATGGCCTGCTGCATCCCGGCTCCTACGCTGTGCCTGTTATCCTTTGCCTCGACGATAGCCAAAGGAATATTGGGCTTGTAGTAAAGCAAATAGTCGGTGCGCTTTTTCTTTCCTCTGGCAGTAACATTACCACGGACGATAACACGACCGTCCGTGAAGTTGTACTCCATGCGGATCTGCTTCTGCCTGTCCCAGCCAGCGCCCTCAATGGCTGGGGTAATAAACTGAAGTTTGATGTCCTCCTCAGTCATTTCATGTTTTTTCATAAGGTCGCCCATGCCAATGCCTCCTTCTGTTGCTTCCGATAACTCAAAATTATCGGAAGTTAATGGGGGGTAAAAGAGCGCAGCGCGGCTGCGGACTTTTACAAAATAAACTCGATCTATTTATAGATGCCTTTATTCATCTTTTGTGACTTCCATGATGTCACCGATATCGACGCCCAATGCACAGCAAACTCTTACAAGCACATCGAGCCGTACATACTCATCTTTTGCGAGCTTTGTAACTGCTGCAGGACTGAGGTCTGCCGCCTCCTGCAGGTCTTTCTTCTTCATACCCCGATCGATAAGCAGCTTAAATAATTTCTTGTAAGAAACGCCCATTTGACCGTCCTCGCTTTCTGCACATACTTATTCAAGGTTATTATATCACAAATCCCGCCAAAAAACAAGATAATTCTCAAATTCATGAAGAAAAATTTCATGTTTCGGAGAGTATATTCCAGCACGGAACGCTCTTCCGCTTGGCATAATCAATCGTGTTCTTGGTGCCGCTGGGCTGTCCGTTGAACACAGCAATTACCAGAGCCGAATGGTCGACCATCCATTCATTGCGGATCTGGAAGCAGGCTCTGCTGTACCCCGGACAGATAAAACGAACAAGGTCGGCGGCAGCAAGAATGACATTGTACCGTCGTTGCCATTCGGCACTCCATCCACGCTCAAAGCCTTCGTATGGGCTGGCACAAATCAGTTTTACATTCGCCCCCTCTTTCCGCAGGCGCAGCACGATTTCAGCTGCCCAGATATCCACCCCACGAGCCATGCCGGAAATAAAAACATTCTTGCCATCGGCAATTGCCTCTTTGATCGCAGTTTCCAGAGCCTTCACGATCACGCTTTCAGACTGTTTCAGCTTCTCTGGCCGGTGACCCGTAAAACACACTCTATGCATCCGTTTCTGTTCCTCGGTCAGCATTGTCATCCCTCCGTACTGAATTCCCGTTATTATACAGTTTAACATAACGGTATTGTCAGTACAAGTAGCCAGTACAATACCTTTTAGTTTGCGGGTAAAATAATTACAGGAAGGGTGGTGATGCTATGGACACGCACGAGAGGCTCCGGCAGCTCTTAAACGAGCGTGGGTGGACTGAGTATAGGCTGGCAAAGAACTGTGGCTTATCCGAGTCCACGATTGCGAATATTTATAGGAGGAATACAGTCCCCTCCCTCGCAACGCTGGAAGCGATCTGTAAGGGATTCGGCATCACGATGGCGCAGTTCTTTGCCGAGGGTGAGATGGTCGAAATCAACCCAGAACTCAAAGAGCTGTTTGAAAACTGGGTCAACCTCACGCCGGAACAAAAGAAAGCGGCGAACCAGATGCTGAAAGCCATGAATAAGGACAAGTAAATCACCGATGTTGAAATAAGGAGCTGAAAGGCTTCTTATTTTTTGCTCCCGATACCGTTAACCTGAGCGATATATACCATTTAAGTTAACTGTTTTCATATTTTCACGATATAATAGAATTCGCCGGCTCCGAGCTGCGGTGTGGGCTTATCTGCCCACATAATCTGCGGCAGGAGGAGGTGAACCTATGAAGATAACGAAGAAACAACCACTTCGACCTCGCGGTCGCAGCGAGGATAAAAGGCAGTCCACCAAGAACGTCATCCGTGACGCATACATTAATGGTCCGCAAAAGGAGGTACAGATCATTCCTGCAAAAAGGGATATGGAAGCGGAAACCGAAAAGAAAAAACTTCGTGTGTGTGCGTACTGCCGTGTCAGCACGGATGAGGACACCCAGGCAAGCAGTTACGAGCTTCAAGTGCAAAACTATACCCGTATGATCCGGGAGAATCCGGAATGGGAGTTTGCCGGTATTTTCGCCGATGAGGGCATTTCCGGTACTTCTGTTCTGCACCGTGAGCACTTTCTCGAAATGATCGAGAAATGCAAAGCGGGAGAGATCGACCTTATCATCACGAAGCAGGTCAGCCGTTTTGCCAGAAATGTGCTGGACAGTCTGAACTACATTTTCATGCTGCGAAAGCTCGACCCGCCTGTGGGCGTGTACTTTGAGACCGAGAAGCTCAACACGCTGGATAAGAGCAGCGATATGGTCATTACCGTATTGAGCCTTGTGGCACAGAGTGAGTCTGAGCAAAAATCCAACAGCCTAAAATGGTCATTCAAGCGCAGAAGAGCTCAGGGTCTTGGAATCTACCCCAGTTGGGCTCTGCTCGGCTATCGGCTGGATGATGAAAAGAACTGGGAAATCGTAGAGGACGAAGCGGATATTGTCAGAACCATATACAGTCTTTACCTGGACGGCTATTCATCCACGCAAATAGCAGACTTGCTGACGAAAAGCGGCATTCCCACTGTAAAAGGTCTATCGGTTTGGAGCTCCGGCAGTGTCCTTGGCATCCTTAAAAACGAGAAATTCTGTGGAGACGCCTTGTGTCAAAAAACAGTTACGATAGACTTTTTCACGCATAAGAGTGTAAAGAACAACGGCATAGAACCGCAGTATTTCGTTGAGGGGCATCATATCCCCATCATCGAGAAGACCGATTGGCTGTTGGCACAGCAGATCCGCAAAGAACGACGGTATCGGAAACGGCGCAGCACCCACCGAAAGCCACGCATCGTGGTCAAGGGAGTACTGTCCGGCTTCATGATCGTCGACCCATCGTGGGAGGAGGAGTATGTGGACAACCTGCTTATTTCCGTGAACCAAAAACCAGAACCCGCCCCGGCCGTTGCCGAGGAAGATGAAAACTTTATTGTAATTGAGAAGGAGTAACTACCATGTTTGAGAAATTTTCTGTCATCGATCTTATTAAAACCCGTTCCGCATCTGTCTGCACTTTCGCAGGCAATATTGTGAAGTTCAATGTGCAGACCGCACAGGAGCTCCGTTTCCCGGAGTACATCCAGTTCCTGATCGAGCCGAAGTCGAAGCAGTTCGCCATCCGTGCCTGCAAGGAGGACGCTCCGAATGCCGTGCGCTTCTCCAAGCCGGAGGGCGAGCAGAAAGCGCAGATCAAAATCAGCAACGCCACAGTTGTGGATATGGTCAGAAAGTTGATGGACTGGAATGCCGAGGATAATTGGAATGTCCCCGGTATTTACTTTGCCGATGAGCAGGGCATCATGTATGCGCTGGAATCGGCATACGCACCCAGGGCGAAAGGTGGCTGGGCGGCTCGTCGTGAGCGTGAAGCCGCAGCAGCTCTCGCCGAAAGTTCCATAGATAGTGAGGAGGTCAATAACTAAGTGAAAGATGCCGGACTGCCCGCACTTTTGGTGTCAGTCCGGCATCGTTTTTACTTATTCATCTGCGCTTTCGCCGCTATGCTCTTTTTCGGAGAGGTTGAGAAAAAGATGAGAGCAATATTCTGAAAACTACTTGAAATTTTGGGGAAAATCTGCTAAAATACTTTTGTATATCTATGGGGTAGGGGAATTCATATCCTTTTGCCTTAGAAATTATGGAAGGAGGACTTGACTATGGCAAACGGAAATGCGACAATTATTGTCGGCTCGGCTCGGCTCGGCTCGGCTCGGCTCGGCTCGGCTCGGCAGGAGCATAGCGCCGTTTTTTCAGCGTGTCAAGTCTTATTTCATACAATTTATAACGAACCAGTTGCCGGAGACAGGGCGCATTATGCCTTGGCTTCGGCTTTTTGCGTTTGCCGGAAGGATGGTGGTTTGATATTGAAGTCCTAACCACGACCGGCAAATC
>OCHF01001250.1_pt1 | contig 12036 bp, 5 predicted proteins | sample 1538851 | NCBI WGS metagenome assembly OCHF01 (sample SAMN04571730, study PRJEB22368) | human gut metagenome | biome: human gut; material: stool | host: Homo sapiens | place: Luxembourg | collected 2012-12-07
TTCAATCACTGGAATTCCGCTTCGTTCCGTATGATTCTCGAAATTTTCAGGCGTCAATTCCTGAGTGCACTCTATCAGACCAGTACTTAATTCATACAATTCTTCTGCACTTACCGATTCTGTAAACCCGACAATTCTGTAATTACTTGTGTGGACTTTCAAAAATGCTTTCGTCTTTTCACTGACTGCTGCTTTATAATCTTCTATCCTTGTACGATTGGTTGTCCCGACTTCTTTCAAAATAGCACCGCTTAATTCAAGAACTTCCGGAATACGGAATTTCCCTCCGATTTCAACAAGTTCTCCTCTGGAGACGATCACTTCTCCGCCTTTTGTCAATGCACTCAGGGCAAGAAGTACAGCTCCGGCATTGTTATTCACAACAATTGCCGCTTCTGCTCCCGTGATCTGACAAAGCAATTCTTCTGCATATCCGGTCCTGTTTCCACGTTTTCCAGTCTGTAAATCATATTCCAGACTGGAATAATTCTCTGCAACTGCTTTCAGTTTTTCCGCAATCTCATGACTAAGCGTTGCACGTCCAAGCCCGGTATGAAGGATTACTCCTGTTCCGTTATAAACCGGTTGGATCTCCTTTTTCTGTTCTTGTTCCAGAATATAGTTCACTTCTGATTTCTTTGAACTTGATTCTATCTCATACAGAAATTTCTGAATCATTTCTTTTGCTTCATGCTCACTGATTCCCTTTTTGATTCCTTGTGAGATTTCATTTCTCAGATTCTCCACAGAATCTCTGACTGCTCCGAGAACACGCTCATATCCTTCTTTCTCTGCCAGTCTCTGAACATTTTCTTTCTTCATCAAGTCATCTACTCGCGGAAGCAGGCGAAAGATCTGATTCTTTTCTTTCTGTAAATTTTCTCTTTTCTTATTCTGATCTGACTTTTCCAACTACTGCTGCTCCTTAATTTCTCTTTCTACAGCGAAATGCCGCAAGAAACCGTTACTGCTCACAGAGCACTGTGAACAGTAACAAGAAATCTCTTACAGCATTTCCATTTTTCCTTTTTTTAGTTGGATGAGTTTTTCCTGCCGCTCTTTGACGCAGCCTACAACAGAAACTTTCGTCTCCATTCCCACTGCCTCAAAGTCTGCTAACAGACAATCTAATTCTTCTCTTGGGACACTGACAAGAAGTCCTCCTGAAGTCTGCGGATCGCTGATCAGATCTAAATAGACCTCTTCTATATCTCCTGCATCCAGTCCTTCTGCTGCAAACTCCCGGTTCTTATATGCTCCTGCCGGAACGAGTCCCATCCTTGCATATGCAATCGCTTCTGTCATATATTCAATCTGCTCCGGATATAATTCCAGAGTCATGTCACTTGCCTCAGCCATCTCTGTACAATGTCCCAGCAATCCAAATCCCGTCACATCTGTACATGCGTGGATCGTGTGTTTCTCAATTGCTCTTTTCGCTCTCTGATTCAATGAAGCCATTACTTTCGCAGCTTCATCTGCGGCTGCTTCGGAAGCCATCTGTGCTTTCACTGTTGTATTCACAATACCACTTCCAAGCTGTTTGGTCAGAACCAGCACATCTCCCGGCTGACACCCGTAATTCTTATAAATCTTATCCGGGTGAACGAAGCCTGTTACCGAGAGTCCGTATTTCGGTTCATCATCCTGCACCGAATGACCTCCGACCAGAACGGCTCCTGCTTCCAACACCTTGTCTGCTCCGCCCCGCAAGATCTCCCCTAAGATCTCCGGATCCAGACAATTTGGAAAACATACAATATTCAATGCAACCTTCGGCTCTCCTCCCATTGCATATACATCGCTTAAGGAGTTCGCCGCTGCAATCTGTCCGAACAGATACGGATCGTCCACAACCGGTGTGAAGAAATCCAGTGTCTGTATCATGGCAGTCTCATCCGATATTTTATAAATCGCGGCATCATCTGATGTCTCGACACCGACAAGCAGACGCTCATCGGAAAATTTAGGCAGCTTACCCAGAACCTGGGCAAGGGTCTCAGGACCGATTTTGGCCGCTCAACCAGCTGTCTTTGTCATCTGTGTCAGATGAATCTCTTTGAGTCCCTTACTCATTTCGCCCACTTCCTTTCGAATACTTTTTCAAAATAATTCCCTCGATATACGAAAAAGCTGTTGCAGCAGCTTTTCCATCACATTTTCAAATTACTGTAACTGTTCCTATGTTTCTAACAAGGTTTCACAATCTTACCTGCATTATTCATAGACTCGACAATGTCATACATATTTGTAACTGTTCCTACTGCAAGCTTGTCTTTCATTCCATAATAATCCAGACATGTTCCGCAAGTCACAATCTCAACGCCCTGGCTTTCCAGATTCTTCAGATCCTCCAGAGAGTCAGATCCTTCACATGTGATCTTAGCGCCACCATTGTAGAAGATCATCTTCTTTGGAAGCTCATCAAGCTGTGTGATTGCAAAGATGCAACCTTTGATCAGCACTTTTCCGAGCTCATCATTTCCACTTCCCATCTTGTCAGAAGAAATCACAACTACCGTATCCCCTGTCGGAACACAATCGCAAACCGCACCCGCCGGTGCTGTCTGAGTTTCTTCTCCTGCAAGCGCCTGGATTGTCACTTTATATTCATCCTCTCCAAGCTTCTCCTGTGTTACTGTTGCGCCTGTACTCTGTGCCATCTTTGTCACATTAGCCACTGCTGTCTCATTATCAACGAGAACTTCTATTGTCTCCGGAGCTGTCAAAGCATCTAATGCTTTCTTTGTCTTAATTACCGGAACCGGGCATTTATCTCCCATAGCATTTACTGTTACCATTCTATCGCTCTCCTTTACCTATTCGTTCAGGTATTTTAACCTCCAGGCTTCTGTTTCTCAGTATAACATTTTTACTATAGGTTATCAAACTTTTCTATAGAAATTTTCTATAAATTGCCTTCTTTCTGATTCACGTTTTTACGCAAAGCTTCTCCCAGTTCTGTAATACACAGTAATGTGATTACAAGCACGATTCCCGGAATCAGAATGATCCACCAGGAGTTTGTCATCAATGCCTTTTCAGAAAGCGAGAGCATACTCCCCCAGGAAATGATTTCCATCGGAAGACCAATCCCAAGAAAGCTCAATGTTGACTCTGCTATGATTGCACTTCTGATGTTCATCACGACCATAAACATAATTGACGAAACAAAATTCGGCAGCAAATGTACACGTAAAATATGCCAGAAACTTCCACCCATACATTTTGCAGCAATCAGATATTCACTCTCGCGGAGCTGTCGTACCTCAGTGCGTACCATTTTTGCGATATTCATCCAACTGGTAAACCCAATCACTACGGTGATTGCAACAACTGAGTTCTTTCCTGCCAGTGCCTGAAGAAAGATAATTAACAGAATTGAAGGAATACTCAATAAAATTTCTGTAAAACGCATCATTAGTTCATCAATCCACTCCGGTGCGATTCCACTGAAGGATCCGTAGATCACCGCAATCGTAGTCGATAACACGGTGGATATCAACCCGATAAACAGCGAGATTCTACCACCGTATAAAATCATTGAAAAAATATCTCTTCCCATCGTATCCGTTCCAAAAAAGAACTCTTTATTCGGTGAAATGTTGCAGTTCTTCAGATCCATGTATGTAGGGTCTTTCGTCATAAAGAAACGACAGAAAACACAGGCAAATACGATGACTGCAAGAATACTTCCGGCAATGATAACGGCATTATTTTTTTTCGCTTTTTTCATTTTCTCCACCTCATACCATATCTGCCTTTCCTGTCATTTTTATCTCTTTCATTCTTGGATCGATCCATTCACTGACAGACTGTCCGATCACATTTCCTGCAATAACAAAAATACCGGTAAATACGCAAAGCACCATCAGCATATTATAGTCATGATATTTTGCACTTTCAAAAGAAAGCGTTCCGATTCCCGGATAGGAAAATACCATTTCCACGATATACGTCCCTTCGATCACATGCTGAAGTGAAATTGCCATCAGACTGATGAACGATGGCATAATATTTTTCACACAGTGAAAGAACAATACTCTTTTTCGTGACATTCCTTTTGCCTTCGCCAGTAAAACATAGTCTTTTCTAGTTTCTTCCAACAATCGGTTACGGATCAGATACGCATAATACCAAAGGTGGCTCAGCACAACAACTGTCAGCGGAAGAATCAGATGCGTCAATCTGCTCAACGGATTTGCCGATTGTCCGAAATCATATGCCCCACTTCCCGGAAGGAGCTTTAGATTCACACTAAAAATCAAAATCAATATAAGTGACAACCAGAATTCCGGAATACAGCTTGTGATTGTTCCCACCTTACGCAAAATCCGGTCTGGAAGCTGATTTTCATAATACACACAGAAAATTCCAAGCAAAAGTGCCAGTCCAAATGTCAGGATAAAACCAATTCCGCCAAGCAATAATGTATTGACTAAACGTCCCTCGATCACTGTAAGAACATCTTGTTTATATTTATAAGAGATTCCAAACTCCCCCTGAAAAGCATTTCCAAGCCATTTCACATACTGAACAGGGATAGGTTCGTTTAATCCAAGTCGTTCCATTGCATGCTCATGTTCTTCCACCGACATTCTCTCCGCACGTTCTCCATAATAAGAAACCAGCGGATCCCCGGGTGCCAGCCGCGACATTACAAACACAAGAAGTGAGAGCACAAAAACAGATAGCAAGATCAGTCCGATTTTTCTAAGCCATTGTTTCTTCATCACTCTGCTCCTCTCCTGAAATCTTCGGAATCGGAATCGCCTCCAGAAGTTTCTTCGTATATAAATGCTGCGGATGTTCAAACACCTGCTCGGTTTCTCCTATCTCCACAAGTTTTCCATCCTTCATCACTCCGACACGGTCGCATAACAGACGCACCATTGAAAGATCATGCGCAATAAAAAGGATTGCACAGTCATGTTCTCTTTGTAAATGCCGAAACAGCTTCACCATCTGTGCCTGTGTAGTTACGTCCAGCGAAGCGATTGGTTCATCTGCGATCAAGAGCTTCGGCTTCATTGCAAATGCTCTTGCGATTGCAACTCTCTGTCTTTGTCCGCCTGACAACTCTGGTGGCCACACGTGAAGCTGTTCTTCCTGCAATTCCACTTCTTCCATCATTTCACATAAAAAATCATGTTGTTCTTTCTTGTCAGAAAATACTTTATGTATTTCCAATGGCTCTGCAAGGATCTTCTCTACCTTCATTTTCTGGTTTAAGGAAGATATTGAATCCTGAAAGATCATCTGCCGCTCTTTTTGCAGTCTTCTCGCATTTTTCTTTTTTGCTTTTTTATCAAGAAGATTTATCCCATCATAAGAAAATGTTTCTGCTTCCGGACTTAGAATTCCCATCAGACATTTTCCAACCGTTGACTTTCCAGATCCTGACTCACCTACCAGTCCAAAAATCTCGTCTCTTCTTATCTCAAAGGACACATCTTTCACCGCTTGAAACACCCTTTTTCTATCTAAAGGATAGAAGTAGGACAAATGTGAGATTTCTACCAGTTTTTCATGCAATTCTGATTCACTTATTAATTTTGATTCATTTCTATGCATATAATAAGGATGATCATGAATCAATTTCTTTGTATAAGAATGTTTTGGAGCTGTGAAAAGCTGTTTTGCTTCTTCCAATTCCACGATATTTCCATCCTGCATTACAGCAACCCGGTCTGCGATCTGAGCAACAACTCCGAGATCATGTGTGATAAACAGAATACTTAAATTCAATTCTTTCTGTAATTTTTTCAACAGTTTCAGAATCTCCGCCTGGATTGTCACATCCAGCGCTGTTGTCGGTTCATCCGCAATTAAAAGCTTTGGATTTGAGGCAAGTGCTGTTGCAAGCACACATCTCTGACGCATTCCACCTGAAAAATGATACGGATATAGATCATAACGCTGCTCTGCGTCTTTGATCCCAACGAGCTTCATCAGTTCGATTGCCCGCTCTTTTGCCGATTCCTTTTTATTCTGCTTCAAAGCTTTTTCGTGTAGCAAAATCGCCTCTTCGATCTGACTTCCAACTGTCATCGTCGGGTTTAACGTGCTCTGTGGATCCTGAAAGACCATCGCGATTCCCTGTCCTCGGATCTGCTGCATCTCTTTTTCATTATATCCGATCAGGTTCTGATCTTTATATTGAATGGCTTCGCCTGTCACAGACGCACTCTTTGGCAGTAATTTCAAAATTGATCGGCACAGTACAGTCTTTCCACATCCTGACTCTCCAACAAGAGCAAGGACCTCCCCTTGTCTTAACGACAAGGAGACGCCCTTTACTACTTGTTTCTTTCCATCTGAAGTTTGAAATTCAACTGACAAATGCTTCACTGCCAGTATTTCTTCTATTTTCATTCGATTGTCCAATCCTCTACATTCCAGAAAATTCCAACACCATGATGGCCAAGAACTGTATCCTTTGTAATTCCCTGGATTTTCTTATTCGTCACATAATCTACATCGCAATAACAGAAGAATGTATATGCCGGATCTTCTGCAAGTGCAACCTGAAACTTTGCATATGCTTCTTTACGTTCATTCTCATCACTTGTCTGTCTTGCCTGTGTCAGATAAGTGTCTACCTGTTCATTGGAATATCCACTGTAATTACTTCCTTTATCTGTACCAAACACTTTATATGTATGGTCATCAGCATCAAACGGACTTCCCCATCCGATCAAAAATGCTTCCTGATTTGCCCAGTCGATTTCTGACTGAACCTGTGCTTTTGCATCAACTCCAACTTCTTTCAGCTGCTGACATGCGATAGCCGCAAGATCTGCGCGCACCTGATCACCTTCCATCACATTGATTGTAAAAGAAAGCTTCTCTCCGTTTCTCTCATAGATTCCGTCATCTCCCAATGTCCAGCCAGCCGCTTCTAACACTTCTTTTGCTTTTGCCGGATCATAAGAGTATTTCTCTACATCTTCATTATTATATTTATTTCTCTGAAGCGGACCATAAGCTACAATTCCTTCTCCCAGAAGAACACTGTCTACCATCTTCTGACGATCGATTGCATAGCTGATTGCCGGAATTGCATCTTTGTTTCTCTGCCAGAACTCATTATTAAAGTTATAAAGGATACCTCTGTAATCTGCTGTCTTCATATCATATACTGTAAAAGTATCATCATCTGTGAAATTCTGTGCATCCTTCGGTGTCACCTTTGCCAGATTGATCTCACCGGATTTTAACTGAAGTGCCTTTGCATTATCATCCGGTACAATCTTAAACACGATTGTATCAATCTTCGGAGCTCCTTTATAATAATCCTCATTCTTTACAAGTGTAATACTCTGTCCTTCATCCCACTCCTGAATTTTATACGGACCCGTTCCAATTGGATTATGGAAATATTCATCTGTCTGCATATCCTTGCCTTCCAGTAAGTGTTTCGGAAGGATACCAATTGTCATATAGTCGAGAAATGCCACATTCTTATCCTGAAGTGTAAAAGAGATCGTCTTATCATCGATCACATTGATTGCTGTAACATCCTCGTAATTAGAAGCAATCTCTGATTCATTGTCCGGATCCATGATTGCTTTGATCGTAAACTCAACATCATCTGCTGTAAATTTCTCTCCATCATGCCAATTTACATCATCCCTAAGATGGAATGTATAAGTATTTGTCGCGTCATCCAGCTCCCATGATTCTGCCAGTCCCGGTACTACCTCATTATTCTCATCATGTGCTGTCAGACCATCAAACAGAAGCAGATTAATCTCTCCATGCTCATCAATAGCCGGATTGATCCTTGTGTAATCATTACTTCCATAGATTAATGTAGACCTGCTTTGTGTAGTCTCTTTATTTGCATTGTCTGATTTGCTTCCACAGCCTGTAAGTACACAACCTGCCAACATGCAAGTAGTTAATACTGCTGCAATAGCTCGTAGCAATTTTCTTCGTTTCATCGTTTTCTCCTCACGTTGTCTATTTTCTCTCACTGCTACTTATTTTATTAAAAATAGAATGTTACCGCAAGCCTAGTAGGGGGATATAGATTTTTTAATCACTCAAAAAAGAGAGGACTTCGTCAAAAAAGTCCTCTCATCTCTCACGAATCCTTCCGTGTTACTGTTTTCTGAATTTCACCATTCTTGATTTCTGTTCCACTTCTTGATTCTTTTTTATTATCTTTTTCTTTTTTTCAGTACAACAACAATTGCTGCCATTGAAAGAATAACACCTGCTGCCGCCGGAATGATCGGTGTAACATCACCTGTCTTAGTTGCTTTTCCGTTTGTTCCGCTCACTGTGTTTCCGCCATTCTGCTTACCTGCTGTTGTTGCCTGATGTTTTCCATCAGAACCTGATCCATTATTCTTGTCAGATCCTGTAGCACCGTTTCCATTTCCACTTCCCGGTTTTGATGGGTTCGACGGTTTTGATGGGTCGGATGGTTTTGATGCATTATCTTTCTCATCATTCAGAGCTTTCATTGCGTTCTGCAGATCAAGAACTGCTGCGTCAACGATTGGCTGTTCGTAAACAGAAAGTTCCTCGTTTGCCATAACTGCTTCTGCTTTAGCAAGAGCCACATTGAACAGTGCAACATTTTCTGCGCTGTATCCGGTCAGATCCATTGCTTTTGCTTTTCCAATGATCTCTTCCAGTACGGACTTGTCTGCTTTGTAACGAAGTGCTGTCATTGCTGATGTAAGAACTTCTTTTGCCTTGTCTACGTCTTCCTGTGTTGCAGACTCATCTGCAAGTACTTTCTTCGCTGCATCAAGTGCTACTTCGAATGTATTCCATCCTGCGCTGAGATAATTCTCTTTCTTATAATCAGCTGTGGAATCTACCAGTTTCTGAAGAGATGTCTTATCTCCCTTCTTAACAAGTGCTTCTGCTGCATCAACAAGTTTCTGGTCTGCTGCTACAACATCTGCCTCCATTGCATCACCATCTTCAATCACTGCTTTCGCATTCTCAAGTGCTTCCACAAATGCATCTTTCTCTTCTCCATCAATGTACAGATCCAGATTTAATGCACTGTATAAATTGTAATGACTCTGAAGCTGTGTCTTATCTCCAGCCTTGAATCCAAGCTTCTGGATTTCTTCGATCAATGCGATTGTTGTATTGTCGATTACTGCCTGGCTTGACTGAACATTAGCACTTACATCTTTTGCATAGTTAAATACTGCTGTAAAGCTTTCTCTTACGCTCTCGATAGCTGCATCTACTTCTCCGTCATCTATATTTTTCTGTGCTACGGAGATTACCATATCTAATGAACTCTTGTCTGTTGTTATTACATCATTCAGATTGAACAGACGGAATGCATCAATGCTTGTATACCAACCAAAGCTATGATAATAATCATAGAGCCATGCTTTATTAATTCTAAGTTTAACCTTATCAGACTTAAAACTATCGAATAAGAATACTCTGGACTGTCCACCGATAGATGCTCCTTTGACTGCTGCAACCCATTCGTTTCCATCCCAGTATTCGATATCCATATCTTTGATATCAATATAATCCGGATAGTAATTGTCTAATGCCACTTCTGCCGCATTTACTTCTACAGGCTCTGCAAACTGAAGTTCAAGCTCTGCCGGGATATTCTGCAGCTGCCAAGCTGTACCATTATGTTTTCCATCAAGCGCACCTGCTAAACCGTCACTGTCTCCGGATGTTCCGTTATCTGTAACTGAAGTATAAGTTTTTTCAATGCTGTCTTCTACATTTAATGCTTCCTTGCTGATATATTCCGCTGAAGCTACTTCACTCATCTGACGTCTTCCAAGGAACAATGCTGCTTTTACTGTTTCTTTGGATCTTGTCATTGCAAATGGTTCTGTATATTCCTCTGAGAACCATGTTGGCTCATTTCCATCGATCGTATATCTGATCTGAAGATCATCAAACTCGCTGGAAATCGCAATCTTGTCGTTTGCTCCGAGCATTTCCTTATCCGTTGGTTTAATTGTTACTGTCAATTTATCCCAAATTCCAAGAAGTGCATCTTTTGCTTCATCAACGCTCTTCTTCATCAGATTCAGCTCAGTAACTGTACATTCTGTATCCTTCAGAAGTTCTACTGCTGCATCTAACTGGTTATCCAGATCTGCTGCTGTATTAACATAGCTTGCCCAATCTTCGTTTACGTCTCTTCCTTCATATACTTCTTCTGCTTCACTGCAGGAATCTCTTAATTCGATTGCTGCTTCTCCAACCTTGATTGCTTTGAGAAGGATCTGTGTATTATCATAATACTCATCTGATTTCTCTTCTTCTACAACCTTCTCTGCTGCTTGGATTAGTTCCACAAGATGTGCTTTCTGTACATCAAGAACTTTACCTCCCATTTTATCCAGAAGATCTTTCGCCTGATTGATTACGCCCTGAAGTTTCTCAGGAGTTGAGTTGAAGTCGATTGTGTAAGTTTCTCCCGCCTCTGTCGGGAAGGAAATCTTGTTGTCTGTGATAGCTGTTGTCTCTACTTTTGTTCCATCAGATTTCTTTACTGCATAAGCTGCGATATTCTCGTATTCACCTGTAAATGTATTTCCATTTCTTGATTTAATCTCGAAACGATCTGCTTTACCTTCCGACCAGTTCATATTGATTTCAAAGTTGCCTCTTGCAACGATACCTTCTACATGTCCTGTATTCCACTGCTCCGGAACTGCCGGGAGGAACTGTACATAACCAAGCTGGCTCTGAAGAAGCATCTCATTTACACCTGCTGTATAACCGAAGTTACCATCAATCTGGAAGATTGGGTATCCTTTGTAGTTTGCTCCACCACCATGTGATGAAAGAAGATTTGTCAGGAATCCAGAATTTCCACCACCAACTGCGGACTGTACGATCTGGAATGCCTCATCAGAGTGTCCTGTACGTGCCCAAAGGTTCAGTTTGTGTGCTTTTGACCAACCTGTTGCATCCAGTCCTCTTTCGTTCAGGGATACGATTGCTGCATCCATGAATTCCGGATTGTCTTTGCTGATCATATTACATGGATATAATGCCATCAGATGTGACAGATGACGGTGCGGTGGCTGTACTCCTCCACTCTGTGCGCCAAGGCTCTGTCTCCACTGTGGGATATCAATCTCACCAAGATCTCCTGCCTGTGCTTTTCCGAAATGTGTTTCTTCATACCACTCTTTTACCTGTCCGTCGTCACCAACTAAGACTGGATCCAGTTTGGACTGTTTTTCTTTCCACTCTGCAACCAGATCTGCATCAACACCTAATGTCTCTGCTGCCTGGATCGTATTCTCAAAGTGCTGCCAGATAAACTGCTGGTCATATGATGCACCATTTACGATCGGTCCGTTCTCCGGTGAGTAAGAAGGTGCTGATACGTAACGCTGCTGATACTCACTCCAGTAAAGAGCCTCATTCCAGAAGTTTGCAACTTCTTTCAGAGATGGGTACAGTTCGTTTTTCAGGTAATCTGTATCTTCTGTGTACAGATAGTACTCATATGCATTCAGAAGTGCCCATGCAGAACCGATTGGGTTCCATCCGGCTGCGTTGTTTTTCTGTCCAAGTGCTGAGAACATATATGGTGTACTAAAACATCCTACGAGCCATCCGTTTTCTTCTCCCTCATCACTCTTAATACCGAAAGCTGCTGCTGCCGCATAACGTCCGGCCTCTTTCAGAACATTCAGGTAATCATTGTATGCTATCTGACATTCTGCAAGGTTACTTGCCAGTGTTGGCCAGTAGTTCATCTGAACATTGATATTGAAGTGGTAATCTCCACCCCACTGGAAGTATCCTTCTCCCCAGACACCCTGAAGGTTTGTCGGAAGAGCTCCTTCTCTTGATCCGGCGATTGTCAGATAACGTCCAAACTGGTAACAGATTACTTCCAGAGCTCTCTGCTCGGATTCTGTCGGAACTTCACCGCCATTGTTATCTACCATGTTGCGGTACTTCTTGATCAGTTCATCTGTAGGAATTGTCGGAACTTCTTCGTTGAATCCTAATTCCATACGGGAGAACAATGCATCATGATCTGCTACATGATCTTTTTTC
>OCHF01001286.1_pt1 | contig 11728 bp, 9 predicted proteins | sample 1538851 | NCBI WGS metagenome assembly OCHF01 (sample SAMN04571730, study PRJEB22368) | human gut metagenome | biome: human gut; material: stool | host: Homo sapiens | place: Luxembourg | collected 2012-12-07
TTCCTTCAAATTTCAACGCATCTCTTACAAAACCATCAGGAATAATCGTATCCGAAAAATCATCCGTTACGATATATTTTGATTTTCCAATCTTAACCTCTGTTCCACCAGCAGCCGAACTGGTATCTTCTTTCTGAATCAGCGATTTATCGCCTTCTGCTATGCTGACAGATGAAGAACCTGACGTAATCTCCAATGCAACTCCATTGCTATCAATTCCATCAACCTTAGCAACTTCTACCGATGTTGTTCCCTCATCCAATGCCTGGAATTTTAAATTGAATTCCATCGTTGTTCCGGCATTTTCATCATTTCTTGATATTGTAATTGTTCCGTCTCCACCTGTAGCATCATCACCGCTGATGAAGCGCAGCTTTGTTTTATCATAGCTTAATGTTGCCTGAATTGTATTTAACGCTTTCGCAGATGAAACCTTTGCCGTTACATCTACCTCTGCTCCGACACTGGTCTGCGGATCAGAAAATCTGAATTCTGCTGCGGTTGCACTTGCCACACATGTCATTCCAACACACAACATACACATCAAAAGAAATGATACAATTATTTTTTTGACTTTTTTCATGAATAATACCCCTTTTTCTATCTTTATGGTGTTCTACTCTGTGGTACCTTCGCCGCCAGTTGATTCTCCGCCTGTCCCGGTTGAAGTATCTCCCGTTGATGTACCATTTCCTGTCGTTCCTGTACTTCCTGTTGTTCCGCTTCCTGTTCCGGTTGATGTACCACTTCCCGTACTTGTTCCAGTTGTGCTTCCGGTTGTACTTCCCGTTGTCCCTGTACTTCCCGAAGTACCACTGTTACCACTCGTTCCCGATCTGTACGAAGTGCTTCCGGTTGTTCCTGTACTTCCCGAACTGTTCTTTGTTGTTCCACTGTTTCCGGAATATGTCTCTTCCGGCTGTTGCATAAACTCCTGCGTTGATTCGTCTGTATCCGCATCTCTGTTTCCGGCTTTTTTCTCTATCTTTGCACTGATACCCGATACTGTGGAAGACACATCATAATTATCACTTTCTCCATAGAAGAAACTATGCAGCTGCTTTACATTACTTTCCATTGTAACCGGAATAACAACGCTTCCTACATTTCCCAATGTATCGGTTGTCTTATCAAATGGGAACCCTGTTGTTTCTCCCAGTTCATAATCAAACGCATCTTTCGCATATTCAAGGATTTCTGTCATTGTGAAGTTTGTCGAAACCTCAGGAAAGACCTTATCAATAATCTTATTCAACTGTGCCGGTGATGCCTTTTGCAGCTTCTCTACAACTTTCTGCAGAACCGCCCGCTGCCTTTCTGCACGTCTGAAATCATCTCCGGCCGTGTATCTGATTCTGGCATATGCAGTTGCCTGCACACCATTCAGAGTCTGTGTTCCCGGTTCTGTAACTCCCGGAGACAGCTTTCCGGTCACCTTCATAATTTCCTGAACATAACCACAGATGTACGGCATTTCATCTTCCTGTACATCGATATCAATTCCGCCCACAGAATCTACAATGTCTATCATCGAGTTGAAATTCACCGTTACATAATGTTCTATATTCATATCCAAATTCTTATTTAACACTGAAAGAGCACCTTCCGGACCGCCATATGAATATGCTGCATTGATTTTATTCAATGTTCCATCTTCCTGCTCTGACAATGTGTCTCTATATATCGATGCAATTTTCACCTTCATTGTCTTCTTATTCAGGCTTGCAATCATTATTGTATCACTTCTGGTTCCTTTATCCAGATCATTGTCTCTTGAATCCACACCAAACAATGCAACGTTCAGATATCCGCTTCCTCTTTTTTTGGCTTCCTTTGAAACGCTTAATTTATCTGTATCTAACTTTACTGTATTGATCTTCGAAAGTTTACTGGCTACAATGACAGCTCCAATCGCTGCTACCGTTACCAATGTTCCTCCAAGAATGGCTCCAATCTTCTTACCCAAAGACCAGGATGCAAAACCCCTTGTTTTCGACCTTCGTCCCCGTCTTTTATATCTTTTTTTATCTTTTGCCATTACTTTTTATATCCTTTCTTCAGCCGTAGCTTATCATATCATATCTATATTACCTTAAAATATGACAAACTTCAATCAAAAATAAAGCTTTTCGTCTACTTTTCCCAGTAACCCGGACTCATCGAACACCATTTAACGACTTTATCCGGCAATTTTTTATACATTTTCCCCATCCGGTAACCAATGTACTTACACCCACTTTGATAAACCAGTTTGGGAACCAGATGTATTTTCCGCCGTTTTACCAAATGAGCGGCTGTCTGCTTCACCAGTTTTATTCCTTCGCTTTCAGACTTTATACCCTCAAATACTTCCGGATGTTCTGCCTGTGACACAGCCATATCAAAATTGCGGTGAAACTGCTGCATCCCTGTATAATTATGCGAGTGAATCACTCTCGCTTCAGCCACATAAGCGACCTTATATCCGGCATTTATCATATGACCAGCCAATATCATATCCTCATTAAATATTGTTTTCTTGCAGAATCCACCTGCTTTTTCATAAATATTCCGTTTATATGCCGCACAAACGTTAGAACAGAAGAATGTTTTAATGCCCATTTCCTGTAAATCTTCCTTGCTTTTTATCCGGCTGTTTTCCGGGTAATTGAATTTTCTGGTATATTTTTCTATATAATTACAATCAGATGCTGCAAGCTGACGTGCATACGCCGCCCCGGTCATTTCATCTTCTTCCAGTACTTTCACCAGATTTCCAATCACATATTCATCTGCTGGCACTGCATCCTGTGTCATAAATACAACAATTTCCGCCTTTGACATCTGCATTCCCATATCCCGTGTTGCGCCATGATCAAATTCCCGGCGTTCTATATGGGATACTTTTACCTTTTCCATCTGCTCTACTTCTTTCGGAAACCTTCCGGCCTTTGTATTGATCACAAAAATAGTGCCGATCGGATATTCCTGTTCCTGAAGTTTTTTCACAAGTCTGCTAAATTTTTCATCTGGTCTGTATGATGGTATCACCACATCTACAGAAGTCTGATCGTTATTCATCTTTTCTTTTTCATCCTCTATTTCTTATCATATCCTACATAGCAATAAATCATCCCTGTAATGATCAGCCAGAACCATGTCGCAGGACTGCTGAACCATGTTGTAAAAAATGCAAGAGCCAGATACACTGCAATCTGTCCATAAAAAAGATATACAACCGGGTTATCACTTTTTTTAATAATATCAATAATGACCTTTGCCACAACACCAATAAGCAAAGCTATCACAAATACTCCAATGACTCCAAAATCATAATAAGCATCATAAAACATTGTAAGCGTTGTCAACTCGGTACTGGTCAGATAGACCGTTGCCGGAACCAGATTTGGCATTACAAATTTCAATCCCGTTAATGAGACAAACGGGAATAACATCCGCAGGCCATAAGAAAATTTCGGCAGATTTTTCACCAGACAGTCAAAATTATCGTAGTTATTAGCAATATAGATATACGGCTGGGTCAGAAACACCGGCATATGTGTATATTTCATTTTAAATACATTGTTCAAATATATCGCATCCCGCTTCTGTGACAATGTAATCACCACATACGCTGCACAAACCACAAGGCCAAGAAGAACCAAGGTACTTTTCCGCATATTTTTATTTACCAGTATATAAATGACTGCTGCCACACCTATTTCAAACAGAAACTGAAATCTCGATACATAGAGAAACGGAACTGCAAATGCCACTATATTTGCAATAATGATTGCTCCATTACGCCACTTACTTTCCTCAGAATCGATTTTTTTCCAAAGCACCGTAAGTCCCGGTATCAGGATACAACTGATTGCACAATAATGAAGATAATGTAAAGCCGACATTCTGAAATAAGAATACGAATAAGGTTCGTCTGAAAAAACCGGAATATAACCGATCCGGATAATTTCGATTACAAAACATCCGGCCGACACAACCAGCAGCAACATAATACATCGAAAAAGCCTGTTTGCCTTTTTTTTATTTTTTTCAGGTTCCTTTCCCTCTACCCTGCTATACTTTCTTCCCCATTCATATCCTATTCCAAAAGCTATATATATCACAAAAAAGCTCAACCAGGTTATATAGCTCCATGTATCCTGTAATGTACTGAGTTTCAGACAGCTGATTCCCTGGCCCCCTACCCAGGCAAGTGTAAACAAAGCCCTCAGTTCCACAAAGCTTCCACTTTCCCTTACCCAGTGAACATACAAATAAACAGCTTCCACAATCAGAATAATTCCCGAAGCATAATACCATTTTGCCAGTGACGCTATGTAACTGACAAAAAAGCTCAGCATATAAGTTCCATATTCTAAAATAATTTTATTCCGTTCCCTCATTCAGACTGTCTCCTTTAAACGTAGACTCCATTGCATCTGTATTATCTGCTGTTATATCCGTCAGATAAACAATGTCACTGTCAATCTCTTTTACTTTGTCTGATGCCTCATAAGAATCATCATTAAACAGTTCCTGATGTAATTGCTTTACATTCTGTTCCAAACCGATTGGAATGACAAAAGATACACCGCTATGATTCTTCACTGTTTCACTGGTTGTTACCTGATATGGGAATCCATTTGTTGACACCAGATTATAATTCAGTGCATTCGCTGCAAATCCCAGAATCTGTTTTGAAGAAAAACTTGTCGAAATCATCGGAAATACTTCATTTACTATTTTATTTAAAGTAATGAAATTCGCTTTCTGTGCTTTCTTTGCAACCTTTTCTAATACAATTCTCTGTCTCTGTGCACGTTTGAAGTCATTACCACTTGTATAACGGATTCTTGCATATGCCACACCATGAATACCGTCCAGATGCTGTGTACCGGCTTTTTCTTCTATATCCGACCAATGTTCGCCAATCACTCTTGCCGTCTCGGCACCATACAGATTGCACCAGTGTGCTTCTTCTTTCGTCATTTTAATATCAATCCCACCCAGAGCATCAATCACTTTTACAAGCGCATTAAAATTCACACTGACATAATTCTTAATATCAAGATCAAAGTTACGGTTCAGAAGACTGATTGCCTCTTCCGGACCGCCTGTATTATATGCTGAGTTCGCTTTATCATAGCGTCCATTCTGTTGCTGCAGCAACGTATCCCTGTATACAGACACAAGCTTCACGTCACTTGTCTTATTATTGATACTTGCGATCATAATACAGTCACTTTGTACACCGCCGTCCAATTCATTATTTCTCGAATCTAATCCAAACAATGCAATGTTCGTATACTCACCTGTATCCTTATAGACTTCCAGCTTTTTTTTATTCAACACATTATAATCCAGCTTTCCAAGTTTGAATATTCCGTAAGCAGCTACTAATAAAGCAGCCAGAATTATAATTTCAATTGTTAGTAAAATAATTCTTTTTCTTTTTCTTTTGCGCAATTTTTTTTGTCGTTCTTCTCTTAATTGTCTTTTTGTCTTGCGTCTTTTCTTTGCCATTGCCGTCTCCTTTAGAAGCTAATATGCATTCTTATTAATAAAACCTTTGAAAAATGTCAGAAATAATATTTTTATATCAAATCCCAATGTCCAATTTTCAATATAATATAAATCATACTCGATTCTCTTTTGAATCGATGTGTCACCACGTAGTCCATTCACCTGTGCCCATCCGGTAAGTCCCGGCCGCACCTGATGTTTGATCATATATCTTGGGATCTCTTCTTTGAATTTTTCTACAAACTGAGGCCTTTCCGGTCTCGGGCCGATCAGACTCATATCCCCTTTCAGGATATTGATCAGCTGCGGTAATTCGTCAATGCTTGTTTTTCTTATAAACTTTCCTACCGGCGTAACACGCGGATCGTTCTTTACCGTCCATCCATTCTTTTCTTTTGATGCATCCTGTACAACCATAGACCGGAATTTATACATATAGAATGGTTTATTCTGCAGACCGATCCTTTCCTGTTTGAAGATCAGTGGTCCCGGAGATGTCACTTTTATAATAATTGTTATTACCAGCATGACCGGTGAAAATAATGTAAGCGCAACCAATGCTCCAAAAATATCCATTGCCCTTTTTACAAATGCATTCAGCATATTGCTAAGCGGCACTCTTCTTATATTAATTACCGGAAGTCCTACCAAATCTTCCGTATATGGTTTTGTCGGAATGATATTATTATAATCCGGTATAAACTTTGTATGCACACCGGATTTTTCACACATACCTACAATCTTTTCTAATTTATGATATTCTGCCAGTCCGAGAGTGATTGCTATCTCATCCAGTTTATTTTCCGGAAGAACAATCATAAGATTATCGATTCTTCCAAGTACCTTAATTCCTTTATACTCTGTTCCTCTTGGTACATTATCCGCAAGAATTCCTCTCACGATATATCCCCATTCCGGATTTGCTTTAATTCTGTCAATATACTGTTCCGCCGCACGGCTATATCCGATCAGCAGAATGTGCTTCTGGTTATATCCCTGCTTCCGCATATCCCGCAGCACTTCACGGATAATATTTCTTACAACAACCTCTAAAAATACATTCACCAGGAAAAATACAAAAATCATTCCCCTTGAAAAATCAGGCTGCTTCCACACATATAACAGTAAAATAAATGCCATCAGACCAATTACATTCGCCTGAATGATATGCCATGCTTCCAGTCTGCGTCCCTGCACACGTTTTGGTGTATATAACTGGAATCCATAATATAAGACCAGATATCCCGGCACAATTACAATCAACACTTTTGCATATTCCTGCAACGATAAAAACCATGGATCCAATTCAAAAATCCCGCTTTTAAATCTCAGGTACCACGATGCAATATATGAAAATACAATTACGACTGCATCTATTACTACATGTAATCTGTTTAATAACTTTTGATTATCCTTTATCAATGTTCCTCACCCATATTTATCTAATTTTACATTACGTTTTATCTTACAATAATTTTTTCCTTACGGCAACCCATTATACCACAGTTTTTCTTAATACTTTATTAATAATTTTGAAATATATTTAAAAAATTATTTTACGCAATCTTCATATAGCACCCTCTTCTTTTTTTTGCTATAATAGACACAAATCAGAAAATAGAGATCGGAGTATTTTTCAAACTATGAAAGTAACAATTATCATCCCAAACTATAACGGGAAACATTTTATGGAGCCCTGCCTCCAGTCATTATCAGAACAGACCTGCAGGGATTTCAAAGTATTAGTGGTTGACAACGCATCTTCTGATGGAAGTCTGGAATATATGAGTGAGCACTACCCAGATATAGAAGTTATCTCCTTAAAGAAAAATTACGGTTTCAGTAAAGCGGTCAATGTCGGAATCGAACATTCCACTACACCTTATGTGATATTGCTCAATAATGATACGACCGTTGATACACACTATGTAGAAGAAATGATCAAAGCGATTGAAAAATCTCCGCGCATCTTTTCTGTCAGCAGTAAGATGATCCAGATGTATCATCCAGAACTGATCGACAGCGCCGGTGATCTTTATACCTTAATGGGTTGGGGCGTGTGCCGCGGAACCGGACGTCCTGTCTCCAATTACACAAAAGCAGATCAGATATTTACCGCATGCGCCGGAGCAGCCATCTACCGTCGAAATGCTTTTTCAAAAATCGGCTTATTTGATGAAAACCATTTTGCATACCTTGAAGATATCGATGTCGGATACCGTGCCAAAATTTACGGCTACAAAAATACATACTGTCCCACAGCACTTGTCTACCATGTAGGAAGCGGTACAAGCGGTTCAAAATATAACTCTTTCAAGGTTAAATTATCTGCCCGCAACAATATTTACCTGAATTACAAAAACATGCCTTTCTTACAGCTGGTTTTGAACTTTATTCCTCTTTTTCTCGGCTGTGTTGTCAAATATCTGTTTTTCATGCATAAGGGGTTCGGTAAAGACTATGCCTGCGGAATAAAAGAAGGGCTTTCCCATGCCCGGGAACAGAAAAAAGTTGCTTTTAAGCTGCGGCACCTGCCTAACTATATTTTGATCGAGTTTGAACTGATTCTTCATACTCTTTCTTATGCCAGAGACTGGTTTAGACGAAAATTATTCAAAAAATAGAAAAAACAGGAACCGTATCATTTTACTTTTGATACGGTTCCTGCTTTTTATTAAAATACATATTGATCATCAATAATCCGATCATCTGAAATCCATTCTGTAGTCCGAGAAATGCAGGATTAAATGCAGGTCTTATCACAAACCAGCCCAATCCGATCAAAGTAAATACTTTAATGACCCAGGTGTTTTTTCTGGCATACTTTACGATTTTTCTTATGTATATCAGGAGAACTCCTCCAACAAAAACTACAAATCCTAAAATTCCCATCTGGTAACAAAATGACAGATATTCTATTTCATATGAAAACGGTATCGATCCACTTCTTGTATAATCACTTATGTAGCTTCCAAATCCATGCCCGAATACCGGTGATTCCTTCACTCCGTTTATCAATTCTCTCATTTGTATCTGTCTGACATCATCTGATTCCACAGCAAATGAAGAAAAGAACCGGAATCCTATCATTTGTATCACAGGCTTCAACCATAATACCGACGAAGCAAGCACAAGAATCACCCCGATGCATCTTACCTTCTTCGGGATTTTCTTCCAATAATATAACACTGCAACAAACGCAAAGCAGCAGAATTCAACCATCAAAACTCTCGAAAATACAATCAATGTATAAATCCCGCTCAATGCAAACAGCAGACTTCTGATGCTTTTTTTATATTTCTCCATCATCCAGTAAAACGGCATCAATGTCACCACTATAATATCAGATGAAGTCTGCACACGGATCAGCAATAATCTGCCCAAATGCATTGTCATCGTCGATGCTTCCGTTCCAAACATGTTTAGATAAAATTCTATTACAGCCTCATATTCTATCAACTTACATACAAAGACGATTTCTATGATTATTTTTCCCAGAATCTTCAAAAGCATCATATAAAGGATACATTCTACAATCTTTTCCGGTTCAGCCAATTCATATCTGACCAGAAAATACAATTCTACAAACACAATTACCGAGATATAAAATAATCCCGTAAATTTTATGCTCCATTCATTTCCAAGAATGTAACTGACTATACATGCCAACAATCCCAAAACACCTAAAGTAATCTCCAGCTTCGCACTTTTTATAATCTCAAGGCTTTTTCTTTGTAAAACCAGGCATATTCCTCCCAGAATAATCAACAGGCATACCAATATTTTCTGAATTGGTATGCCCTTCATTACTCCCGTTGGAAGTGCATAACTTATGATGCACAGATAAATCACAACATTCAGTAATTTTGATAACTTATTCATAGTTTATCCTAAAAATGGAACGTATCTTTCAGTCCAACCCACAGCTGATCCTTATCACTTAAGTTCAGTGCAGTACCGTCTTCCAGCGCATAACCTTCTCCGGATGCTGTTCCTTTATACTCTCCTGTCAGTGTCGGCCACTCAATACCGATCTCAGGATCGTTCCATGCAAGACCACCTTCGTCTCCTGGATGATAGAAGTCTGTACACTTGTAGCAGAACTCGGCAAGATCACTTAATACCAGGAAGCCGTGTGCGAATCCTTCCGGAATATAGAACTGTTTCTTATTTTCTTCTGTCAGTTCTACACCGAACCATTTTCCGTATGTCTCACTGTCACTTCTTAAGTCTACTGCCACATCAAATACAGAACCTTTTACGACACGTACCAGTTTTCCCTGTGGAAATTCTTTCTGGAAATGTAATCCTCTTAAGACTCCCTTTGTAGAACTTGACTGGTTGTCCTGAACGAACTGCATTGTAAGTCCTGCTTCTTCCATATCTTTCTGGTTATATGTCTCCATAAAGTATCCTCTTGCGTCACCATGTACTGTTGGTTCAATTACACAGAGTCCCTGGATACCGCCTGCGTTTTTTTCTACTTTAATCTGTCCCATTATTACGTCTCCTTATTGATTTAAATGATTTATACGTGAGTTAATCCCAGCCGCATCATGTGGCTGAGATTATTCTTCACCTATATAAAATTTAGAATTCGATTTCTTTCAGATATCTTCCAAGCGCATCCTGCCATGTCGGAAGTGGAGTAAATCCATTTTTCACAAGTTTACTCTTGTCCAGTCTGCTGTTGAAAGGTCTTGCTGCTTTGGATACACCGTACTCTTCTGTTGTTACCGGCAGAACCGTCACCTTGTCTTCGCCGTATTCGTCATGACCAAGCTCTGCTGCCTGGCGGAAGATTTCCTTTGTAAAATCATACCAGCTGATATATCCGCCTTCATTTGTTGCATGATAGTAACCATATTTGTCAGTCTCGATCATGTCAACGAGAAGTCTTGCAAGGTCAAATGTATAGGTTGGTGTTCCGATCTGGTCATTTACAACTTTCAATGTATCGTGTGTCTTTGCTACATTGAGCATTGTCTTGATAAAGTTCTTACCATTCTTTCCGAATACCCACGCGATACGTACGATGAAGTATTTATCCAGCGTCTCCGATACCGCAAGCTCTCCGGCAAGTTTTGTCTCTCCATATACATTCAGTGGTTTGTAATCCTTACAGTCAGGTTCCCAGGCTTTCTCTCCCTGTCCGTCAAATACATAATCTGTACTGATGTATACCATCTTACAGTCTAACTTTTTACACACATCTGCAATGTTCTTTGTTCCTGTTGCATTGACTGCTTTTACGATGTCTTTCTTATCTTCGTCTTCTGCAAGATCTACGGCCGTCCATGCAGCACAGTGTACCACTACATCCGGTTTTGCATCTGTCAGAACTTTTTCTACAGAAGATGCATCTGTGATATCCATCGGCACATATGGCATTGTTGTTACCGCTGTACCATCCTGGATTCCGCTGTATGTTTCTTTGATGTCAGAACCGATTCCCTCATAACCACGGGATGCCAGTTCGTTCATCACGTCATGACCAAGCTGTCCGCCAACACCTGTCACTAATACTTTCATTCTTAAATCTCCTCCCGGTGAGCATACATTTTCTCATAATAGTTCTGGTATTCTCCGGAAATGATCGTCTCCCACCATTCCTTATTTTCAAGATACCATTTGATCGTCTTCTTAATACCATCTTCGAATTTGGTCTCCGGAAGCCATCCAAGTTCGTTGTGGATCTTTGTAGGATCGATCGCATAACGCATATCATGTCCCTTACGGTCTGCAACGTGAGTGATCAGACTTTCCGGTTTTCCAAGCTCTTTACAGATGATCTTAACGATCTCGATGTTTGTCTTCTCGTTGTGTCCACCTACGTTGTACACTTCTCCGACTCTTCCATTATGAATGATCAGATCGATTGCCTTGCAGTGATCTTCTACATATAACCAGTCACGTACATTTAATCCTTCTCCGTATACCGGAAGCGGCTTGTCATTCAGTGCATTGGCGATCATCAGCGGGATCAGTTTCTCCGGGAAGTGATATGGTCCGTAGTTATTGGAACATCTGCTGATAGATACCGGCAGTCCGTATGTTCTGTGATAAGCAAGAACTAACAGGTCTGCTGCTGCCTTAGATGAGCTGTATGGGCTGCTTGTGTGGATCGGTGTCTCCTCTGTGAAGAACAGGTCTGGTCTGTCAAGCGGCAGATCGCCGTATACTTCATCTGTAGATACCTGATGGTAACGTTTGATACCATACT
>OCHF01001298.1_pt1 | contig 11625 bp, 10 predicted proteins | sample 1538851 | NCBI WGS metagenome assembly OCHF01 (sample SAMN04571730, study PRJEB22368) | human gut metagenome | biome: human gut; material: stool | host: Homo sapiens | place: Luxembourg | collected 2012-12-07
TCACCGGGATCACTATGATCGGCTACGGTGCAGTCAGAGGCGAAGCTGCTGTCGTGCTTGGTAAAGCAATAAAATTATGTCTGGAGTGTGTCGGAATTGGATAAGAGAAAAAAGTCACTGTCAGGGCAGACAGCCGGGATACGCGGATGGATACAGGCTGCTGCCACACTGCTTACTAATATTCACATCCCTAATTTTTTTAAGGGCAAAATATATCAGGGAAACGCTAAGACCGTATGTGTACCGGGATTAAACTGTTATTCCTGTCCTGCTGCCACGGGAGCGTGCCCCATTGGCGCATTTCAGGCGGTGATCGGATCCTCCCGATTTAAATTTTCATATTATGTCACGGGTTTTTTTATTTTACTGGGTGTGACACTTGGAAGATTTATATGTGGTTTTTTGTGTCCGTTTGGATGGTTTCAGGATTTACTTCATAAAATACCTGGGAAAAAATTTTCTACAGCCCGCCTCAGACCGCTGCGCTATTTAAAATATATCATCCTGATCATTTTTGTTATACTTCTTCCGATGCTGGTAACGAACTCTATCGGAATGGGAGATCCTTTCTTCTGTAAATATATTTGTCCTCAGGGTGTCCTGGAAGGAGCTATCCCTCTCGCACTTGGAAATGCCGCTATACGTTCTGCACTGGGAAAACTTTTTTCTTTTAAATGCCTTATTTTAATCACAGTTATTGTGTTAAGTATTTTGTTTTACAGACCATTCTGTAAATGGATCTGTCCTCTTGGAGCAATCTACTCATTATTTAATAAAGTCAGCTTTCTTTCTATTAAAATTGAGAACAGCAGATGCATCGGATGCGGGCAATGCCAAAAGGCATGTAAAATGGATGTGGATGTGTGTAAAACTCCAGATCATCCGGAATGCATACGATGCGGAGCCTGTATAAAAGCCTGTCCTAAAGATGCGATCCACTACCAGTTTATGGGGAAATCATGTAAAAAAAAGAACAACAGTAACCAGCAGTCATAAACCAGTAACTATCAATCTTATTACAATTTAAAAAAGGAGCAATTATCCATGAAAACAAAAATTACATTTATTTCAGTTGTCACACTCAGCATCGCACTGCTGCTTACATCCTGCAGCGGAAAAGGAACTGTAAGCACCACAGAACCACAGAATACCACGGCTGAAGACAGCACGGCATCTGCGGACAATTCCAACACGAAATTGGATGATTTATATCAGCAGGAGAACCAGATCTTTGCAGAGCATAAAGATATATGGGACAAATTATTTGGTCTGATGAATAAAAACACTGCAGATTCAAACGGAAATTATGCTGATCATCTGGCTGATACCGCTGAATCAAACAAAGATTCTTTTACTGATGACGAATTCAAAACACTTACTAATGATATTGAAACCATACGAAAAATCGAAGAACAGATCGCAGAAATTGAAAAAGAAACTACAGAATCCGATAACAATGGGCAAAATACTAATTCTGAAGATGCATCACCATTCAAAAATTTCTCAGGTCAGGATTTCGATGGTAATTCTGTTGACGAAAGTCTTTTTTCCGAAAATGCAGTAACTGTCATCAATTTCTGGTTTACCGGCTGCAAGCCTTGTGTTGCTGAGTTATCCAAACTGAATGAATTAAATGATGCAGTCAGGGCAATGGGAGGAGAAGTAGTCGGCATCAACACAGAAACCTTCGATGGAAATGAATCGGCTATCAAAGAAGCTGCCTCTGTTCTTGAAAGCCAGGGTGCTAAATACCGCAATCTTTCTATTGATTCATCTTCAGATGCAGGCAAATATGCCTCCAATATCATGGCATTTCCTACCACAATACTCGTCGACAGAAATGGTAACATCGTGGGTGATCCGATGCTCGGTGGAATCGATAATCAGGATAACTATGATACTCTGATGAAACAGATCCAATCTGTAATCGATGCAGACAGCTCAAATAAATAACCCTTTTATGATACTCTTTTGTACATAACCGGCACATCATACCCAACGGTTCTATTTGCATTCACTCCCGGACTTTCAGATACCTCCCGGCAGGTATCTGAAAGTCTCTCCCATTACCGGTATAACTTTCTTTTATCTGCATTCTCCTTATGCTTTCTTAAGTCGTCCTCTTTAACGTTCCAATATAATCTCCATTATGATAAACAAATGGTCCGGGTTCTCCCTCTTCTCCAAAATATTCCGGTCTTAAGGACAAGATATCGAGCAGTTCATCAATTGTCTGCACCCTGGTTGCCTGATATGGCTGTTCAAATGCAATCTTTTCTACAAACAAATAATAATCACTATACTTTATCAGGATACCTGTATGACCTACAAAAACAGCATCCGAATATGGATCATATATTACGATACTAAGAAGTGATATTCTGTCATTGTCTATTTGAAATCCATATTCTTTCCAGCTGTCGCAAAATGCAGATTCCGGATGTCTGTCATCCGTAACACTCTTTTCACCATAAAGTGTGGTAAACATGTCTTTGTTCTCTTTTAGGATTTCATATCTGTCCACATTATCTATCGCTTCTGTATCAAACATCAGATAGGTTCCCTCATAATGATCTTCCGTTAATTCCGAGCGGATCACCCCATCTAACAGAAGAAAAGCTGTCATTCTACAGTCCGCATCTGAATAATCATGATTCTGTTCCCAGCCATCCATACATTTACCGATATCCGCTTTCATTTTTCCAGGATCTGACCATGTATCTTCCAGCTTCGCATTTTTTCCTGCGGAATCTGCAAAATCAACCGCCCATTCCCGAAATATGTCTACATGCGCAGCTCCCGCAGAGTCAAGTTCTTTACAGATCTCAGTAATCGTATTGTTCCCTCCCATATATGTTGCACCAGGTATCTTTTGTTTCTGCACTGTTTCTGTGCAGGCCGCCAGCATCATAAATGCAGACACAATCATAGCAATAACAGACAGCTTCATGGCTGTTTTGGTTTGTTTTTTCAACAGATATTACCTCTTCTCCCCTAAATGATCATGACGCAAAAATCGTTCCTGTCAATTCTTTTCATCCTCGATCGTGAGTGTTCCAGGTCTTACATTCAAATAGATACTGCCCTTGTCCACTTTATACATATCAAGCAGCATTACCCAGAGACGGTGTATTGCGTCAAGTAATACATTCGATACCTCTATGCTATATGGCAGCAGTGCATGAATATCAAAAAAACGCATGCCAAGTGGTGGTAAAAATACCATATTGCTTGATTTTACTTTCTGCTCTCCTGTGCTTCTGTTTGCAGTTTTTAACATTTCATAAGTGATCAGACAAAAATCTTTTCCTTTATATTTACAATAGTAAGAAACATAGCACTCATCAATCGTCCAGTCTAATCCGTCCTCATGCTCAACGGGTTTTTCTTCTGCCGGATTTGCCTCGGTAGTCATAACCTCTACACTCCAGCGGATTCTTCCTTCTTTTGTCTCTCCCATCATCTCCTGGATCTCACGAAAAATTTCTTCCTGTTTTTTCACATTAATCTCCATTTCTAAGCAGCTAATGATATTATTTTTTTCATAAAAGCTATATATTTTGCCCGGAAACAAATAGCCGTACTAATCCCTCACATAAATATCCGAAAGGTTCTCAAGGATCGCTCCTGCGACATCCGGTTTGTTCATCGTATAAATATGCACATGATTGACACCGTTTGCGATCAGATCGATGATCTGGTCTGTCGCGTAGGCGATACCTGCCTGTTTCATGGCAGCCGGGTCACTTCCAAAACGGTCAACGATTGCAAGGAAACGGCGCGGTACCAAACTTCCGGACAAGGCAATGCTCCGTTTTACCTGGTTTGCGTTGGTGATTGGCATAATTCCTGCTACGACAGGAACATCGATTCCATGTTTTAGTGCTTTGTACATAAAGTTATAAAGAATATTATTGTCAAAAAACATCTGTGTTGTGAGGAACTCACATCCGGCATCCACTTTTTCTTTCAGATGGATCAGATCTTCCTCTAATGTCTGTGACTCAGGATGTCCTTCCGGATAGCAGGCTCCGCCGATACAGAAATCTCCCTGTGATTTGATATCATAGATCAGCTCACTTGCATGTTTATACTGATTTGGCAGCGGGAAATCCGCATTCTGCGGGATATCTCCGCGCAGTGCAAGTACATTTTCAATCTGCTTTTCTTTTAACTCCTGAATCACAGAGGCAACTTTCTCCTTAGTCGAAGATGCACAGGTGAGATGTGCCAGTGCCGGAATATGATTCACATTTCGCACTTCATTTGCAAGTTCTACCGTATAATCAGAAGTTCCGCCGGTTGCACCATAAGTAACACTCATATATGCTGGTTTCAATGCTGCCATATCTCCGACAATCTTTTTGTAGTTGTCTAACTGTGCACCCTGTTTCGGCGGGAACAGTTCACAGGAAATCGTTACATTCTCTGTATTTAATAATTCTGTAAGTCTCATAAATCCCTCTTTCTGCTAAAAGCTTCGTAATTTATCGGAACCGTCATCCACGGTATTCTCGATCTTTCGTATCACAACATAATAGGAATAATTCTCATTGACAGCCACTTCCACGCGGTCACCGACCTTATGTCCAAGCAATGCCTTTCCAAGCGGTGACTCATTGCTGATCAGATTCTTTAAAGAATTACCGCGGACGGTGGTCACAAGTTTATAAACTTCTTCCTCATCGTCCTCCTCAAAATAAACCGTCACCGTATTATTCATACCAACTTCATCCTCCGCAGAATCCGTTGAAATCACTTTTGCGGTTTTGATCATTCTCTCTAAATAGCGGATACGGCTCTCATTCTGGTTCTTATCTTTCTTTGCCGCATGGTACTCGAAATTCTCACTTAAGTCTCCCTGCGCTCTTGCCTCCTTCACTGCCTCTAAGGCCTCTTTGCGCACCACAAGTTTCCGGTACTCAATCTCCTCTTCCATCTTTTTTATATCCTGTTCGGTCAATTCGTCGTACATGAATCTTCCTCCTTACTTGTCATTTCAGCGATTATTATAAATTCTTTCCAGTTTTCCGTCAAATAAATTTCTGTGTAAACATCTCTTTACTGATCCATTGAATTTCGCATTTTGTACATTTTTTCGCACATACTGACAATATATATCCACTTGCGGGATCATAGCTTTGCAGATACCATTCTCCCGTCTGCCCCGCTTTTAAAAATTTAACCTGATCCTGCAGTACACAAAACGATGCAAGATCCAATGCCATCCCTTTTCCAACCGCTTTGATATAACTTTCTTTTCTTGTCCATAACTCTGTAAAATAACAGTCTGCTTTTTTCATTTTTCCCTTTTGTAATGCCAGATATTCCTCCGGACAGAAAAAACGTTCTGCCACTTTCATCTGTCCTTTCCGGATCTGTTCCACATCAATTCCAACTTCTTTATCTGAAAAAACACCTGCCACATATCTTCCCGAATGTGACAGGTTAAAATGTATACCTGTTTTTCCATTTAATACCGGTTTTCCTTTCTCTCCGAATCTAAGATACATCTGCTGCATTTTCCCTGGTAACAGACTGATTCCATATTCCCTCAGGGCATACTCTAACAATAATCCTGCTGCTAAAGATCTGCACCGGTCTTCTTTTTTTTTCAATTGCATTATTTTATTTTTCCGGTCTTCCGTGATAAAAGGCAGCATCTGTGCAAATATCTTTTCATCCCCAAATGGAACAATATCCGTCATATAAATCTTCACGCGTCTTATTCTCCCTCGATCCGGATAATGCTTCTAAGATGTTCTCTTTCCCTGGACAATTCCTCATATACCGGCATCAGTCCATCATTTATTCCGGCACGAAGCGGCTCTACAATTTTTTCGACCGTATCAAACATCGGTGTGATTCCCATATTGGCAAAGACACCTTTTAAAGTATGTGCACAGTCAAACGCCTTTTTTCTCTCATCTTCTGCAAGTGCCTCTTTTAATCCATCAAAAGCCTCGTCCTCTGCCACCATCGGAAGGCAGCTTTTATATAATTCCTCATCTCCTAAAAAACGCTCTAAAGCTCCATCTAAATCGCATCCCCATGCTCTTAATTTTTCCAATACCTCACACATTTTTCTATCATTCCTCCGATTGTTCTTTTTCCTGTTCCATCTCCCTGTCTTTCGTTTTTCCGGATAATAACAGCCTGTATTTTTCTAATTCCCATTCCAGTTGTTTTGGTTCTGTCACATTTAAGAAAACACCATATATGATATGTTTATTTCCTACAATTCCTACATCATACAGCTTTAATGATATAAAAATTTCTTCTCCTGCTTCATTCTTCCTGGAAAATTCACATTGTGTTTCACGTCCTTTATCTGCTGTATAAAAAAAGGCATCCAGAATACGTTTATGATATCGTTTTGGAATTCCCTGAAAAATATCTTTTTTCTGACTGATATCCTGATATCCAAACACCTCATAATACGCATTATTTACGCGTATTATCTCAATCTGTTCTTTGCCGTACTCATAGACAGCCACACCCTGTTTCGCATTTAAAAAGAGTGACTCCAGCTGGGAGGCCGGCGTCCACAGGCTATCTATGTCAACTAAGCGTTCTGTCTCTTTCTTTCTCTCCGCATGCGGTCTGTCAAACTGCAGTTTTTCGTATTCTTCCACAGGCATCGGTTTTGCAAAATAATATCCCTGTACATATTCACAGCCAATACTCCGCAAAAATTCCACCTGTTCGATCCGTTCCACGCCTTCCGCAACAACCGGCATATTCAGCCATTTTGCCATACGGATCACTGCCGCCATGATATTTTCTCCGCGTCCTTCCCTGTCATCACCGGCAAAAAACTTCATGTCCATCTTTAAAACATCAACCACAATATCCTTTAAAACATTTAAAGAAGAATAACCACTTCCAAAATCGTCCATCAGAATGTAAAATCCCTCTTCGCGCAAACGCTGCATCATATCCTGCACTGCTTTGGGATTTGTATTGTATGCACTCTCTGTCAGTTCTACCTGAAACAGTCTGCGTGGAATCCGGTAACTGTCCACCAGATTGCAGATCACATTCACGATATCTTTGTTGTAAAGGCTGACCCTCGAAAGATTGACGGATATCGGAAGCGGATTCTTTCCTTCATCCATCCACTTTCTAAGCTGGATGCAGGTCTGCTCCCACACATAATAATCCAGCTTTGTGATAAATCCATTCCGTTCAAATACCGGTATAAACTCTCCCGGTGAAATCATTCCCCGTTCCGGATGTTTCCAGCGAACCAGCGCCTCCGCTCCTGCGATCTGATTATCGCTGAGCCCGTATTTGGGCTGATAGAATACAACAAATTCATGATTTTCCAGTGCACTTTTCATGCTGTTTACGATCCGCTGTTCCTTCTCGATCTCCTGGCTCATCTGCCGTGTATAAAATGCATAGTTACGGATATAATTGCCTTTGCAGTGCTTTGCCGCAAGGTTGGCACGATCGTACATGTGATCCGGTGTTATTTTCTTTCCAGCGATCAGGTAAACACCAAATATCGGTACGATATCAAAATCAAGCGGGTATCTGCTTAAGATATCACGCATTTTATCAAAACTTTCGACCAGTTCTTTTGTATTTTCATAGGATACGCAGAAGCAGAATATATCCGCATCCATCCTGCCAAAGGTAACGTCACTGCGGTTTCTGACTGCACATATCAAAAGGTCGGCAATATATTTCAGCAGCATGTCCCCTGCACTCATTCCAAAGAAAGAATTGATCAGCTGGAACTTTTCAATATCCATCCGCACAAAAGCAAAATGCCGGTCCGGATATCGCTCTAACATAGCAGATGTCGCCTGAAACATATTGGTCTTATTATAGATGCCGGTAAGGATATCATATTCTGCACGGTACTTTAATGCTTTGCTGATATTCTGACTGCTGCTGCCAATCACATTCTTCAGCCGGAACCGGACAACATCCACATCATACGGTTTCCGGATAAAATCCCATGCTCCCATGCCCAGGCATTTAATCTCTGTCTCAATGTCAATCTCCATCGTAAGTACAATGACAGGTATTGCCTGATACATCTGCGCTTTATGATACCGTTCCAGAAAATAATACCCGTCATACTCCGGCATAACGATATCTAAAAGTACCGCCGTTATCTCCGTGCTTCGTTCATAAAGAATCTCAAATGCTTCCTTGCCATTTTCTGCCTCTATCACCTCGTACGTACCGCTCAAAATTCTTTTCATCATGACACGTTCGACCTGTTTATCATCTACGACTAATACCTTGCTCTTTTCAGACATATTCTCACCTATCCGCCCCCCAAAAAATCCCATAAAAAAAACCTGACTTTATCATAGCAAAGTCAGAGTTTCTTTTCAATAGTCATCATTTAACCTTCTGCAAAAAAAAGGTCTATTTTTCCACAAAGGCAGATATCTGTCGAAGATGCGCCAACCTGAATTTCATACGTTCCATTTACCGGAACCGGCATCTTTTTGTCTGTGTCATAACGGGAAAAATCTCTTTCCTCCAAAATAACACAGATCCTCTTTGTTTCCCCGGCATCAAGCCTGACTTTTTCAAACGCTTTCAGTTCATGAACCGGTCTGTCTTTTTTCTGTTCCGGTGCCACATAAATCTGAACGGTCTCTTTCCCTGCATGTTCTCCTGTATTGGTTACCGAACAGGAAACTTTCACGGTCTGTCTGCCATTTTCCTGCTGCCGTATAATTTCAAGATCATGATAGGTAAATGCCGTATAGGAAAGTCCATGACCAAACGGGAACAGGACATCTGTTTTTTTTGTGTCATAATAACGGTAACCGACCATCACACCTTCCCTGTACTCCACGCGGTCTTTCTTTCCAAATGTTCCGATCGTATGTGCCGGACACTGCGACGCATCACGGATAAATGTTTCTGCCAGCTTTCCGGATGGATTTACTTTTCCAGACAAGATCTCTGCCAGGGCTGTTCCCCCTTCCATACCGGCATAGTAGCTCCAGAGGATTGCTTTTGCCTTTTCTGCCCACGGCATCTCAACCGGTGCACCTGCATACATGCAGACCACCGTATCCGGCACGGCCTTTAGCAGAGCATCGATTACTTCATCCTGCCCGTATGGCAGTTTCATGTTCACGCGGTCAAGTCCCTCCACATCAAAATCGTGGTTCAGTCCGCCCACAAAAATAACAATGTCACTTGCTTTTGCCAGCGCAACTGCTTCCGCTAAGGCTTCCTGCTGTTTTTCATCCAGTGTTCTTCCACTTACAGTGCTTTCCTTTTCGGTATTCTCTGCAGTCTCCGTGCTCGCCGCCTGCCAGTTGATCTCAGATGCCTCTTTCTTATCCGGAATCACATAGCCCGGTGCGTAGGAAACTTTCACATTTCCACCAAGTAACTTTTTGATTCCCATAAGCGGTGATATCTCATACAGTGCCTTGATTTCTGCACTTCCTCCCCCGTTCGAATGGATCGCAGCGGCATTTGCGCCGATCACGGCAACCTTACAGCCGGATTCTGCCTGAAGCGGCAATATCTGATCTTCATTTTTCAGTAAAATCATGGACTCGCGCGCCACATCGAGCACTGCCCTGCGGTGTTCCTCCGTATTGTATGCGCCTGTCTTACGATGTTTTCTCTCCGGTCCGATCATTTTTAAACGCAGCATCATGCGGAGGATATTGCGCACTTTCTCATCCACCAGCGATTCTTCGATTTCTCCATCCTTCACTGCTTTTAACAGAGGCTCTGCCATGTACTGTTCGTCGAACTGATACTTGACATCCATCTCAAGATCCAGCCCGGACTCTGCAGCCAGTTTCGTATCGTGCACAGCACCCCAGTCGGAGATTACCACACCGTCAAATGCCCAGTCTTTCCGCAGTTTTTCATTGAGCAGGGATTTACTCATACAGCAGTGCTCACCGTTTAACAGATTATAGGCTCCCATCAGCGCAAGGGTGTGTCCCTTTTCTACCGCCGCTTGAAATCCCGGAAAATAAATTTCTTCCAGTGCTGTCTCATCGATGATTGTATCCACCCAGAGTCTTTCGGTTTCCTGTGAGTTTGCCGCAAAATGCTTCACGCATGCCGCAACATCGTTTTCCTGGATTCCCTCGATCATCGGTACAACCAGTTCTTCGATGAGTCCCGGATCTTCGCTCATATATTCAAAATTCCTGCCACAGAGCGGACTCCGCTTGATGTTGATGCCCGGAGCTAAGATCACATCTTTGCCCCTGCCTCTTGCCTCCTCGCCCAGCACTTCTCCGGCTTTCTTTGCCAGCGCACGGTTCCAGGTGGATGCAATGGCGCTGTTGCACGGAAGATAAGTCACATAATCTTCCGTCGTCCCGACATTCCGCCATTCATTGTCCGCAAATTCTGCGCGCACTCCCATCGGTCCATCCGACATATAGAGCGGTGGGATGGAAAGCCGCTCCACTCCTTCGGTGCGGAATAACCCCGCACCGTGGATCATGCCGATCTTTTCTTCTAAAGTCAGTTCATTTAAAATCTGTTCAATATATGTTTCCTGCATTAAAATACAACCTCTGCCTTGCCGTTACCGTCAAATGCTACGATGACATTTTCCCCATCCTGTGTATAGAATGCACCGGTTACCTGCTTTGGAGTGCCAACGTTCATCAATGCCACTTTGGATGCCTTATTACTCTCTACCGCGATCTGATAAGAAGATCCGTTCTTTACAACATTTGCAGATGCTTCTTTTTCATTTTCCGTTCCATATACGACAGTTTCTGCCTTGATGCCATCTTTTAATGCATATGCACGGAATGTCACACCATCTGCATAGTCATAAACTGCATTATCATTTCTTGCTCCCATAGCCACAATACTGCCCTCTTTGACATAAAGAGGAATACTTAAGTAACCATGTTTCTCTTTGTACCACTTACCTCCCTCTTTGACTTCTCCGGTCAGTAAGGATGTCCATGTTCCCTCCGGCAGGTAATATTCTGCGATACTGTCCTCGCGGAAGATCGGTGCAACGAGCAGGGAATCACCTAACATGTACTGTGTTGCTAAATATGCACAGTTTTTATCTTCGGTAAATTCAAGTACCATGCTGCGCATCATAGGAATACCTGTTTTGGACGTCTCGATCGCATTGCGGTACAGATATGGCATCAAAGATGCCTTAAGCTGTGCAAAGCAGCGTACCACATCCACTGCTTCTTCATCATATGCCCACGGCACACGGTAAGAAGTAGATCCGTGCAGTCTTGAATGGGAAGAAAGCAGTCCGAATGCACACCATCTCTTATAGACATCCGGTGTGGAGGTACTCTCAAATCCTCCGATATCATGGCTCCAGTATCCAAAACCGGAACTTGTCAGTGACAGGCCTCCGCGAAGGCTCTCCTCCATGGATTCATAATCAGACCAGCAGTCACCGCCCCAGTGAACCGGGAACTTCTGTCCGCCTGCAGTTGCAGAACGTGCAAAAAGAACAGCCTCTTTTTCACCTTTTTTCTTCTTTAATACGTTAAATACCACCTTATTGTAAAGGTATGTATAGTAGTTGTGCATCTTGACCGGATCAGAACCGTCGTAATATACCGCATCCGTCGGGATTCTCTCACCAAAATCAGTTTTAAAGCAATCCACGCCCATATCCAGCAG
>OCHF01001308.1_pt1 | contig 11596 bp, 10 predicted proteins | sample 1538851 | NCBI WGS metagenome assembly OCHF01 (sample SAMN04571730, study PRJEB22368) | human gut metagenome | biome: human gut; material: stool | host: Homo sapiens | place: Luxembourg | collected 2012-12-07
ACCTGCCAGTCCTACCAGCGCAGGTTTAATCACATGATTATAATAGATAAAGTGACGTTGCTTGATTTTGTCATAAGCCATTTGCACACGACCACCCAACTCGGGAAGAATCATCACTTTGATATATTCATTTTCAATAAAGATGGCATCGTATTCCTTATCCACCTTTTCATCGGACATTGACTCGATGACAGGATAAGGATAAACCACTCCGCTACTTCCCTGATACACACGCTTCTCCAGGAAAATAGGATTCTTCTCAGGCTTACCTACCTCATACGTAGGGATTACAACCTTTTCTTTCCACGCTTTTACCATAATATAATTAGTTTTATTTTATTAAATCTTTCTCCAACGTCTCCAGTGACTTTCCTTTGGTTTCGGGCAATGACCGACAGAAGAAGACAAAGCCTACGAGACAAATAGCTGAATAAATCCAGAATGTACCGTAACTACCCAGTGCGCTGTTCAGCAAAGGAAACGTGTATGTCAGTGTGAAACTACCTACCCACAAAGCGAAAGTACAGGTTGCCATAGCGACACCACGCACACGGTTAGGGAATATCTCAGCCAGCAATACCCATGTGATAGGTCCCAGTGACATGGCATAACAGGCTATTGCCAACACCACCAGTACGACCATAAAGAATCCGCTCACCTGGAAAAAATAACAAGTGCCGAGAACCAGATAAATGCCGGCCAGTCCGCCTGCTCCCAAAAGCATCAGTACACGGCGTCCCAGACGTTCGACTGTGTAGATAGCCACAAACGTGAAGATCACATTTGCCACACCGGTCACCACAATATTAAAGAGCACATCTCCCAGCGAATAACCTGCCGACTGGAATATTTCCTGTGCATAATTAAAGATCACATTCGTGCCGCACCACTGCTGAAACACAGCCACTATGATACCGAGTACCAGCACTTTTCGGAACGGACGACTGAAAAGCAATTTCAATCCGCCTTCTGATTTGGAAGAACCGGTTTGCTCCACCATCTGAAGTTCCTGTTCCGCATAATGGTTTCCACCTATCTTGCTGAGCACATTCCATGCCCTCTCCCTCTTTCCTTTCATAGCCAGCCAACGGGGACTCTCAGGAATAAAACAGGCAAGCAACAAGAATACTGCCGCCGGAAACGCTGCTCCCCAAAACATCCAGCGCCATCCCATCTGTCCATTCCATGAAGCACAGATATCGGCAGGAGTAAAGTCGGCTATCAGCCAGTTGGCTATCTGCGCACCGAGAATACCCAGTACAATAGTCAGCTGATTGAGTGAAACGAGTTTCCCTCTGATAGAAGTCGGTGCTACTTCGGCAATATACATCGGAGACAATCCCGAAGCGATGCCGATACCGATACCTCCCAGAAAACGGGCCACCAGAAACCAGCTAAATACGGAAAAAGCTCCGGTAGCGTATGCAGAAGATAAAAAGATAAATGCGGAAATCAGTAAAAGAGGCTTCCGCCCGTAACGGTCTGCCATCATACCGGCTACCATCGCACCGATCAGACAGCCAAGCAAGGCTACACTCATCGCCAATCCCTGCATCGTCGGTGAATCGGCAATATCGAAATAGAGTTCATAGAAAGGTTTCGCTCCGCCGATGACCACCCAGTCATATCCGAACAGAAGACCGCCCATCGCGGAAACCAGACAAATAGAATAGACAAACTTTTTATTATAACTTTTCATACCACTAGAAGATTGATTAATTGGTGTTGCAAAGATAGGGGGCATCCCAGGTACAAAAAATAGAATTTCATTTTATAAAGATGGACAATCTTATTTTCAATGTATTATTTGACAGATACCATACATTATTATATATTTGTGCAGAATAACCAATTATATGCTATGGTAAAACTAAAAGATGGATTTACCGGAGAAAGAGCCCTAGTCCTGCCCCGTATGATCGTTGACAAGATGGAAGAAGACCCGCTGACCTCCATGCTGCATATCACCGACATCGGATATTATCCGAAAGCCAAGTATCATTTTCGGGAACGGAAAGAACCCATCAATCAGTTCGTCTTTATCTATTGTATAGACGGGGCCGGTTCTTACCGGATCGGAGATCAGGAATATAACGTCTCTGCCAACCAGTATTTCATCCTTCCGGCAGGTGTCCCGCATTCATACGCCTCCAACCCTTCTACTCCATGGACTATTTACTGGATTCACTTCAAAGGAACAGCAGCTCCATTCTATGCCAAGGATGCCGGCCGTCCGATGGACATCAAACCCGAACGACATTCGCGCATCAGTACACGGATCAATCTGTTTGAAGAGATATTCAACACACTGAAGAACGGCTACAGCAATGAGAATCTGCGTTACGCGTTTTCGATGTTCCACTTTTATCTGGGAACATTACGCTATATCCAGCAATATCGCAATGCAGGCACCAACCAGGTGGAAGATGAAAGGATAGTGGATGTTGCCATCCACTATATGAAAGAAAATATGGAGAAACATCTGAGTCTTGAAGAAATCTCGACGCAAATCGGATATTCTCCGTCGCACTTCTCAATGCTGTTTAAAAAGCAGACGGGACATAGCCCGCTCACGTACTTCAATCTGCTGAAAATACAACAAGCTTGCCTGCTGCTGGATACCACCGATATGAAAATCAACCAGATATGCTATAAAATCGGTATTGAAGATACTTATTATTTTTCCCGCCTGTTCAGCAAAATCATGGGAATGTCACCAAGGGAGTATCGCAAATCAAAAAAAGGGTAGGAACTTCTCCTACCCTTTCTTGTCTTCTTATAAGTCATCAAGGCTGAACCGCGTAAAACGGTTTACTTTTTCTCTATAGTCAGAACAAACTGACGCAGATATACTTGCTGTTCTTCATTGCTCACATTGGTGAACCGGACAAACTTCAACGGAGTTTTCTGCAAATCAGCCGACAACCTGCTTTCTTTCTGCTTCATATCGATCGTTTTCCATTCTTTGCCATCCGCAGAGATTTCAAGACGTCCCCATGTACAAGGAGCATCCTTACCAAAGTTTATCTGAATATTCTCTCCCGGACAGATCGCATCCAGTTCTATTTCAACACTGTTTCCGGGTGCCCATTTCACGACCTCATTAGCAGGAGAGATAAGTATACGATTGGCTTTCACCTGCAAAGGCAAGTTCTTTATTTGCTCCACACTACTGATTATCTTATGTGGCATATAGTCGGTAACAGCATCCAGACGGGCATTATACTTTTTATTGTAGTAACTCACAACAGCAGCGAAAGTCTGGTCAATCAATGGTTTTATCACTCGTGTGGCCGTCTTTACTCCCGGCTGATAAGGGTTCTGATTAGATGTCTGGTCAATATAAAACATCTGTTGCTGCAAAGCTTTCACATGATTGTATTTCCGCAGAAAATAAGATTCATTCCGACCTTCTACCATTTGCAGCACTTCTTCTCCTGTTTCAGCCATCAGTTTAAACTGACGCAACCAAGGAGTAATTTCGGCAATCAACGGTTTGTTTTCCGTATTGGTCAGCAGTATATCAGCGGACTCTTTCATACGCTCGAAAGTATTCCGGAGGGCTTCGAAATCCGCCTTATCATAGCTGCCGTCTTCTTTAAAACTTTTAAGGAAATGATCGGCGGCAGGCTGAATGTCCTGAGATTCTTCACGACGGTAGCCATGTCCGTTAGGTCCTAAGTCGGAATTATGGATAGCAAAGCATTCGAGTTCACCCGACGCACTTGGCAGAATGGTACGAATCGCATCCTTCCACGTTTGCCAAGTATCATACTTGGCAGGATTCCAGGCATAGCTTGCCACACTATAGATAGCAATTTTAGATGACTCGGCATGTTCCATCGGGTTCGTTACGAAACCTGACATTTCTTTGGCAATCGTCGTATCGTTACCATACACAGGACCGAGGAGCAAATGGTCGCGCACATAATCGGACACCGGAAAATTCCACCAGATGTAAGCCGGACGTTTGATCCGTTCATTAATCCACGCCATGCCATCACGGGTAATGTCAGAAATGACACGGTCTCCCGTCCACATAATCTGAACGGAAGGGTTGAGCTTTTCACCCAGCGTAGTCAGATAATTGCCGTTAGGATTCGACCAGCTTTTATTATATTCCGTAGGACACATGACAAGTTGATTGACATCAGGCTTCGTCTGCGCAAAATTCTCATCAATATAGTTCAGCAGCTCCGCCTGCTTCTGAGGATTGGTACCTTCACCGGAAATATCATCGAAGAATACGGCAAACGAACGAACGCCGAGCTGGTACATCTTCTCAAATTTGGAAAGCAAAAGGTCGCGGTCTTCCTGATTCCATTTGATATCCTGTCCCGGATGGATTGCCCATACAAAGTCAACTTCGTTCTCATTGGCTACTACCACCAATTCTTGCAGTTGGGCAGCTTCTTTGTCGGGATATGGCAGGCGCCAGTTGGGTGCACTATGATACGGATCGTCTTTCGGACCGTATATATAAGTGTTCATCTTGTTTTTACCATAAAACTTCAGCTGACTGAGGCGTGCCTGATGGCTCCACGGAGTTCCGTAGAAACCTTCTACTACCCCCCGATATCGTACGGAAGGATAATCTTTGATTTCTACTTCGGGCAGTTTCCCGTCTTTCAGTAACTGCGCGAAAGTTTGCAAGGCATAATAGGTACCTCGTTCGTCATTTCCGGCCAGTACGATTTCTTTTTCATTCACAGAGAGATAATAGCCTTCCTCACGGTTAGGAATCCGGCGGCTATATTTGCGTACGCTCTTGTCGCCTTTCTCACCAATGGAAATAAGTATTCCCTGCTTACTGCTTTGCTTACCGGAAAGCAATTCTTTCAGTACCTTTACGGCATGCGGATTCGCTTCTTTCTCACCATTTAGCTGATAGACAGCAGGCAGATCAATGGTCTTGTTTTGAACAATAAGTTGTTGAGGAGGGGGTTGCAGACTTACATTCTGCGCAAAGACAGTTACAGCACACAGGAGGCAAGCTCCCAATAGACAGATCTTGTTGTTTTTCATAAGTTGTAATAATGGGGGTTAGTTATCATGACTTATATTATCGTACAAAGAAACACTAAATTATCAAATTACGCAAATTTATAGGGAACGTTGATCAAACAAATCAAAAAGAGCAAACAAAACAATCAGAAAGACACACTTTTCTAATTTATTATTTCTATCTTCGTCCGCTGTTATACTTTTTATTCAAATACCCCCAATTACCATGAAAATTAAACACTTTTTACCCCTGCTATTGCTAGTTCTTAGCAAGCAAATGTCAACAGCGCAAGAAATTGCCATCATCCCACAACCGGCTCACCTTACGGTAAAAGACGGACGTTTCGAATTTGGCAACCAACTGAAAGCCAAAGTCACTCCCTATCAGGGAGACAGTGTCCACATGGTCTTCGAATCATTCAAAAAGGAGTTTCAGAAAGTAACCGGCATCAAAGTCTCTTCTACTCAAAAAGAAGCCAAAGCCGCCATTATTCTGAATTTGAATCAGCAACTTCCGCCCGAAGCTTATAAACTGAACGTTTCAAAAGAACAAATCCGGATTGAAGCCGCCCGCCCTGCAGGTTTCTATTATGCGCTGCAAACACTAAAGCAGCTGATGCCTCGCAACGTAATGGCAGGCGTAGCACCGTCCGGCCATCAAGAATGGAGCATCCCATCTGTTGAGATTGAAGACGCTCCCCGTTTTGAATGGAGAGGTTTTATGCTGGACGAAGGCAGACATTTCTTCGGTAAAGATGAAATAAAACGAGTGATCGACATGATGGCTACTTACAAAATGAATCGATTCCATTGGCATCTGACAGAAGACCAAGGCTGGAGAATCGAAATAAAGAAGTACCCCAAACTGACGGAAACCGGTGCATGGAGGAATAGCAAAGTGCTGGCGTATGGTGACGTAAAACCTGACGGCGAACGTTACGGCGGCTTTTATACTCAGAAAGACATCAAAGAGATTGTAGCTTATGCGAAAAAGAAATTTATAGAAATCGTTCCCGAGATCGATATCCCCGGACATTCACAGGCTGCTGTCGCTACTTATCCGGAATTTCTGGCATGCGACCCGGCAAATAAACATGAAGTATGGTTGCAACAGGGAATCTCTACGGATGTAATCAATGTGGCCAATCCTCAGGCTATGCAATTCGCCAAAGACGTGATAGATGAACTCACCGAATTGTTTCCATTCAACTATATTCATCTGGGAGGCGATGAATGTCCCATCAACAAATGGCAAAAGAATGAAGAATGCAAGAACTTGCTAAGCGAAATAGGTTCTACCAATTTCAGGGACTTGCAGATTTATTTCTATAAACAACTGAAAGATTACATTGCCACGAAACCTGCCAGCCAGCAACGCCAACTGATATTCTGGAATGAAGTGCTTCACGGAAATACCCGCATTTTAGGCAATGACATCACCGTCATGGCATGGATCGGAGCGAATGCTGCCGCTAAACAAGCAGCCAAACAAGGTATGAACGCTATTTTAAGTCCACAAATTCCTTACTATATCAATAGAAAACAGTCGAAGCTTTCCACAGAACCGATGTCACAGGGACATGGAACTGAAACAGTGGAGGCCGTATACAACTATCAGCCGCTTAAAGATGTGGATGCCGACTTGCAACCTTATTATAAAGGTGTACAAGCTAACTTCTGGACCGAATGGGTCACTGAGCCCTCAGTGCTCGAATACCTGATGTTACCACGTCTCGCTGCCGTTGCCGAAGCTGGATGGACCCCACAGGAAAAAAGAAATTACGAAGATTTTAAAGAACGGATTCGCAAGGATGCAGAGTTGTACGATCTCAAAGGATGGGATTATGGCAAACATATTATGAAATAAGCCAAAAGGCTTTGAATAAAAGAAACAAAGGCTTTATGCGTCGACCGGACCATGAAGCCTTTGTCTATAAACCTTGCTAACAAGGCTGTTCCATTTATTTTTTATTTTGAGCCATGCGATTACCGGTTGCCTGCGACCTCACTACAATTCCATTTCCATTCTTCGTACATTTGATACATTCTTTCCGCAACGTACCTTCTTTCAGATTGAAAATAAGATTCGGATTGAAATGCTGACCGTTAATACGGGTTTCAAAATGCACATGCTCCGTAGTCGCACGACCGGTACGTCCGGTCAGTCCGACAGGTTGCCCCGCTTTCACTGTATCTCCGCTCTGCACCAGATTCTTGAAGTTATGGCTATAAATCGTTTCCAATCCGCTCGGGTGACGGACTACTACCAGATTTCCGTAAGCATAATATGGCTTGGACATACGTACCACCCCATCAAAAGCAGCACGAATGGTATCTTTTGCACACGTTTTTATATCTGCTCCCGAATGCCCTCCGCGAGATCCATAAGCCGAAATGACTTTAGCTCCCGGTAACGGAAATGCATACTCATGTTCCTTCAAAGAATCCAAATGCAAATATATATGATTGCTTTTCGCAAACAGTCCGGGAGTAGCAACCCGTACATGGTTCACCTCCATAGAAGAGAAGGAAGATTTACTTTGCGCATGAGCCATAGCCGGCAAAGCTAAGACTGTCAATAATATCAGTATGTTTTTCATGTATTTTTCCCCTTGTTATTCAAAATAGATAAGTTCACCGCCATCCGATCCAGCATAATCCTTCAATAAGGATTGAATCATTTCAGCAGCTTCCTTAAGTCCTTCTTTTCCGTTATATCCGTTGACTATTGCAAGAATATGACTGGTCCCGATATCCATCTTTGTACGTTCATGATCGCTTGTCGGCGTTCCGATTCCTCCCAAAGAATCTCTGTACACAGGCAGTCCTTCTATGTTCAGCACCCCCCGTCCGATACCTTCAAAGGGTTCTTCCGCTTTGCCGATACCGAGTTCAAGACGGTTACCCTGTATCTTGTCCGCATCGAAACCACCAATAGAATGTCCGGTACGAAGAGAAACCAGATTGATAAGGTCTACCAAGGTATCGATCTGATACAAAGGAATTCCACGCATCAGACGGCGGCGCAATGCTTCTGCCGACGGACGATAGCGCCCCGGATCTTTACCACAACGCTTGTAAGCCTCACGGGTAGCAGCAATCACAGGTTGCCGCTTGATGTCTTCCATTTGAGTAGTGGTAGTCAAATCTTCTGTGAAAGCATTTATTTCTTTCCAAAGCCCCTCGCAGAAAGCGGTATTTTTCACTGCAGCATATACGGCTGCCCCGGCAAAAAAAGGGCAGGCATTCTTTAGCTCCTGAGATACTTTTATTTCAAACATTCTTTTATTCAAGTTTATGTCAACCTACATTCAAATTTATATCCACTTATATGGAAAGTATTATTCATGAATCATGATCCCCGACAGAATCCGTCCGGACTTAATGCCCAGACGCCTTGCCGAGAAGAAATCGTCGTGATGAATATACGTACATATCTGCGCAAGTTCCACCTGTCCGGGAGGTACTCCGAAAGCAAGCAGTTGCAATCGGTTCGCTTCCCATAAATCGATATGATGCTTTCCGGTTTCCTCTTTCCTGATAGAAATACGGGGCATGTCAAAACCATTCTTTTGAAATGCTTCGTACACCTCTTCACCCACTTCAAAAGAAGTCAATGAAATACTCGGACCGATACAGGCAACCACATCTTCTCCACTTGTGCCAAACTCTTTTTCCATCCGCAACAAGGTATCACGTACAATATACGCTACCGTCCCCCTCCATCCGGCATGGATGGCAGCCACTGCGCAATGCTTCGTGTCATATACCAGTACAGGCACGCAGTCCGCCGTCGATATGCAAAGACAATATCCCGGCTCGCGGGTAATTAGCGCATCTACTCCACACAGCATATCCTGTTTTTGCCGAGGCGAAGCAGACAAATAAACATCCCCAATCAGCAGGCAGTTCGTGTCATGAGTCTGCAAAGGAATAACCAGTTCTCTGGGCATTTGCGACATACCTTCCATCAGCAGACTTTGATTCCGTCGCACTTTCTCCGCCTCATCACCACTGTAAGGCGTGCAGTTGAACGACGCATAAGCTCCCTCACTGCATCCTCCCTGCCGGGCAGTTACAAAATGAGAAATGTTGGAGTATGAGCTTAACGACTCATACCCCAACATTCTTTTATCTCTTGTGATTGAAATCATTTTTCCTCCCAATCCTCTTCTTCGTATTCGTAGTCAAGATCATCGTCTTCGTCGTCAGCCTCTTCTTCATATTCATATTCGAGGTCTTCGTCCTCACCCATGTCTTTGAGTTCCTGCTGCAGACGGGTCACGTCTTTCGGACGGTGAACGATGTCTTCTATCTTGTTACTTTCCTTATTCAGTTCCTCCCACAAAATGTCTTTCAACACTGAGATTCCCAAACCGGAAACAGAAGAAATGAATATATGAGGAATGCCTTCGGGCAATGTCGGTTCAATCTCGTCCATCAGTTCCTGATCGAGCATATCGCTCTTTGTGATAGCCAATACGCGCTGTTTGTCCAACATTTCGGGATTGAAGGTACGCAATTCATTCAGCAATACTTCATACTCCTTGCGGATATCGTCGCTGTCCGCCGGAACCATGAACAATAATAATGAGTTACGCTCGATATGACGCAAAAAGCGCAGTCCCAATCCTTTTCCCTGACTTGCTCCCTCGATGATTCCCGGTATGTCCGCCATCACGAATGACTTTCCATCGCGATAGGAAACAATTCCCAGATTCGGTTCGAGTGTGGTAAACGGATAATCAGCAATCTTCGGTTTTGCCGCTGAAATAGCAGAAAGCAACGTAGACTTTCCTGCATTCGGGAAGCCTACCAAACCGACATCTGCCAACAACTTCAGCTCCATGATCACCGTCATTTCCTGCATCGGTTCGCCCGGCTGCGCAAAACGCGGAGCCTGACGGGTAGCTGTCTTGAAATGACTGTTGCCCTGACCACCACGACCGCCTTTCAGCAAGATCACTTCCTGTCCGTCATCCGTCACATCACAAAGGTACTCTCCGGTTTCGGCATTATATACTACCGTACCGCAGGGAACTTCGATCACTTTATCTGCGCCGTCTTTTCCGAAACTACGGTTCTTGCTTCCCGATTCGCCATGTCCTGCCATCGCGTGGCGGTCATATTTGAGGTGAAGCAATGTCCAGTAATTACGGTTACCGCGCAAGATAATATGGCCTCCTCTTCCACCATCGCCCCCATCGGGACCTCCGTTAGGACAATATTTCTCGCGCCTCATGTGCGTAGAGCCTCTTCCGCCCTTACCTGAGCGACAGTATATCTTTACGTAATCAACAAAATTCGATTCAGCCATACTTTTTATTTATTATAATTTGTCTACTGCTTCGCAGATATCAGCGAAGATACCATCCATAGTACCCAAGCCGTTGATGTGTTGGTACTTCTTCTCGTTCTTGTACCAGTCGATCAGCGGTGCTGTCTGTGAATGATATACATGCAGACGTTTTTTGATTGTTTCTTCGTTGTCGTCAGCACGACCGGAGTCTTTGCCACGTTTGATCAGACGGGTCATCAGTTCATCTTCCGGAACTTCCAGATCTACCATCACAGTAACATCCTGTCCTCTTTCCGCCAACATCTTCTTTAATGCTTCCGCCTGTGCAATTGTTCTTGGGAAACCGTCGAAAATAACACCTTTGCTGTCTTCAAAGCTGTCGAATACGCTTGCCAGAATATCAATCATCAATTCATCCGGAATCAACTGACCCTGGTCGATGTATCCCTTAGCTGTTTTGCCCAGTTCTGTGCCGTTCTTGATTTCTGCACGCAATACATCTCCCGTAGAGATGTGGTTGATTCCATACTTTTCTACAATACGTTCGCTCTGTGTTCCTTTTCCTGAACCCGGAGCACCGAAAATTACAATGTTCAACATTTTGTCATTTACAATTTAATGATTTACAATTTACCATTTAAAAACTGGCCCTATTCTTTTTTATATATAATATATCTTAGTCCACTACCGTATAAATGTCGGGATAATTACGTCCGAAGCCGTCATAATCCAATCCGTAGCCAACAATAAAATCGTTCGGAATTTCCATTGCTACGTATTCGATGTTCAGATCTACTTTCAACTTTTCCGGCTTCACCAGCAAAGAGGCGATATGTATAGCTTCGGGATTGCGGGTCCCCAATGTATCCAGCAGGCGTTGCATCGTCAGTCCGGTATCTACAATATCCTCTACGATCACCACCGTACGTCCGGCAATGTCTTCGTTCAGTCCGATCACTTCCTTTATGACTCCGGTGGAGGTCACTCCCTGATAAGAAGCCAGCTTCACGAATGAGATTTCGCAAGGAATCGTGATATGCTTCAACAAATCGGCGGTAAACATGAACGAACCGTTCAACACACTGAGGAAAAGCGGATTTTTACCTGCCAAATCGCGATTAATTTCGCTCGCTACGCGAATCACTTCTTTCTGAATATCCTGTTCCTTGATGGAAACAGTAAACTGCTTGTCTTTTATCTGTATGGTATCCATAACCGGTCATTTTAAAAAAGTTGTCGCAAAAATACGATTTTTTATTCTACCCCGTGCATCATCTTCTGTAATTTCTTCGA
>OCHF01001315.1_pt1 | contig 11510 bp, 8 predicted proteins | sample 1538851 | NCBI WGS metagenome assembly OCHF01 (sample SAMN04571730, study PRJEB22368) | human gut metagenome | biome: human gut; material: stool | host: Homo sapiens | place: Luxembourg | collected 2012-12-07
ACCAGTAGGTGTCGATCACGCGGATCTCGGTGATGGTGGGGTCGCGGTCCTCATCGCGGAAGTACTGCTGGCAGAAGGCGATGTCCGCCTCGTCCATAGCAAGACCGCGATCGGCGATGAAGGCGGCAAGGCCGGCCTCATCGAGCTCGCGGAAGCCGTCGAGCACTTCGACGGGCTGGGGCTCGGGGGTCTCCATGTACAGCGTCTCGGGCAAGTTGAGCGAGGCGATGCGCGCCTCGACGGGGTTCACCACGTAGTGCTTGATGGCCTCGATGGCGGCTTCGTCCAGAGCGCCCGAGATCATATAGACCTTGGCGGAGCGCACGGCGGGGCGCTCGCCCTGGCTGATGAGCTGCACGCACTCGCTGGCGGAGTCGGCGCGCTGGTCAAACTGGCCAGGCAGGAATTCGACGGCAAAGACGGCGCCATCGCTTGCGGGGAGCTCGTCGTAGGTCACATCGACCTGGGGCTCGCTAAAGACGGTCGGCACGCAGGAGCGGAAAAGCTCCTCGTCGATGCCCTCGACGTCGTAGCGGTTGATGATCCTCAGGGCCTCGATGCCCTTGATGCCGAGAATCTCGGTCAGCTCGCCCTTGAGCTGCTGAGCCTCGACGTCGAACCCGGGTTTCTTCTCCACGTAGATACGAGAGACCATTGGTTCCTGCCTTCCTGATCGGTTGGGCGTACGGTACGGTATGCGGCAGCGGTCGGTTTGCGGGGCCTGCCCTGCAGTCGCCTTGAGCCACATGTTTGTAAACCTCACTATGATACGACAGCTCGCGGCGCGTTGAGGACGGCGAGGGTGCTACAGTGAAGCGCAAACAAGAGAAAGGCATCACATGGCATTCGTTTCGCTCGCCATCATCGCACTCGTGGCCTTTGCAAGCCCCTTCATCGCCTCGGCGATTCCTGGAAAACCCGTTCCCGAGACGGTCTTTTTGCTCGTGCTCGGCGCGGTGCTGGGACCCCATATGCTCGGCGTCATCCATGTAGATGCCGAGGTCTCGCTTGTGTCCGAGCTCGGTCTGGCCTTTTTGTTCCTGCTTGCCGGCTTTGAGATCGACCCCAAGAGCATCACGGGCGTCGAGGGGCGCTACGGCTTGGCGACGTGGGTCGTCACGTTTGGTATCGCCTGGCTTGCCGTGCGCTTTACCCCGTGGTTCTCGGTCAGTCATTTCGACGGTATCGCCGTGACGCTTGCCCTCACTTCTACGGCGCTCGGCACGCTCGTGCCCATCATGCGTGAGCGTTCACTTGTCGGAACGCGCGTGGGCGACTCGATTCTCGCGTATGGCACCTGGGGCGAGCTCGGCCCCGTGCTTGCCATGTCGGTGCTGCTGTCTGCCCGTACCGGCATCCAAACGCTCGTGATTCTTGGCCTGTTTGCGGTGGTCTGCGTGTTGCTTGCCGTGGTCCCAAGCCGCTCCAAGCGCGTCGGCAGCCGCTTCTTTGCGTTTGTCGAGGAACGTGCCGATACCACGTCGCAGACCTTCGTGCGCCTGACGGTGCTCATCCTGGTCACACTCGTGGCGTTCTCGGCCGTCTTTGATCTCGACATCGTGTTGGGTTCTTTTGCCGCCGGCTTTGTCTTGCGCTACATCATCCCCGAGGGCAACCATACGCTCGAGACCAAGCTCGACGGCCTGGCCTACGGCTTTTTGATTCCGGTGTTCTTTACCGTATCGGGCGCAAAGATCGACCTGACGGCCGTGGCGTCGCGCCCGGGTCTGCTCGTGGGCTTTATCGTGGCGTTGTTGATTATTCGTGCCGTGCCCATTCTTATTTCTATGAGCATTTGTCCTGCGACGCACGATGTGTCGGCGTATGGCCGCATTACCGTGGCCCTGTACTGCACCACGGCGCTGCCGATCATCGTTGCCGTTACGAGCGTTGCCGTCAACGCGGGCGCGCTGTCGCAAGACATCGCGTCGGTTATGGTTGCCGCCGGCGCCATCACGGTGTTCTTGATGCCGCTGCTCGCGCAGCTCTTCTACCGCGTGGTCGATGCCGCGCCGGTCGCCGCCGTGGCAGAAGTTGCCGAGCATCCATCCGATGCGCTCGACATCCTGCGCGCCCACCACGACCTAGCGAGCTTGCTCGCACGCGAGCATGAGCTGCTGACCTCGCATGGCCATGGTCGCGTATTCGAGGGCCTGCCTACGCTCGACACGATTGCCGAGCGTCTTTCCGCCGAGGCGGCGAGCGGCCACATCGATGCTCGTATTGTGGACGCGGCACATCTTCTTGCCGATAAGACCTATGGAGACGAGGTCGACCTGTCCGAACTGACTCCGCGTGAGCGCCGTCGCCTGGAGCGCGCCAAGCTCGCCGTGCGCGAATACCGCCGCCGCATGCTGGAGCTCTATGCAAGAGAAGAAGCCGAGGACGACGACAAGTAGCGAGGCGGCCCTTCGGAGAGACCAGGGACGGATGAAGCCCCTGGCGGAAAGTACATCCCGGTTTGAAGGCTCGGAATGGGGCACGTTTTCCGGAACAAGGCCCTTTGGGAAGTGCATCCCGGAATAGACGCTCAGAGCGGGACACAGTTTCCGCGAGAAGCCCGTTGCGGAAAGCGCACCCCATTCTGAGCCGAAAATCTGGGATGCAGTTTCCTTTTCGAACAGAAGAAGGCGCACTGCCTGCTATTGATGCAGGACGCGCGCCTCTTGCATAAAGCTCTGCTGAGGTTTGAAATTAGTTCGCTATGTAAATAAGGAAACCTTAATTCCCAATACTTCAAATTCTGAAATTAGACAATGCATTTCTTGAGTCTTAATTGCAAATATCGGATTAATTCGAAATAATGAAAGACGATTAAGCTATTTGATTTCAAAGGGGCGATGAAGCGATGGCGTACAAGACGCTCGAAAAACTCTTTTATGCAGATTCAAGCTCCGATCGTTATGCTTGCCATGACGAGCTACTGCGCGAGCGCCTTACTGCCGACGGCACGGTGCGGACTGGAATTCACCTTGAGCATGGTGAACTGTTCGCTTGTGTTCCTTTGAACCTGTCCGTTGCTAGCGAGCGGATCCTCAGAAAAGAGCGAAAGATTTCCAACCTGTGGAACAGCTTGCCTTATGTGGCTTTGGGGGCCTCGATTCGTTCGCTGGTGCTTGAGGAGGTTGTTTTCAGCAACGAAATGGAAGGTGTGCACAGCACACGGCGCCAGATTGAAGCGGCGCTGGAGTCTGCGGAGGATGCCGCGGCCGAACTTTGCGGTGCCGCCGAAAAGGAGCACACTCCTTTTATTGAATTCGCTCGCCTCTACCTTCAGCTGGTGGATGGTTCAAGTCGTCCCGGCAAACCCGAGGATATCCGCGAAATTTTCGATGCCGTCACTAAGGGTGTGCTTGACCCGAAGGACCGTCCGGATGGCAAGATGTTCCGTTTGGGTCCCGTTGTGATTGAGAACAATCGGGGCAAGATTCTCCATCAGGGTGTTTCCTCGGAGCCCGAAATCATTGACCTCCTTGGCAAGATGATAGAGTTGGGCAATCGCGAAGATGTCCCAAGCCTCTATGCAGCCTCAATCTGCCATTTTCTCTTTGAGTATATTCACCCCTTCTATGACGGTAACGGGAGAACGGGGAGATATCTTCTCGCGTTGAGCCTGAACGAGACGTTGTCGCAGCCTACGGTGTTGTCGCTTTCCAGGACGATTGCTGAGAATAAAACCGCATATTACAAGGCGTTTGACGTGGTGGAGAGGCCCCTTAATGGTAGCGATGCAACTCCGTTTGTTGCAATGATTCTTGATTTGGTCGAGCAAGCGCAAGATGCCGTTCTGAGCGATTTGGCTGAAAAGCGCGTACAACTCGATGATCTTAAGCGGGCGATCGATGAGCTCGACGATACGTTTACCGAAAGGGCAAAAGATATTCTGTTTTATGCGGCACAGATGCATATCTTCGGTGCCTTTGGCGAATCTACGCTTGATGGTGTGTCGAGCTATCTCGATGTGACAAAGCCGACAGCGAGTAGGTCATTGTCGAGCCTAATCGCTGCCGGATATTTAGAAAAGGTGTCCGCAAGGCCGCTCGTGTGCAAGATGACGGTGGCGGGACTTAATCTGCTCGGGCTAGAGTGAATATCGGTTATCAGACAAATGAACACTCCGAGCGCTTGCCCGCCATTCCTCCATGGTGTGAAATCGCTCTTATCCTATTGAGGCGCCTTTGAGGTCGCCAATGGACCGTTGCGGCGAGCGGTGAAAGTTATGATTCAATTTCGTTTGACACGTACGCCAGGAGTTCATCGTCTAAGGCCTTCAGAGAGTTCTTGATTTCCCGCCTGCGCTCGCGAGCCTGTTCGATTTTTGCATCACATTCTCGTTTTGCCTTGAATTCGAACGGGCTGAAAAAGGAACGTCTGCTCTTAAGCTCTCGAAGTTCGTTCCCCAGCCGGTCAAATTCATCTTCGAGCGCTTGTTTTTGCGTCTTTTTAACAGGATTATCTAACCAGTATTTGGCTTGGAGCTCTGCTTCTTTTTCAGCGCGCTCACGTTCCTTCTTCTTCTCGGGGTCGTATTCGTCACGCTTTGCCATGTCCTTTTCTAACTGTTCTCTCCGAAGCTGTTTTGCCTCATCGCCAAGGAAAAAGCCGTCGTTTGTTATTTGCCCGCTAGAGTACTGGCTGTAGTATCGGCGATTTGTTCGAACTTTGATACATAGCTCCTCGAGAGTGCACAATATGCCCCAGCATCTTAAGAGCATCTCGTCTGTGGCAGTGCCTTGTTTGGCGACTTTATTGTCAAAGAGGTCGATAGCTAAGCGAGTCGCTTCTATGCAACTATCGTACGCATTTATGCATAGATTAAGAGCTTCTTCTTCGTTGTCATAGTCGAAATTACCTGTCCCGTAGTAATCAAATACACGGACCTTGTTCCACCGTTCCGACCATGTGGAGCAGCCGTTGACCGCAGAGTTTAGGATCGTGATTGCAGCATTGTAATACATTGATGAAATGTTGCGCGCTGCAAGACCGGAAAGGTCTTCGGTAAAGGCGTCGAGGAGCTCTTCGATATTCTCGGGTATCTCGGCACTCTCCCCCTGCTCTTTGCTGAGCCTCTTTACGGCAGCCGTTTGTAATTCACACACGGCCTCTATATTTTTCCATTGGAGTTCACGCGACTGTAGGTGACGAATGAGCCCCGATTGAATTAACTCTAGATTCTTCGCATTCGGTAGATTTGCAAGTTTCTGGCAGAAATAGTCTATCTCAGAGTTTGTGATAGCTCGCAAATGCTCAATGAAACCTATCGCTATGTTTAGCGCGGCGTTTATCTCATCAAAATCTGATGGGGCTCGATTTAGCAGCTTTAGCATATTGATGCATGCTGCATTTGATTCCGACAAGCGATCGTTGTCAAACGTGAGCTGCCAGTCTATCGCTTTTGCCTTTATTGACCATGCCTCGGCGTTCTTAAGATCAATCTCGAGGGCCATGGAGGCATATTTCTCAGCATCAGCGTTGTTACCTGCTTTTTGAGCGGTTCTGGCCAAGGCGAGATATCGATTGACATCTTCAGTGCGGTCTGTTTTCACTGTGCCTTCAACTTGGACAACACCTTCGACCATCATTTTCTTTGCGGTTTCAAGCGTGTATTTCATACCGCAACTTTGACAGACGAAAAAGTCTCCATCCTTGATTATCTCTGTGCTACCGCAGAGTTCGCATTTTAGCGCTTTCATTTCGATTGCTCCATTTCATACCCTTTGCTGTTCATTTCCCGTATTAGTTTCTGCTTTATCTCAAAAACGTCATCCTTGTAAGGGAGATATAAGATGCCGTTTATATCGGACGGTTTTTCTATCGGCGGGTCGGCTTCTTTGAGAAGGATCGCGGTCCTAGACCTGCCGAATTTCATCAGTAACATCCCAAGCTCCAAAACTACGTTCTGGCGAGCTCTTGGCTGCGGTTGATCCTGTTCATTCTTTGGACAGCCTATATCGTCCGGGGTCATAAGTACTATCCCGAAATTAGCGCAAGGGATGTATTCCATTAGTTGTTCGATTACTGTTCGGCCCCCTATAGGCTGATTATCGAGGAAAATAGGCTCGAGATTTAACTCTTCGAGAAGACGTTGGAGTTGGTTTCGGGCGGTTTTATCGTGGCCGTAAACAACGAAAACTTTGTCGTTTGGTTCATCAATGATTTCATCTTCGATGGTTTTCCGGACCTGATCAGCGTTATTTCCTTGACAAAAGAAGCCGCCGCTGTCGTAGACATATACGGCTGTTCCACTCTCGAGCTTTATTCGATAGCCAATAGTTTTGTATCTCTGGGCCGTTTTTACCGGAATTTCTTTTGAAATAAGAAGCGAGATTAATTTATCCTTATCGATCATTAGCTGTCCTTGCTTGCTTTAACCAGTGCCGCTCTTTGCCTTATCAACGAAGTCATGCGCAATATTTTCGAGTTCGCACCTTCGATATCGTTTGATTCGATTGATTGCGATAGATCACGAAGTGCGCTCGATATTTCATCTTCAATTTGAGTGCTTGCTTCACAACTGGCGGGGTCGGCAAAGCTTGAAGTTTCCAAGAGGCTGGTCATTGATGCGCGCAACTCTGAAGGTGATTCATCTAGAAGCAGTCTTAGCTGAAGTTCAAGGTTCTGCATGGATTGCGATTTGCTTGAAACTTGGTTTTCAACAGTAGATGCGTGAGATTCGGAAGCGCCTGTTGCGAAGAGCGTGGCTGTCGCAGCGCTTGCTAGCAGAAAACTGAGAATTGGAATTGCTGGAAGCGCCTCTGTTTTTAACGCGGACCCTAGCATGCCTAACAACAATTGGACTGTAAACGATACGCCAATAACAAGTATCTTTGAGATACCAAATATCTTAAGATTCTTTTGGGGTCCAAATAACAAGGTTGAAACCACCAGGGCGAGCATGACCAAAGAGAATGCGCTCTCAATCCAAAAGGTAGTTGAGGGTCCAAATAAAAGTACGGCCACGCTTTCGATAACTATGAAGAGGGCTACGGGGATTGCTGCAATATATGCCTGCGTCTTCTTCATTATGACCTCCGTGCTCCGCATTCGGGACAGAACTTCTCGGTTCCAGAGAAGCGATATCCACACTCGGAACAGAACTTTGCAGCACTTTGCTGCGAATTGGTATCCGTAGGGATGGGCTGCGTCGCAGACGTGCCAGTCGCTTGTGAGAGTGCATCGGTCATAACTGACCCCATGGTCCCGCCGACACCGGCCATTACGCCCAGGCCAATTCCCATGTTTGCGTATTCGCCAGTCGCTTCGTTTTGGGCCATCTTTTCGGCAACATCGAAGCTGCGTTCCTGTTGATAGGTATAGCCCTCGATTTGCCGTTTTTCTGCGCGTGCTTTTGCGGAGATTACGGTGCGCTGCGCCGCAGTTTCTTGTTCGATAATGCTGACCTGTTGTTTTATCTGTGCTTCGCGTACGTCGGCATATTGCTTGAAATGGAGGTCCTTAAACTTCTCGTATACCGGATCACCTTCGGGTTTGACGATGGCGGTGACCAGCATTTGCGTTAATGAGAGACCGTATGCGGCAAAGTCGGGAAGCAGCTTGTTCTTAAGCGAGTCGGATAACTCTTCAAGGTGTGCATCAAGTTCGAAAATGGAGAGTTTTTGTTCGGTAATTACTTGTGCAAGATGAGTTTTTATTCGAGTTTGCAGGAAAGCTTTGAAATAACTGATCAGCTTGTCCTGGGAGAGCAAGGCTTCGGTTCCAACAAGCTTGAGAAGGAGCCTGCGGGGCTCTTTTACAGCAAGAGCCATCTCTCCGGACGCCCCGAGCGAGAGCGGAAATCCATAAGTCGGTTCCATGAACTGAATCTTGGAATTGGTTCCCCAGCGGATGCCCATTTGCTCGATGAGGTTAACAAAGTAGACCTCTGAGTGAAACGGGCTGACACCACCGGTCGTTATCTTCGAAATGCCGTTCAGTAACGGTAGATTTTGAGTCTCAAGTTCATGCCTGCCTGGTCCAAACGAATCCAGGGCCTGTCCATTAAGGAAGAAAATTGCTTCTTGGGTCTCGTGAACAATGAGTTGCGAGCCCGTATTGAAGTCTTCTGAGGGGTGTTTCCAGATAAAAGTTTGGTTATTGCCCTCATATTTGATGACATCCGTGATGCTCATAGTCACCTTGTTTCCATGGTTAGTAATGTTGATTTGCTAAGATAGCCGTCGTTGCTACGACGGCAAAAGTGGTGCTGAGACCCAGGCGCAGGATGTCGCCGGGGTACAGCTGGGCGGGCGCTCCGGAGCTGATGTCGAGTTCGTTGTTGTCGGCTGTTCGAATCAGATGCGTGCCGTTGGTCGAACCGAGGTCTTGTGCGTACCAAGCATTGTTCTCGGCGAAGATACGGAGATGCCTGGCGGAGACATCCAGCCCAACATCGGTGACAGCGCCGTCTTCGAGTGCGAGCGCTCCGATGATGGAGCCCATGGCAGAAGGCTCAATGACATAAGGGCCGCCGATGACGAGTTCGTTATCGATCCTGATAAGGCCGATCGCATGTTCGGTGCCCGTTTGTTTTAAATCGCATGGACAGAAAGAAATACTTGAGGGGGTAAACGACCTGGCATTCCCTGCGAATTCAAAGCGGTTCCTGATGTACGCGATAGCACGGGCCGGATCGCACCAACAGGCGGTCGAAACAACGAGCGTGATTGAGATAAGAGCCCTGTCATCTTTGTCTGGCTGGCAGCTGACGAGGCGCGAGGCGGCGTTCCGGTAAAGGAGCCCATTACGCCCGCAGGCACTGAGCGCTTGAGCCATCGCGTCAGTCGCTGCCGCAATCATGGTATAGATGTCGGCGTTCGAATACCCTTTTTCCTGTAGCTTGTGCAGGATTTGATTCGATGCGCAGGACCAGTCGGCAAAGTAGCGATCTTCTAGGGAGCTCGGCTGCGAGTGCACAATCGTGCGCGAAAGCCAGCTGGTATCCTGTGCCATTTGGGCGGTAGGCTGTCCATTTGTTAACGGCAGATCGGATAGTAACAGTTCAGCAAGTGCGCGATGGCTCAGGGTAAATGAAGTCTTGAACAGGGAGAACATGACCTCGAGCGGTGTTTGCCGTCTTGGCATGATATTCTCCCTTCCTTGACCCTATACGCTAAATAAAGGATAAGGGTGCCACTAGCCGATTTTACTGTGCAACAAATTGCATGTCGGTGAGCGGTCGTGCTGCCTGATGCGCTTGCTCCAGCATGAGAGCTGGTTATCTTAGGGGAGCTATACAGTTTCGTTTTGATTAGGATTGCATGACTAAACCGCCCTTCGGGAAACTGTGTCCCGGAATGTCCAGATTGGGATGTAGCTTCCGCGAGAGACCCGTTGCGGAAACGGTGTCCCAGAATCGGCGTTCGAAACGGGGCGCAGTTTCCCTTTCATAACAGGAGAAGGCGCGCTGTCTGCAGTTGATTCAGACGGCGCGCCTTTTTGGTTGAGCTATGTTGAGGCTTGAAGCCAAAGCTTGTGGCTCCTTAGGAGCGGGCGGCTCCGTCGACGGGGAGGATGGCGCCCGTGACATAGGAGGACATGTCGCTTGCCAAGAAGACAAAGGCGTTGGCGACATCCTCGGGCTCGCCCATGCGGCCGAGCGGGATGGTGGCGATGATGGGCTTGATGACCTCTTCGGGCAGGTTGGCGACCATATCGGTCTTGGTTACGCCTGGGGCGACGGCGTTGACGCGAATACCCATGGGGGCGAGCTCGCGCGAGAGCGACTGGACCATTCCGTTGACGGCAAACTTGGACGTGGGGTAGCCGACGCCAGAGGGCTGGCCGTACTTGGCGACCATCGAGCTTGTGGTAGTGATGGTGCCGCCGTGGCCGGCCTCGGTCATGATCTTGGCGGCAGCCTGGTGGCCATTAAAGACAGCGACGACGTTAAGGTCCATGACCTTTGCGAACTCCTCGGCCGTGTAGTCCAAAAGGGGCGAGCGCTGGGAGATGCCGGCGTTGTTGACGACCGTATCGAGACCGCCCATGTCGGCTGCAGCCTGGGTAAATGCCTCAGTCACGGCCTCGAGCGAGGTGAGATCGCAGGAACGACCCCAGACCTTGGCGTCGGGATAGACGGCTGTCAGCTTCTCAACGGCTGCATCGGCAGTCTCCTGACGCGAGCCAAAGACGGTGACGGCGGCACCCTCCTCGATAAAACGGCAGGCAATGGCATAGCCGATACCGCGCGTGCCTCCGGTGACGATTGCTTTCTTGCCCTCGAGCAACATGGTGCCTCCATTCTTCGGGGGTGGACGTACGCAGCACAGCGTAGCGGTAGCCGGAATCGGCCGCGTTTGCATATCGGTGAACGGTAGCCCGCGTTACCGATGAGCGGCTCGCGCAAATGTGCTCTGCCGTTGTGCTTAGGGCAGGAGACAAAAGGGCTCCCGTCCCATATCGGACGGGAGCCCTCAAAGCGCGTATTGCTAGGCGATTGATGGACTAGTTGGCCATGACGCCTTCGGTCCAGGCCTCGACGTCCTCGATACGCAGGACGTTGGCGACCTCGGCCACGCAGTCGACGCTGGCAAGCTCGGCGGCGGCAGCCTGGACGTCCTTCTCGAGCGCGCGGTGCGTCAGGAAGATGACCGAGCAGGCATCGCTGACGCCCGACTTGCCGTCCTCGACCTGGTTGATGAGCGAGATCGAGATGTTGTGCTTGGCAAAGATATCGACCGTCTCGGACAGGGCGCCCACGCGGTCGGCGACCTTCAGGCGCACATAGTACTTGGTCTGGAGCTCGTCCATGGGCTTAAAGGCGAGGTTGTGGCCATAGGGCTCAATCTCGGGCAGCGGAGCCACGCCGCGGCTGATCTGCTCGGAGAGCGACAGGATATCGCCCACGACGGCGCTCGCGGTGGGGAAGGAGCCTGCGCCGGCACCGTAGAACATGGTCTCGCCCACGGCGTCGCCTACCACGTAGACGGCGTTCATGGCGCCGTTGACCTTGGCAAGCATGTGGTCGGCGGGGATCAGCGTGGGATGCACGCGGACGTCGACGCCGGCGTCGGTATTGCGGGCGATGCCGAGCAGCTTAATGGTGTAGCCGAGCTCGCGGGCCTGGGCGATGTCCTCGGCGCCGATGGTACGGATACCCTGCTGGTACACATCGTCGGTGGTAACGCGGGTGCCAAAACCGATGGAGGCGAGGATTGCCGTCTTGCTGGCGGCGTCGAAGCCGTCGACGTCGGCGGACGGGTCGGCCTCGGCGTAGCCCTTGGCCTGCGCGTCGGCGAGCACGTCGGCGTAATCGGCGCCCTCGGCGTCCATGCGCGACAGGATGTAGTTGGTGGTGCCGTTGAGAATGCCGGCGATGGTCAGGATCTTGTTGCCCACCAAGTCGTGCTCGAGCGTGCTCACGATGGGGATGCCGCCGCCGCAGCTGGCCTCGCACTTAATCTGCACGCCGCATGCGCGCGCCTTCTCGGCGAGCGTCTCGACATGACGGCCCAGCAGGGCCTTGTTGGCAGAGACGACGTGCTTGCCGTTCTCGAAGGCGGTGGTGAAGA
>OCHF01001336.1_pt1 | contig 11318 bp, 5 predicted proteins | sample 1538851 | NCBI WGS metagenome assembly OCHF01 (sample SAMN04571730, study PRJEB22368) | human gut metagenome | biome: human gut; material: stool | host: Homo sapiens | place: Luxembourg | collected 2012-12-07
GTAAATGACAATTTGGTAGTGAAGGGTTTTGAAACACTGAAAGAAGACGCCAAAGTCAAAATCCAAAAGTAAATCATGGATGCGATATATGACCGCATCTTTTGAAAATAGGAAATACTTATGAAGAATATAATCAAATTTGCAGTAGGCAATCCGGTTACGATTTGTATGGTAGTATTTGCCCTCTTATTGCTGGGAAAAGTATCATACGATCAGTTGAGTGTGGATTTATTGCCCGATCTGAATAATCCCCGTCTGTTTATTGAATTAAAGGCGGGAACGCCCTCCCGAGGAGATCGAAAAGCAATTCGTTAAAAATATGGAGTCTATGGCGATCCGGCAGAGTGATGTTACTCAGGTCTCTTCTGTGATTAAAGCCGGGACGGCACGAATTACTGTAGAGTATACCTGGACAAAGGACATGGATGAGGCTTTTCTTGATTTGCAGAAAGCCATGAATCCGTTTGCCCAGAACAAGGATATCACTGAACTGAAGATTACGCAGCATGATGCGAACTTGTCTCCGGTAGTTTTGGTGGGAATGTCTCATCAGAGTATTACAGATATGGCGGAATTGAGGAAAATTGCCGAAAGCTATATCCGTAATGAGTTGATTCGTCTGGAAGGTGTGGCTGAAGTTACGCTTTCGGGAGAAGAAGTCAGCACTCTTACCATTCAGACTGATCCTTATAAACTGAATGCTTTTCAACTGAAAATAGAAGATATCGCTTCGCGCATCGAATCGAACAATCAAAGCATATCCGGGGGACGGGTCAGTGAACTGGGATTACAATATCTGGTGAAAAGTTCGAGCTTGTTTGCTTCAGAAGATGATTTTGAGAATCTGATTGTCGGATACAAAGTGATACAACAAGAGGAAGCATCTGGAAACAATGCTACGGGTACAGCAACCGCCAACAGTAATAAAGCTCCTGTTTTTTTGAAGGAAGTGGCTACTGTGCAGTTTTTGAACGCTCGTCCGGAGAACATTGTACGGATTAACGGGAAGCGTAGTATCGGACTGTCTATTTATAAGGAGATGCGTTTTAATACTGTAAAAGTGGTGGATGAGGTAACCCGCCAATTGGCAGTGATAGAGAATGCATTGCCCGGTTATCATTTTCAGGTGATTTCGAATCAGGGTACTTTTATAAAAAGTGCGATCGGAGAAGTAAAGAGCAGTGCTGTTTTGGGTGTTATCCTCGCTATTGTAGTCTTGTTTGTATTCCTTCGCCGGATGGGGACAACACTGATTGTCAGCCTTGCTATTCCAATCTCCATTGTAGCTACTTTCAATCTGATGTTCTTTAATGGGCTGACGCTGAATATTATGACATTAGGAGGACTGGCGCTCGGGGCGGGTATGCTGGTGGATAATGCGATTGTCGTCATAGAAAGTATCTTCCGAAATCAGGAAAAAGGATTGAGTATCAAAGAGGCTGCTATTAACGGGACAGCAGAAGTTGCCAATGCGGTAATTGCTTCTACTCTGACTACTATTGTTGTCTTCCTGCCGATTGTTTATCTTCACGGAGCTTCGGGCGAACTGTTTAAAGATCAGGCATGGACGGTAACTTTCTCACTGGTCTCTTCTTTGTTTGTAGCTATTCTGGTGATTCCGATGTTATATATCCAGCTTTCCGGCAAGAAGATTAAGCTGGAAGAAGTGAAGTCCATTCGTATTGCGGGATATAGCAGAGTGCTTCGCAGGCTGATTCAGCGACGTTGGCTGGTGATCGGTATGGCAGTGTTGCTTCTTATCGTGACTGGGTTACTGACTCCGTTTATCGGAACTGAGTTTATGCCCCGTGCGGAAAGCAAGACGTTTACGGCTGTAGTCAAAATGCCCGAAGGTACACAGATGGAACGTACTTCCGCTGCTGTAGGCAATTTGGAAGAATTGTTATATACCATTGTTGGCGGTGATTCTTTATGTACGGTATACAGCCATATCGGAGAGGGAAGTGGTTCGGAAAATGCGATATTTGAAGGAGAAAATACAGCAATGATGAAAGTGATCCTTTCACCGGAATGTACACTTTCACCGGAAAAGGTGATTGCGTCTTTCGTGGAATCGGCCAAGAATCCTGACGGACTGGAACTGACGATTCAGCAGGATGAGAATTCTCTGAGTTCACTGTTAGGAAGCGAAGGAGCTCCTATTGTTGTGGAGGTCAAAGGAGAGGAGTTGGATGAGATTGCTCAGTTGACTGAAGAGGTGAAGGAACGGATGATTGGCGTAAATGGAATCTATGATGTTATTACTTCCGTGGAAGACGGTGCTCCAGAAGTTGTGATCTCGATTGACCGTACGATAGCCGGTATCAATAATCTGAGTGTGGCTATGGTAATTGAACAACTGAAGCAGCAACTGAGTGGCAAGGAAGTCGGCAAAATGGAATATCGTGGTGAAATGCGTGATATTGTAATTAAAGTACCGGATATACCATTGAGTTCTCTAGGCTCTCTTGTGATCAAAAGTGGAACACAGGAATTTGTACTGCAGGAGATTGCTACTATTACTCATGGACAAGCTCCCAAAGAAATTCTGCGTCGCAATCAAAGCCGTATCGGTAAAGTGATGGCTAATATGGATACCGGAAAGTCATTGGATAAAGTAGCGGCAGAAGTGCGTGAAACGGTGAAAGGTATTGAATTGCCTGCTAACTACAGTATCACAGTGGCAGGAGAAGAAGAAAAACGACAAGAATCAATGAACAGTCTGTTGTTTGCTCTGATGCTTTCTGTTGTACTTGTCTATATGGTGATGGCTTCCCAGTTTGAATCCTTGCTGCATCCGTTTACGATCTTGCTGACTATTCCTCTGGCTGTAGTAGGTGCTATCTTACTTTTCTTCATTACTGGAACCACTATCAATATGATGGGAGTCATCGGTATTGTCATGCTGGGAGGCATTGCCGTCAATAACTCTATCATTCTGGTAGACCGTATCAATCAGCTTAGTCAGGCGGGAATGGAGTTGACTGATGCCATTGTAGAAGCAGGGCAACAGCGTATCCGTCCGATCATCATGACTACTTTGACTACGATTCTGGCCATGCTTCCGATGACATTCAGTTTTGGTGAAGGTGCTTCTTTACGTTCACCAATGGCTATAGCTGTGATCGGAGGATTGATAACTTCTACTCTGATGAGTTTGATGGTTATTCCTTGTGTCTATTATGTCTTGGAGAATATCAAAAGACGTATAAATCGCCGAACTAAAAACAGCTGAAGATGAACTTTTTACTAAATAGGAGAATAACGATTTGTATGCTGTTTATTGCACTCAGCCTGCTGGGCTATGTGTCGTATAAACAACTTCCGGTGGAGTTGCTGCCCAATGCAGAACTTCCGGTTCTGTTTGTCCAGGTGTCGTCACAGCAGGATATGGACCCTTCGTATGTAGAGTCGGAAGTGATTATTCCACTCGAAGGAGCGGTCAGTGCGATAGGTGGAGTAGACAAACTGCAATCCTACATTGACAGGAGGCAGTCCAGCATACAGATTGACTTTAAAAAGAATATCAACTTCAAGATGACCAGTCTTAAACTGCAGGAGAAAGTGAATGAAATCGCAGCCTCCCTGCCGACCGGTTTTACTGTACAGGTACAGAAAGTGGATATTGCTCAGATGAATAATAACTTCATGGTGCTTCAAGTGCGTGGTACGGGAGGAACTGACCGTGTCCGGAGTCTGGTAGACGAGGATGTTCGTTCTGATCTGGAGAACATAGATGGAGTAGCTTCCGTCAATATCTACGGAGGACGGCAGAAAGCCATTGAAGTGCGTCTGAATCCGGAGGCTTGCAAAGCTCTGAACCTCACAGCTTCCAAAATAAGCGGTTTGCTTTCGCAGAATACCCAGGAAAAGACATTTGTAGGCTTCGCAGATGAACCCGACAGCAAGAATTTTGTCCATGTCAATGCGATGTATACCAAAGTCTCTGATTTGGAGAATATAGTTGTCGCTCCCGGTCCTATTCTGCTGAAAGACGTGGCAACCGTCTTTTTTGACTTGAAAGATGAAACCACTTATAGTCGTGTGAATGGAAAAGAAGCCGTCTCGGTTGCTTTGATCAATGATTCACAGGCTAATCTGATTGAACTTTCACACCGTGTATCCGATGTGATTGAAAAGCTGAATGAGAAACTGGCTCCGCTCGAACTGGAAATTGTCATTCAGGAGAACAAGGCTGAAACCATGGAAAATAATATCAACCAGATTATTAATCTGGCATTGGTAGGGGGATTATTGGCTGTGTTTGTTCTTTGGCTTTTCCTGAAGAATATGCGGCTGGTGTTTTTTATCGCACTTTCCATACCGATTTCTGTCTATACGGCTTTCAACTTCTTCTACGCTTTTGGTATTACTATCAATAGTCTTACCTTGGTAGGAATGGCGTTGGCCATCGGAATGCTGCTGGATAATAGTGTCGTGGTGCTTGAGAATATTTATCGTTTGTCGGGAAACGGCTATACGCCCGAACGTTCGGTAACGCAGGGAACAAAAGAAGTGTGGCGCTCCATTGTGGCGGCTACCCTGACTACCATTACTGTATTCCTGCCGTTCGTTTTTTCTGATAATTTCCTGATAAAACTAATCGGGCACCATATCGGAGTATCCATTATATCAACTTTGACGATCTCGCTGTTTGTAGCTTTACTTTTTATACCGATGATTACTTACCTTCTTTTGAAGAGTAAGAGTGGGAACAGTGTCGTTTATGAAAAAGTATCGATCGTTCAGCGTCCGATGCAGGTCTATCTGGTCTTATTGAAGACTTGTATGCGTAATCCGGGAGTGACAGTCTTTGGAGCTGTGATCTTGCTTTTTGCAACGTTGATTTTGTCATTGACCTTGAATGTGCAACAGATGAAAGAAGTTGCTTCAGACCGGTTCAACATCAGTGTCGTGATGCCTACCGGAAGTACGCTTGAAAATACGGATAAGATTGTAAAGGTACTGGAAGAACGTCTGGAGGATTTTCCGGAAAAGAAAGATCTGATTTGCCGTATTCGGGAAAAAGAGGCGACTCTGACACTCGTTTTGCAGGAAGATTACACAAAGATCGCCAAACGGAAAATAGCTGATATAAAAGCGGATGTGCAGACTAAAGTTGCCAATATCAATGGTGCGGAAATCTATGTTTCTGATGCTATGGGAGGCGGAGGAGATAACTCGGCTCTGAGCAGTCTGGGCGGATTCATGCGTTTGTTGGGCATCGGTGACAACAGTGAACGGGTGGTGATCAGGGGATCTGATTTCGAAATGATGCAGATGGTGGCAGAGGAAGTGCGTTATTTGTTGGACGAACAGGATTTTGTACAGCATACTCATGTTTCGTATACTCCCCGTCAGGCGGAAATAAATCTGAACTTTGACCCTATTCTGCTGACTGCCTATGATATTAACCGTGGCAATATTACCACCGGATTAACTGCGCTTAATAATGAATACTCTTCCGAAGCTACTTTCAAGGTGGGAGAGGATATTTATGATATTATTATCCGTGACGAAATACCGGAAAAGGAAATTGAAGAAGAGGCACAGGAAAAAGCTCAGAAAGAGAAAACTGTGGATGACTTGCGTGCTATCCGGATAGAAAATGCCAATGGCGGTATGCACAATCTAGAAGATATATCGTCTCTGAATTATGGACGTGGGCGTTCGCGCATCATCCGTGTCAATCAAGATAAGCAGATTGAGGTATACTATGCTTTTCCGAGAGATGTTCAGTCTTCGAAAGATTTATTGGGAGGATATCGTTCCGATATCGACCAGTTGATTGCCAGTTATAATCTTCCGTCCGGAGTCGCTGTGCAGGTATTCCATGAGGAGGATGAATTCGGGGATTTCAAATTCCTTATTCTGGCAGCTTTTCTTTTGATATTTATGATCCTTGCTTCAGTCTTCGAATCTGTAGTGACGCCTTTTGTGTTGCTTTTTACCATTCCGTTGGCTGCTATCGGTTCTTTGCTGGCATTATTGCTTTCGAGCAACAGTCTGATGAATGCGAATACACTGACAGGGTTCCTTATTCTGTTGGGAGTAGTCGTCAATAACGGAATCATTCTGATAGATTACGCCAACATTTTGCGTAAACGGGGATACCGCCGGAACAGGGCGTTGATGACTGCCGGTATGTCACGTATTCGTCCCATTCTGATTACTTCCATCACCACAATTGCTGCCATGCTTCCGTTGGCTATGGGAGATACGGAGTATGCAGGGGCTATCGGTGCACCTTTTGCCATTACAGTGATAGGCGGACTTTTCTTTTCCGCCATGCTGACGCTGATTTTAATTCCGACAGTTTGTATGGGACTGGAAAATGTGCTTCAGTGGTACCGTTCGTTATCCCGTAAACTATGGACCATTCACCTGATTCTTTTTGTGTCCGGTGTAATCTGTATCTGGCTATACACTGACGGAATCCTTTGGCAGTCAATCTATCTGGTAGCACTGATTGCAGGCATACCGGGGATGACATACTTTGCGCAAACTAGTCTTCGGAGAGCTAAGGCGGAGGTTATCAATCCGGATGAAGAAATTCGTATTTCTGTCCGCAATCTGGTTAAGATCTACGATTGGCCTGGACACATCAGCCGTCAGTGGAACAGTGGTTTGCAATTACGCAAACGTCTGGGATTGAGCAATGAATACCATTCTCTGAAGGACTTTATCAATGTGCTATGGCAGTTTGGTATCTTACTGTTTGCCATTTATTTCACCTATTTCTTCATTCATAACAGGCTTTGGATATTCCTGTTCTCGTTCGCTATTTATGCAGCGATACTGTATTTGTGGAGAAAGGTACGTTCCTATTTATATTATCGATACGGAGATAATCGGGTAACAAAGATCGTAAACCGGGTGATATTCTGGAGTCTTCCTCCCCTTATCCTGTTTCAGTTATTCCAGAAACTAGATAATAACGGGCTGGTCATCATGATCGGATTGTTATGGCTTGTGGGTATTGCCATCTATGTCACTTCCCAGTATTTGTATGATCATGATGTAAATATTGAGCGTGTCACCGGACGATTTGCAGGGCTTCGCCGTTCCTATTTCCGCATGGTGAAGAGTGTTCCTATGATTGGAAAACGACGCAAACCTTTCAAAGCATTGCGTGGAGTGTCATTCGAGATTCAGACAGGTATGTTCGGACTACTGGGACCCAATGGGGCAGGTAAATCGACCTTGATGCGTGTCATCTGTGGTATTTTTGAGCAGAGCTATGGTAGTATCTGGATCAATGGTCTGGATACACGTATCTACAGAGAAGAGCTACAGAGTCTGATAGGTTTCCTTCCACAGGAATTCGGAACTTATGAGAATATGACTTCGTGGGAGTTTCTGGATTATCAGGCTATACTGAAAGGGATTGTAGACGGTGAGTTACGAAAGGAGCGTCTGGATTATGTACTGAAAGCGGTACATATGTACGAGCGGAAAGACGAAAAGATAGGTTCTTTCTCGGGAGGTATGAAACAGCGTATTGGTATTGCGCTTATTCTGCTTCATTTACCGCGTATCCTGGTTGTGGATGAGCCTACAGCGGGACTCGACCCTCGCGAACGTATCCGTTTCCGTAATCTGCTGGTAGAGTTGAGTAAGGACCGTATCGTTATTTTCTCCACTCATATCATTGAGGATATATCCAGTTCCTGTAATCAGGTAGTGGTGATCAATAAGGGTGAACTGAAATATTTCGGTGATCCTTCGGACATGGTGGAAATGGCTAATGGGAAAGTATGGCAGTTTAATATAGATAAGACAGAATTTGAAAAAGTACTGGACAAATCGTTGGTAATACATCATATTCAGGAAGGCGATACGATTCGGGTGCGCTATCTTTCTGTCGGACAGCCTTATGAAGGGGCTGTAGAGGTAGAAGCTAATTTGGAAGACGCTTATCTCTGTCTGCTGAAGAATATGAATTAAAAAGAAAAGAAGGATATGACATTCAAACAATTGATACAACTGTTGCCTAAAGTAGTCAGGTATAACCTGAAGATTATATTTGCCGGGAAGTTTTTCTGGTTTCTGCTGGCTGCATTTGGCTTTTTTGCTCTTTTCATGTTTCAGAATGCCTGGAAACGGGAGGAGATTAACGAGGGACTCATCTATAGCATCCTGATGTTTCCGTCTATGCTGCTTATTTTCTATCCGGCTGTATTCGGCATTCAGAATGATGAAGATAGCCGGATATTGGAGATTCTCTTTGGAATCCCCGACTATAAGTATAAGGTTTGGGGCGTGCGGTTATTGATGATTTATGTGGCAATTTTTGTTATTCTGATTATCTTTTCATACATAGCCATTTTATTGCTGTATCCGGTCAATCCGCTTGAGATGGCATTACAGTTGATGTTCCCGATACTCTTTTTCGGAAATATGGCTTTTATGCTGTCTACCATTACGCGGAGTGGAAACGGAACTGCCGTATTTATGATTATTATAGGCATTGCATTGATGTTCTTAGGTAAGCCGGATTCTTTCTGGAACGTTCTGCTGAATCCTTTTCGTGTTCCCGATAATGTTCATCCGATCATTTGGGAGGGAATCCTTATCAAAAACCGCATTTTCCTTTTATCCGCCAGTTTAGTCTGGATGATGGTCGGATTACTTTATCTGCAGAAAAGGGAAAAGTTTGTATAACAGCATATTAGGATGCTGAATATTCTCAAGTGTTCTTGCTGCGATGAGAAAAAATTCTCACTATGATGAGAAAAAAGTCTCATCGCAGTGAGAATTTTTTCTCATCATGGTAAGTATAGTCCTATGTATGCGGGAACAGAAATAGGGAATCAGAAGTAGTATCCCAGATTCACATAACAGCTTCCTTTATCAGTCTGATTGGAATATCCGAACGTAATCTCCAATGGACCGAAAATACTGTCCATACCATATCCGGCACTGATACCAAACAGTTGTTTCCCTTTCAGAATTTCGAAGAAGTGACTGTCCGTCAAGCCATAATTACCTGTCAGAGTGAGATAATGAATGCTTCCCATCCGTTGTCTGAGTTTCACGGATGCAATCATGATAGAATTGTCCATCAGTTCCATATTGGTCACACCGGCAAACGGCAGTTGCTGTGGAATGTAGAGTCCGTATACTTCGCCGCCAATGGCATTTTGCAAGGGATAGGCGATGTCTTTTCCAATCAGAACACGACCATAGATGGATGGAATGATAGAAAAACGTCGGGTTACGGGAACTACGCTGGCCCATGAACCGCTCAGTGCGGAGAACGGGGCGTGATCATTATACTGAGCCATATTATCGGTGTAGAGTGAATAGGCAGCTTTGAATTCAGTTCCTTTGGAAGGGAAATATCCCTTGTCGAATGTACTATAGTGTACCTGAGCGAAATAACTCAGGAAATGTTCGGATTCTACATCCAGTCCAATGAGTTCCGGTTTCTTGAAAAGAAAATCTTTGTATTTATAATATTCGAAACGAAGTCCGAGTCCGAAGCGGAGGTTTTTGTACCAGACATCCGAAAAGCCAAATTCAGCTAAATGATACTTGTAAGTAGTGTTATAGGCACGTTCACCTTCATCATAGATATTGATGTCATTATATTGAAACATATATGAGAAATTGAAATTGCGTTGCTGCATCGGTTCGAGAGTGTAATCGATGCGTGCGGCATATCGCTTTCCTAATCGGCCGGTCAGGGATAATCGGGAAGGAACATGAGTTTTGAGATCCGCTGTGGCATTAATCAGCAGGGATGCTATTTCTTCCGAGTCGAAACGGATGCCCAGATTGATTCTTTTCTCATATTTTTCTTCTAACAAGAAATTAAGGTGGTACCCTTCGGGAGTGTCGGTAAGTGTGTAGCTGGCGCTTGAGTAAGAATGACTGCCACGCAACTGATACACAGCTTGTTCTATCTGCTGAGTGGTAATGTTACTGTTCTCTTTGAGATTACACTTCTTCATCAGCCATTTTTTGTCATTAGCCTCTACGCCGGAGAAAGATATATCTGTGACGTATACTGTCCGTGAATTGGAAAGAGAAGAGTACGGTCCGTGTTGTTTGGGGACATAATTGTCCGGTATACCGATTTCTTTTTTTAAGGCAATCAAGGAATTCCACTGTGCACGTGCGGCTTCTTCGCCTCGACGCATCAGGGAATCGATGGCTGCCGGAGTGAAGCTGGCGGAAGAAAATCCGTCTACATTTACCTTGATATAGGTATCAGTGAGTTCTACATTCTTTTCATGATTGGTCTGGCAAGTGAGATCAACAATCTGCCCCAATATGTCCGGAGCGCTGTTGAGCTTGTCGGCACTTTTCAGCGCATTCTGAACATCGACTCCGATAATAATATCGGCTCCCATTGCTTTGGCCACATCTGCCGGATAATTATTGACAATTCCACCGTCTACCAATATCATACTGTCTTTGCGTACCGGTGTGAATACACCGGGGATGGCCATACTGGCACGCATGGCAGTAGAGAGTACGCCATCATGGAATACGATCTGGTCTCCATTGACTACATTGGCCGATACACAGGCGAAGGGGATCGGTAACTTATTAAAATTGATCGAGTCATGGTAGCCCATTGTCAGATCAGAGAACAGATTGGCAAGATTCTGTCCTTTGATAATTCCTCCGGACATGGCAGCTTTCGGGTTCTTTGTAAAAGGAAGCGAAACAATGTATTTTGCAGAGCGTTCGCGTTCGGTGAGCGACATGGCACTGCGTTTGATACGATCGCTCAAAAGGAAAGTCCAGTCTTGCTTGCGTACCATACTGTCCAGTTGTTCCGGAGTATAACCGATGGCGTAAAGTCCACCGACTATAGATCCCATACTGGTGCCTACTATATAATCGATCGGAATGCCTGCTTCCTCGATGACTTTCAGTGCTTTGATATGTGCCACTCCTTTGGCACCACCGCCACTGAGGACAACGCCGACCTTCTTCCGTTGTTCTTGAGAATAAACAGAAAAAGGTAATATCAGGCACATTGCAAAAACTAATGTTGAAAAGATTTGTTTTTTCATTAGGACATGTTATTGTGTTGATGTACAATATAACTACAAATGTAGGGGATAAATTGTTTAGTTGATGAAACAAGAACTATAAAAAATGTTCTAAAAGTCGGAAATGTGGATAATTTCTACACTTTAAGGATGTTTTCCACACTTCTGTCTTCAAGGGGAAAAACGTAATACGTTGATAATAAAAAGATAAGATAAAACAGGATATTTTGGTATGTGTATTGCATAATAGAGTGTAGAACAAACATAAGTTAAATTAAATAATAAGATTCGATATGAGATTATTCTTTT
>OCHF01001341.1_pt1 | contig 11291 bp, 7 predicted proteins | sample 1538851 | NCBI WGS metagenome assembly OCHF01 (sample SAMN04571730, study PRJEB22368) | human gut metagenome | biome: human gut; material: stool | host: Homo sapiens | place: Luxembourg | collected 2012-12-07
ACGATATTAAAAGAAAGGAAATATGTGATAATTAACTTCCTAATTATCATACAAGAATATGATGTGAATTTTATATATGCAAAAGTGGAAGTAGATGTGAGTGGTGGGAAGATTATAGATGTTCGTATTTTAGAACACAGACAGGAACGTGGCAAAGCCGCGGAAGCTGTTGCAAATGAGATCGTTGATGAACAGAGAATAGACGTCGATACAGTTTCAGGTGCGACGAATTCGAGTATTGTTATTAAGAAGGCGGTTGAGGTTGCACTTAAAGGAAATGCATAAAATTCTATCGGGAGAGAGTAAGTGTATGTTAGGAATTTATTTGAGTGGTACAGGTAATACGAAATACTGCGTTACAAAGCTGGTAAAATTAATCGATGCGTCAGCCGATGTGGTTCCGTTAGAAGATGAATTTATCATTGATAAAATAAAAAGAAACGAAACAGTGATCCTTGGGTATCCGACGCAGTTTTCGAATGCACCATACATGGTAAGAGATTTTATCCAAATGCATGCCTCTTTATGGAAAGGCAGGAAAATGATATGTGTCGCGACCATGGGAGCATTTAGCGGGGACGGCTCCGGATGTGCAGCAAGACTTCTGAAAAAATACGGAGCAGTGATTTTAGGCGGCGTACATATTAAAATGCCGGATTCCATATGTGACAGTAAAATGTTGAAAAAATCTGCAGAAGAAAATGAAAAGATTATCAGAAAAGCGGATGAAAAATTGAAAGAAGCTGCAGAACGGATCAGGCAGGGGGATTATCCTGCGGAGGGGTTGACAATTTTCGCCCATATAGCAGGACTTTTTGGACAAAGGCTCTGGTTTTATAAAAAGACAGCGGGATATACGGATCAGCTGAAAATAAATCAGGATTGTGTGGGGTGTGGTAAGTGTGCAAAAATCTGCCCCATGAAAAATATCACGATGGAGAATGGAAGACCTCATCCAGGCAGCAAATGTACGATGTGTTACCGCTGTATATGTAATTGTCCACAAAAGGCGATCACACTTTTGGGAAGTAAAGTTATCTTGCAATATAAATTTGAAGATTCTTCCAATCTTACAAAAATGTAAGATTTATCAGGGAAATGTAAGCTAATAAAATGGCGGTACATTTCCTTTTTTGTTAAGATAAAGTCGTGAATTAAGTAAAGCAGATAATTTTTGGGGAGGAAAATTTATGAAAAAGAAAAAACATTCGCGAATCTGGGCTGTCGCAGGTATAATCCTGTTAGGTATAGTTGCTGTCGGCAGTATATATTCTCATTTTGGAGGATTTGGTACCGGACCATGTGCTGATGAAACGGAATTTATGCAATACGCAGACCAGGTGGATAATATAAAAATACCGGAGAAAACAAAAATTGTGGCACTGGGGGAGGCATCCCATGGAAATGCAGAGTTTCAGCAGTTAAAACTTTCCTTATTTCAAAATCTGGTGGAAAATGCCGGGATAAGAGCATTTGCACTGGAGGGAGACTACGGTGGATGCGAGTATGTGAACCGCTACATTCACGGTGGGGAAGGAACGGCAGAGCAGGCTGCCGCGGCGATTGGCTTTGCAATATACAGAACTGATGAGATGGCAGATCTGATCTCTTATATGCGAAAATACAATGAGACTGCAAAAGATGGAGATGATTTAAGGTTTTATGGGTTTGACATGCAAAGATGGTCCTATAATCTGCAGTATCTGATTGAAGCATGTGAAAAGGCGGGGATAGATGTGACAGAACTGAAGAAACTGGAGGATACAGAAGAACAGCACAGTGAGTATGATGTTGAACAGCAGAGCAGAGTGATCACAGAAATAAAAGAAGAATTACAAAAATCAGATGTAAAGGACATTGTACAGGCGGATCATCTGGCAGATACGCTGCTGCAGAATATTTCTCTTGGGAAAGTGATCAATTCTGCCGTAGAAGGAAATGTGCTCAGAGACCAATTGATGGCAGAAAATGTGCTGTGGATCCTTTCTATGGAAGAGCAGAGGGGCAATTCCTGTATTTTTATTTCAGGTCACAATGGGCATATAGAGCGGTTTGGAAATTATGGCGCAGGTACCAGAGTGATGGGGAATATTCTTTCCGATGAACTGGGGGACGGATATTTTGCGATTGGAACGGATTTTTACAAGACGAACTGCAATCTTCCGAAAAATGATGGAAAGCGTATCACGCACACGTTTTATTCCTATGATCCTCTAGCGAAAGCCGCGAAGAAAGCTGGTTATGATATGAGCTGGCTGGATTTTTCAAAGGTTCCGGAAAATTCACAACTGAAAGAGCACATTACAGATCATGTTTCTATGGGATCGTTAGGAGAGGGCTATAGTGCGTTTTTTATGAGCATTTTTCCTCAAAGTTACCGCGTATCACAATCGCCGGAAAAATTGTACGATGGAATGATCTTTGTTACCGATGCGCATCCGATAGAAATTCTGGAAGAGATAAGTGAAAAATAAGACTGTCAAAAATCATTGGTCAGGTACAGGCAATCGACCGTATGGTTGACGAGGATGTGCCGTGTGAGGATGTCTTAGCGCAGATTACCTTGCCGGCGGAACAGAAAAAAGCGGATATCGGAATTGCGATGGGCGGTGTTGGAAGTGATATTGCGTTGGATGCAGCAGATATTGCGCTGGTGGATGATGAAGTAAAAGAACTGCCGCATCTGATTGCATTATCCAGGCGGATGATGATCACGATCAAATGCAATATGAGTTTTTCGATGGGGCTTACCTTTGTGGCGATCGTGCTTGCAATCATCGGAATTTTAAATCCGGTCGTGGGAGCATTGATACATAATGCAGGTTCTGTGCTCGTCATCATCAAGTCGGCATTGCTGTTACAATGGAAACAAAATAAATAGAAAAATGGATCTCCAGAAAGTGGTTTTTATTTTCTGAGATCTGTTTTTTTGTGAAAAAGCAACAAAAACAAAACATATGTTTGTATTTCGGGACGCTATATGGTATAGTTAAGTAAAGTATTACGAATGAAATAGTATAGGAGGAGAGCATGAAATTTCTTCATATCTCGGATTTGCATATTGGAAAAAGAGTCAATGAGTTTTCCATGATCGAAGATCAGAAATATATTTTACGGCAGATCAAAGAGATCGCATTGGAAAAACAGGTGGATGCGGTTATGATCGCGGGGGATATCTATGATAAGCCGGTTCCGTCTGCGGAGGCGGTACAGTTGTTTGATCAGTTTCTCACGGGACTTGCTGATTGCGGGAAAAAGGTGTTTGCAGTCAGTGGAAATCATGATTCCGCGGAACGTATTGCATTTGGTGCACAGCTTATGAGCAGCCGGGAAGTCTATGTTTCACCGGTTTATGATGGAGAGGTGAGGTGTGTTACATGTCAGGATGCATATGGGGAACTCTGCATCTGGCTGCTGCCGTTTATCCGCCCGGCGGTCGTGCGCCATGCGTGGAGGAAAGTGACAGAGGGGATATCCATTGGAAAAAAAGATGCCGGGACAAAACAGGATCTGGCACAGGAAGATGATGTGGAGACAGTGGAAACATATCAGGATGCCCTGCAGTTTGTCGTATCCCATATGCCGGTGGACGCATCAAAGCGGAATATATTGGTGGCACATCAGTTTGTGACAGGGGCTTCGCGATGTGAGTCGGAGGAAGTTTCGGTGGGTGGATTAGATCAGATCGGGGCGGAAGTGTTTGATGTTTTTGATTACGTTGCATTAGGGCATATTCATAGCCCGCAGCATATCGGAAGGGAGACACTGCGCTATTGCGGAACCCCGCTCAAATATTCTTTTTCCGAGGCGGAACAGAAAAAGTCTGTTGTTGTCATGGAGATAAAGGAAAAGGGAGATATCTTCATTGAAAAAGTTCCGTTAAAACCGCTTCGTGATCTGAGAAAGATCCGGGGAACATACATGGAACTGATGTCGAAAGATTTTTATGAGGGCACAGAAACAGACGATTATCTGCAGATCACACTGACCGATGAGGAGGATGTGCCGGATGGAATGGCAAAGCTTCGGACGGTATACCCGAATCTGATGCAGCTTGTCTATGATAACAGCAGGACCAGACAGAGCAGGCAGGTTGAGGTGACCGAACATGTGGAGCAAAAATCAGAGATGGAACTGTTTGAAGAATTTTACGAGATACAGAATAATCAGCAGATGAGTGAAGAACAGCAGGATTTTGTCAGAGAACTGATGGAAGAACTGGTGCATTGACAAGTTCCTGAAAAAATAGTTTGAGAAGCAAATACAGGAAAACTGATGTTTCAGGGAACGAGATATTTGGGATTTGAGAGAAAATAGGAGCGGCAGGAAAGGAACGATTTATGAAACCAGTCAGTCTTACAATAAGTGCATTTGGCCCGTATGCGGGGGAGCAGACCATAGATTTTGAACGGCTTGGATCGCAGGGATTATTTCTGATCACAGGGGATACCGGGGCAGGAAAGACCACGATCTTTGATGCAATCACGTTTGCGCTGTACGGGGAAGCCAGTGGTGATGTGCGCAAAGCGGATATGTTCCGCAGCAAATATGCAAAAGATGACGTGAAAACATTCGTGCGTCTGACATTTGAGTACGCAAATAAACGGTATACAGTAGAGCGTAACCCGGAATATATGCGTCCGAAGGGACGTGGAACGGGAATGACAACGGAAAAGGCGAATGCTGCACTAGAGTACCCGGATGACAGAGAACCAGTGACAAAAAGCAGGGAGGTCACACGCGCCATCACAGAGCTGATCGGTTTAGACTGCAGACAGTTTACCCAGATAGCAATGATCGCACAGGGGGATTTTCAGAAAGTATTGTTTGCCAATACGGAGGAGAGAGGAAAGATTTTTCGTCAGATATTCGGGACGGATATTTATCGTGTGCTGCAGGACAAACTGAAAGATGCCGTAAAAAAACAGTGGAAAGAATATGATGAACTGCGGCGCAGCATCAATCAGTATATGGAGGGAATTGTCTGTGAGAGTGACTCTCTGGATGAAGAAGGGACAAGGATCGCAGAAAAAATAAATCTTTTAAAAAAGGAAAAATTTGACGGCAGGATCGAGGAGGGAATCTCACTTTTAGAAGAACTTTGTAAAGCGGAAGAATCTGTGTTGGAGTGCCTGCAAAAGGAAAAAGAGGCGCTGGATCAGCAAATAAAAAATATGGATGAACTTAGCGGGAAAGTGCGTGAAAATGCAGACAGAAGGCGGTTGTTGGAAGAAAAACAGCAGAAGCTGAAGGACTTAGAAGCGCTTCTGGTGCAGGCAAAAGCGGATATGGACAGGGCAGGAGAGGAAGCGGAATGCTGTGAAAAATTAGGCAGAACGATTGAAGAATATAAACAGAAGCTGGTGTTGTTTGAAAAAATACAGGAAATTGGTCTGTCGCAGGAAAAGAAGCACCAGGATATGGAAGAAAAGGTTCAGAAAAAGCAGCAGGATGAACAGAGACGAACAGAACTGGAGGGAAAACTGCAGCAGGAAAAAGAGACCTTAAAATCTTATGAGGGCATTACTGCGGAAATACAACGCATAGAGCATGAAATGCGACTGATCACAGAAAAAATGGATACGCTGAAAAATCAGAGAGACAGGAGCCGTGCGCTGGAGGAGCATATTTCAGATCAAAAGGAAAAACTTGATTTAAAAAAGAAAACAGAAAACAGTCTTTTAGAACAGCAGCAACTGTTAAAAGAAGAACAGGAGCAGAACAAGGATGCGGCAGGACAGGAGATTGCCTATGAGAAGGAAGTAAAAGAAATCCGACAGAAAATACAGGATCTGACAGAGATTGCAGAACAGTTGAACACATCAGAAAGAGAAGTAAAGAGACTTGGTACAGAACTGGAAAACGTACAGAAATCATATGAGGTAAAAAGCAGGGATTTACAGCAGCAAAAAGAAACGTGGGAGCAGCTTTCCGGTGCAGACAGCAGGGGAGAACAGGCAGAGAAAGCAATATTGGAAGTATCAGAGAGGATACGCAGGCTCGAAGAGCTGGAAAACAGGTTAGAGGATTGGGAGAAAGTCAGCAGAGAAAGGGAGAAAACTCAAAAACAGTATCAGAAAGCAGCCGCAGAGCAGAAACAGATCAGTGAACAATACCGGAGGATAGAACAGCAATTCTGGGATGCACAGGCGGGAATGCTGGCGCAGGGATTAAAGGAAAACGAACCCTGTCCGGTCTGTGGAGCCATACATCATCCGACACTGGCAGTCATACCACAGGAAACTCCGGATCGGGAAGTGTTAAAACAGGCAAAAGCGGAGGATGAAAAGGCAAGGGAGTCAGTCAGCAGACTGAGTGAAAAAGCGCATCAGCTCGTGACACAGGAAAATGAGAAAATGTCAGCAGTCCTAAAGGATGCAGGAGAACTGCTTGGTGAGCCTGATGTCAGAATGTCTTTAAATGAAATAAAGACGGAGACAAAAAGGCAAAAGAGTGCTGATGAGGCGAGAAGGGAAGAATATAAAGATCAGAAAGAAAAAGCGAAAAAGGTTCTGGATGTCAAGCATGTATTAGAAGAACAGATGCAGTCTGCGCAGGATGAACTGGTTATGTTAAACGAACAGAACATTAATCTTGGACAGATGCTTGCCACGGCGACAGAACGGTGCACACAGCAGAAACAGCAGTGGAAGAAAAACGTTGCAGACTGTGGAACTGGCATAGAGCAGACAGAGGATCAAAAAACTGTTTTTGCACAGCTTATGCAGATTGAAAACGAACGGAACACGCAGTTTTTACAGGCAAAAAATAACAGGAAACGTGCAGAGCAGATCAAAGATGAATTAAAAGAAAGCGAAGAAACAATACAAAAGATAAGAGGAACAATCAGCAGTATTCAGGAAGAAATTGCAAAATTGACCGGAAACAGGGAAATTGCCGAAAAGCAGATCAGTGACGATATAAAATCTGCATGTAATTTAATTACGGGTGCTCTGATTGCAAGTAATATAATTACAAGTAATATAATTACATGTAATCAGAGCACTTTAACTGGAGATACAGATGTCAATACATTACAGACCATAAAAAACGCTGATGGGAGTCAGGTTTTGTCAATAGAAGATTTTGATGCAAAACCATACCATGTACAGTCTGTGATTACTATGCTGCAAAGAGCAGCCGATGAGAAAAAAGCGGAACTTTCCAAAAAACAGGAAGACGAACGAAAAAAGACTGCCTTAGAAAAAAAGATTCCGCTCGATGAAACAGAAATAAAAACACTTGCTGACCAGATCAATGTGGCAGAACAGGAGCTGGTACGTCTGCAGACAGAGTACGCAAATGAAGAAAAGAGTCTCAATGAGCTGAAAGAGCAGGTAAAGGATGTAACAAAAGAGGGGGTACAGACACAGATAAACGAGTTTACCCTGAAAAAAAGAAATTTAGAAGAGAACAGAGAAAAGACAAGAGAAGCGTATCATAATTACGAAAAAAACAGAGAGACGGAAAAGGGCGTCATTCAGATGCTGCTTCGTCAGATTGAGGAAACAGAGAAAGCAATATCGTTTCCGGAAGAAGAGCTCGAAAAACAGGCGGGAGAACTGCGTGCAAAAAGAAATGAGATGGAAGAAAACAGGGCTTCAAAATATACATCTTATTGTACTAATAGGGAAATCTGTAAAAATGTCAGCAAAAAACAAAAAGAGATCGCACAGACCGAACAAAAGTATGTCTGGATGAAATCTCTTTCCGATACGGCAAGTGGAATGTTAAACGGTAAGGCAAAGATTGAACTGGAAACTTATGTGCAGATGGCTTATTTTGACAGGATACTGATCCGAGCAAACCGGAGGATGCTTACGATGAGCAGCGGGCAGTATGAATTAAAACGTGAGGAAGAGACAGGAAGCCGCAAGGAAAAAGCAGGATTGGAACTTTGTGTGATTGATCATTATAACGGGACAAAGCGCAGTGTAAAGACGCTTTCCGGTGGGGAGTCTTTCCAGGCATCATTGTCACTTGCGCTTGGACTGTCGGATGAGATACAGTCTTATGCGGGTGGAATCCGTATGGATTCCATGTTTGTGGACGAGGGATTTGGATCACTCGATGAGGATGCCTTAGAACAGGCGTTAAAAGCATTGCTGCAGCTCACCGAGGGAAATCGTCTGGTAGGAATTATTTCACATGTATCTGAATTAAAAGACCAGATCGACAAAAAAATAATTGTGACAAAGCAGCGGACGCCGGAGGGTGTCAGCAGTGTTGCAAGAGTGGAATAAAAAGAAACGCAATTTGGGGTAAACAGGTGTTACGGCTTTCGTCGATGCCGATATTAAGATCCAAAGTTATTGACTGCGACACTTCAATGTGCTAACATACTAAAATATAGATAAAATCATGAATCAGAGAATCATAACAGTAAAGTAACGATAAAAGTTGCGGAAAAGAGGAGAAGATGAGCGAAAAGAAAATACCGTATAAAATTTATCTGGAAGAGAATGAGATGCCGACACAATGGTACAATGTGCGCGCTGATATGAAGAACAAACCAGCACCGCTTTTGAACCCGGCAACTCTAAAACCGATGACCGCGGAGGAACTGGGGCATGTATTCTGTGATGAACTGGTAAAACAGGAACTCGATGATACCAACCCATATATCGATATTCCACAGGAGATCCGTGATTTTTACCGCATGTACCGTCCGTCACCACTGGTGAGAGCATATTGTCTGGAAAAAAAACTGGGGACTCCGGCAAAGATCTACTATAAATTTGAGGGAAACAATACAAGTGGAAGCCATAAATTAAACTCTGCGATTGCACAGGCATATTATGCAAAGAAGCAGGGATTAAAAGGTGTGACAACAGAGACAGGTGCTGGACAGTGGGGAACTGCACTTTCTATGGCGTGTGCTTATTTTGATCTTGACTGTAAAGTCTATATGGTAAAAGTTTCCTATGAACAGAAACCATTCCGCCGTGAGGTAATGCGCACATATGGAGCAAGTGTAACCCCGTCACCGTCTGAGACAACAGAAGTCGGCAGAAAGATTTTAGCAGAGCATCCGGGCACAACAGGAAGTCTTGGCTGTGCAATCTCCGAGGCAGTAGAAGCTGCAACGACGAGAGAAGGATATCGTTATGTATTGGGAAGTGTGTTAAATCAGGTATTGTTACATCAGTCAGTCATTGGACTTGAGACAAAAGCTGCTCTGGAAAAGTATGATATTACGCCGGATATCATTATCGGATGTGCAGGCGGCGGTTCCAATCTTGGGGGTCTGATCTCTCCGTTTATGGGAGAAAAGCTGCGTGGTGAAAAAGACTATCAATTTATCGCAGTCGAACCGGCATCCTGTCCGAGTCTTACGAGAGGCCGCTATGCATATGATTTCTGTGATACCGGAAGGGTCTGTCCGTTAGCAAAGATGTATACACTTGGCAGCGGATTTATTCCATCTGCAAACCATGCCGGAGGACTTCGCTATCACGGCATGAGTTCAACTCTGTCACAGCTTTATGATGACGGACTGATGGAGGCAAGGAGTGTAGAGCAGACTTCTGTATTTGAAGCAGCAGAGCAGTTTGCAAGAATAGAGGGAATCCTTCCGGCACCGGAGAGTTCTCATGCGATTCGTGTTGCCATTGACGAGGCGTTGAAATGTAAAGAAACCGGAGAAGAAAAGACTATCGTTTTTGGACTTACCGGAACCGGCTATTTTGATATGGTTGCATATGAGAAGTTTAACAATGGAGAGATGACAGACTATATTCCGACCGATGAAGAGCTTGCAGTGGGATTTGCAGGGCTGCCGAAGGTGGAGTAAAAATAGCAGAAACATGGGTTAGTGTACTGGCATATTGATATTTGCTGCCGGTACTGATATTACCAAATCTGCTTGGAATGGACGGAGTCTGGCTGTCGATCACAACGGGCGAGATACTCAGTATGATCATGAGTATTTACTATTTTATGAAATATAGAAAAATCTGGAGTGAGAAGTAAGAAAGATTTCATTGATGAATCAAATCAGGAAAAAGTTTTTTCCTGTGCAAAGTAAGAAAAAGATAAATTGACACACAAAAATAGATGTACTATCATCTGGTTAGATGCAGGTACATCTATTTTTTGTATGCTAATTGGAAAGTCATAAGTTAGATTTTAATTTTCAGAGTTGGTTAGGAGTGGAGATCGCAATGGACGAGTCAGGAAGAAAAATCACAAAGATCGCGCGTGAAGCGGGCAAGTTTACATTAAAGATGATGAAAGAGGAAGGAATCGGAACGGCAGAATTTGATTTTATCCATTTCATCCGGCACAATCCCGGCGTCACACAGGCGAAAGTCAGAGAGCAGTTAAAGATTGATAAAGGGGCTGCTGCAAGGCGTGCGGCTAATTTAGAGAGCAAAGGATATCTTTACCGGAAACCGAACCCGGAGGATGGAAGAAGCCAGCTTTTGTATGCGACAGAGAAAGCGGAACAGTTAAAAAATTCAAAGGCGTCCATTGAGAGCGTGTTTTATGAGTGGCTTTTAGCGGAGCTGCCCAAGGAGGAAAAAGCGGCATTTCTTAAGACGTTAGATAAACTTTACTGGCGGTCGAAGGAACAGCGGCGGGCAGAGTTTTGCGATGTGTCAAAACTCGTGCAGTCCGGTTCAGACGACAGGATGGAAATGGATGGTGAGTCAGATGAGTGATAAGTACGACAGAAAAAATGCTGGAAGTGAAAAACAAAAATTTGAGGCAGACCATGTGATTTCCTATTTTAAAATGGAGTGGAAAGTTCTTCTTGCGGTGACAGTCTCCGGGCTGATTTACAATTTAGGACTCCTTGCCGGGCCATGGTTTGAGGGAAAAATGGCGGGCTGTCTGGTGGATATCCTTGGCGGCAGGGCAGGATTTCCTGATATGGGAAAACTGGTCGCAGCCTATGTGATCGCAATCGCAGTGGTGCAGAGTTCCAGATATATCAAGCGTTTTTATGTGAGACGTTTTGCAAACAATGTCAACCGGCGCATGAAACATGTTTTGTATGACAGCCTTGTGCATAAAAGCCGGGCAGAACTGGAAGAGGAAGACGCCGGAAATGTCATGACAAAAGCGATTCTGGATGTGGATGACTGTGCGGAGGGCATGCGGAAATTTACCACGGAGATATTTGATACAGGGGTAGCTTTGCTTGCATATGCCGGAATGCTTCTCTTTTATGACTGGAGACTTGCGCTTTTAAGCATGCTGTTCCCGCCGGTTTCGTATTTTCTGGCAGAGAAGATGAAAGGAATTGTGCAGAGAACCGGGGCAGCCTATAAGGAGCAGTCCGGGAT
>OCHF01001353.1_pt1 | contig 11229 bp, 7 predicted proteins | sample 1538851 | NCBI WGS metagenome assembly OCHF01 (sample SAMN04571730, study PRJEB22368) | human gut metagenome | biome: human gut; material: stool | host: Homo sapiens | place: Luxembourg | collected 2012-12-07
CCGCTGCATCTACGGCTTCATGATCCAGGGCGGCTGCCCCGACGGCACCGGCATGGGCGGCCCCGGCTACTGCATCAAGGGCGAGTTTGCCACCAATCCGCGCAACAGCCATGTCGATGGTGCCCTTGCCATGGCACGCTCCATGGATCCCGATTCCGCGGGTTCGCAGTTCTACTTCTGCTTGGGTGCCCAGCATAACCTCGATTCCGGTTACACCGTCTTTGGTACCACGGTCGAGGGTCTCGATGTGATTTCGCAGCTGCGTGCCGGCGACGAGATCGTCCATGTCGAGATCGTTCACGAGTAAAGGGGACTTCCTTGAATAGCCAGCTGATCCAACAGGGCCGCGCCGCTTACCGCGCGGGTGATTTTTCCGCTGCAGCCCAGATGCTTGGGGCGGCAAAAACTCCCGATGAGATTATGGGCGAGGCCGATCACCTTCGTGGCAACGCCTTGATGCACCTGGGCATGTATGCCGAGGCCGCCGAGGCCTATGCCGCCGCCCTCAACGACGGCACCTATGGCAAGCGCGGCGCGCTGCTCACCAACCGCGGCAAGGCACTCGCCGCCGTGGGCGACTACACGACGGCCGCTCAGGCGTTCTCTGCTGCCACGCAGGACGCTTCTTATGCCACGCCGTTCAAGGCCTATCTGGGCTTGGGTAACGCGCTGTTCCAGTCGGGCGATTATGCCAACGCGGGTACTGCCTTCCGTCAGGCTGCCATCGACGGCGCCAATCCGGCTCCTGCCGCCGCACTCGGCGAGCTTGGACGTTGCTTCATTAAGCTCGGCCGTCCGGCGGATGCCGTGGAGACCTACCGCACGGCTATCGACTTTGCCGGCCCCCGCGACGACACGCGTGCACTCAACGCCGGCATGGGTCAGGCGCTTTCTGCCGCCGGCCGTCCCTCCGACGCACTCGACGCCTTTAACGCCGCTACTGCCGATGGCATCTACCAGCTCACCTCCGAGCAGGCCGATGAGCTTGCCCGCGTGCATGATTCGCTTGCCGCGCTGTCTGCCCAGACAGCCATGGCCACGGCTCCGGCGCCTGCGATGGACGCTCCTGCCGTCGATCCGCTCGATCCTACGGGCGCGACCGGCCAGTTTATGCCCGATCCCTCGGACACCGGCTTCTTTACGCTGTCCGAGTCCGAGATGGTCCAGCAGGACCGTCAGGATCGTAAGCAGGCTAAGGTCCGTCGTCGCCATCGCCACACGGGTCTCAAAGTCTTCATCGTGCTGCTTCTGCTCATTTTGATCGTCGCGGGCGGCCTGGGCTTTGCCTACACGCGCGGCTTTGGCTTCCCGTCTCAGGAATCTGTGGTTTCCGATCTGTTCCAGGCCGCCGGCGACGGTGACACCGCAAAGGCCGAGTCTTGCCTGGCCTCGAGCCTGTCCGAGGACGCTAAGTCGATGATCATCTCCTCGATTCCGCAGGGTGCCACCGTGTCCGTCGAGGGCATGGATCAGTCCATGACCGAGACGACCGCTAAGGTGAAGGCATCGCTGTCCAAGGGCGGCGAGCAGGAGTACACCGTCAAATTCGTGCGCTCCGACAACCATATCGGCTGGGCCGTTTCCTCGCTCGATATGGATTTCTCGGCTGCTGACAACCAGTAGTGACCTTATGGGATTTAGCTTTGCCCGGCGCTTCACCGCAAGTGAGGTGCCGGGCTTGCGCTAGTATGATGAGCTAGTAGTTTTCCAGCAATCATCCAACACATCAGGAGTTGCGTTGTTTTCTTTGATGGATATGTTCTTCGGTAGCTATGCGGGCGATCTTGCCATCGACCTCGGCACCGCAAATACGCTTGTCTCCGTGCGCGGCAAGGGCATCGTCATTCGCGAGCCCTCCGTCGTCGCCATCGACAAGAACGACGAGCGCATCCTGGCGGTCGGTATCGAGGCAAAGCGCATGCTCGGCCGTACGCCCGGCAACATCGTGGCCGTTCGTCCCCTGAAGGACGGCGTCATCGCCGACTTCGACGTTACCGAGGCCATGCTCCGCTACTTTATCGACAAGGCGTCCGAGAAGCGCTATCCGTGGACTCCGCGTCCGCGTGTTGTCGTCTGCGTTCCCTCCGGCGTCACGTCGGTCGAGAAGCGCGCTGTCTTTGAGGCCACGATCCAGGCCGGTGCCCGCCAGGCCTATCTGATCGAGGAGCCCATGGCTGCCGCTATCGGCGCCGACCTGCCCGTCGAGGAACCCACCGGCTCCATGGTCATCGATATCGGCGGCGGTACCACCGAGGTCGCTGTTATCGCTATGGGCGGCATCGTCGTCTCGCAGTCCATCCGTATTGCCGGCGACGAGTTCGATCAGGCCATCCTCACGCACGTTCGCGATGCCTACAACCTGGCCATCGGCGAGCGTACGGCAGAGGACATCAAGATCAAGGTCGGCTCCGCCGTGCCGCTCAAGGACGAGCTCGACGTCGAGGTCAACGGCCGCGACGTGATCACCGGTCTGCCCAAGACTGTGCGCATCGAGAGCGAGGAGATCCGTCGCGCGCTCAACAAGCCGCTCGACGAGATGGCCAAGGCCGTCAAGGACGCCCTCGACGCTACGCCTCCCGATCTTGCCTCTGACCTTATGTACTATGGCATATTGCTGACCGGTGGCGGCGCGCTGCTGCGCGGTCTCGACGTGCGCCTGCGCGATGAGACCGGCGTTTCGGTCAACGTCAGCCCCACGGCGCTCGATAACGTCGTTAACGGCTGTGCCCGCGTGCTCGAGGCCAATGCGTTTGATGGTGGCTTCGTCCAGACCAATGCTTAATTTCCAAAAGGTGGATTCCATTTGGCACGATCTTCGGGTTTCTCCACAAATCTGAATACCAAGCGACAATCAACGGGTATGCGCCCGTTGATTGTTTTCAGCCTGATTTCGGTGTTGCTGCTCACGTTTTACATCCGCGAGGGCGAGGCAGGGCCGATTCATGCCGTGCGTTCGGGCGTAACGACGATTACCTCTCCGGTGCGCTTTGTGGGCTCGGCTGCGGCGGCTCCCTTCAATGCGATTGGCAACGTGTTCTCTAACCTAACGGCGTCGCAGGACACGCTCGACGAGCTCAAGAAGCAAAATGAGGAGCTGACCTCTAAGGTCGCCGAGCTTTCTGAGGCTCAAAAGACTGCCGAGCGCCTGGAGGGCCTGGTCGGGCTGCAATCGACCTACAACCTCAAATCGACCGCAGCTCGTATCGTTGGTGCCTCCGGCGATGCCTGGACCTCGACCGTCACCATCGACAAGGGCTCTGCCGACGGCCTTACCATCAACATGCCCGTGACGAGTTCTGCCGGTGTTATCGGCCAGATTATCGAGGTATCGGCCAAGACCTCTACCGTGCGCCTGATTGGCGACGAGAACTCGGGCGTGTCCGCCATGGTGCAGGACACGCGCGCCCAGGGTATGCTGCAGGGTCAGGCTGACGGCACGCTGCGTCTTGAGTACGTGAGCGTCGACTCCGATGTTAAGGTTGGCGATATCATCGTGACCTCTGGCATCGGTGGCGTGTTCCCCAAGGGCCTTCCGCTTGGCACCGTCTCGTCGGTTGAGAAATCGGCAAACGACGTGTACTACACCATTGTGGTGCGCGCTCAGACCACGGCCGAGAACAACGAGGAAGTGCTGGTCATCACCTCGCTGACCGACGAACAGTCGGCCTCGGATGAGGACGTGAGCACGGCCAACAGCACGCCGCAGGGAACGTCGCGCGATGCTGCGACCAAGACGAAGGACGAGAGCTCGGATGACAGTTCCGACACGTCCGAGACGACCGATTCCGGCTCGAGCGAATAGGGGGCATGTCCATGGATCTACACGAGCAGGGGGCGAGCTCCCGCACGTTTGCAATCGCCGCCATTGTGTGTGTGCTGTTGCAGGCAGGCCTGGCACCGCAGATCTCCATTGCGGGAGGTCGCGTCAACTTCATGATTATCCTGGTGTGCCTAAGCGTGTTCTCGGGCGACCCGACCCGTGCCGTCGTGTGCGGTTTTTGCAGCGGCTTGTTTTATGACCTGTCCGCTGCCGTGCCGGTGGGCGTTATGTCGCTCCTGCTGACCGTGGGTTCTTTTGCCCTGGTGCACAGCGCCGTCGGTCAGACGGGCGGTACCCCGAGTGCGCGCGGCGTCACCGTGGGCGCCTTTGCGCTCGTCATTAATGTGATCTACAGCATCATCTTGCTGTTTATGGGTTTGGAGACGAGCTTTGTCGTGGCGATCTTCGGCCATGCGCTGCCGTCCTCGATCCTGACGGGTCTGGTTGCCATTCCGTTTTTGATGTCCGGCGTCGTGCCGCAGTCCGGCTATGGATTCTCCGCACGTGGCGGACGCCAGACGGGTATGCGCTTTAAGCCCAAGACCCGCAAGCTCAAATAGGGGAGGCCCGTAGATGTCTTCCCAGATGACGGTTATTATCGCCGGTATCGTGCTGGTTGTGGCCATCGTGGTCGCGCTGGTCATCATGCGTCGTGGCGATTCCCGTTTTACCTACGATACACAGCATGGAACGGCCCCGCGCGCCACCGAGGGCGAGGGCAATACCGCGGCGACCGCCTTTAAGGGCCGCTTTTCCATCCTCACCATGGGTGTGGGCGCGATGTTTGCGGCACTTGCCGTCAAGCTGTGGGGCATGCAGATGGTCTCGTCGGACTATTACGAGAAGCAGGCCAATAGCAATCAGACTCGCACCGTTACCACACCCGCTGTGCGCGGCCGCATCCTCGACCGCAATGGCGTGGCGCTTGTCCAGAACCGTCCCTCACTTGCTGTCGTGGCCTACCGCGACCTTGCGGAGGATGAGGTTCTGGTTCGCCATCTTGCCAACGTGCTTGGAATGCCTTACGTTGCGGTCCTTCGCAATATTCAGGACAATACGGAGGGCGCCCAGAGCCTGCATACCATCGCGACGGACGTCCGTCGCTCCACGGTTGCCTATATTCAGGAGCACGCCGGCGAGTTCCCGGGCGTCAAGATTGCCGAGCGTACCGAGCGCCAATATCCATATGGCGAGACGGCATGCCATATCTTGGGCTATACCGGCACCATTACCTCCGAGCAGCTCGAGGCCCAGAATAAGAAAACCTCTGGCGATGATGATGCTTCTGCTGGCAAGATTACGTACCAGTCGGGCGATATCGTGGGCTAGGCGGGCGTTGAGAGCTACTACGAAAACCTGCTGCAGGGTATTCGTGGCGAGCAGACCGTCAAGGTCGATGCCTCGGGCAATGTGACCGGTCAGGCCGGCGCCGTGCCCGCGAAGGCCGGCTCCGACATTAAGCTCACGCTCGACCTTAAGATCCAACAGGCCTGTGAGACGGCGCTGGCGAGCGCTATCGAGCTTGCCAAGACCACTGGCTACAGCAATGCCGGCAACGGCGCTGTGGTGTGTCTCGATCCCAACAATGGCGAGATCCTGGGCATGGCGAGCGAGCCCAAGTTCGATCCGTCCGTCTTTATCGGCGGCGTCTCAAATGACGTGTGGACCGAGCTCAATGATGATAAGGGTTCGCACCCGCTGCTCAACCGCGCCATTAGCGGACAGTACATGTCGGCTTCGACCATCAAGCCGCTCTCGGCACTGGCCGGTCTTGAGTTTGGAACCTACACGTCGGGGCAGACGACCAACTGCACGGGCTATTGGACGGGTCTGGGCAAGTCGTGGGGCAAGTACTGCTGGCTGCATTCCGGCCACGGCACCATGACGCTACAGTCGGGTATCGCCAACTCGTGCGACCCCGTCTTCTACGACATGGGCAAGGCGTTCTTCTATGACGAGCAACATCCCGAGGGCCTGCAGGAGGTCTTTCGTCGCTGGGGCCTAGGCAAGACCTGCGGTATCGATCTGCCAAGTGAGGGCGCGGGCCGTATTCCCGATGCCGAGTGGAAAGAGTCGTACTTCACCGACGCCTCTGCCGAGGACCGCAAGTGGAATGCCGGCGATATGACCAACATTGCTATCGGTCAGGGTGACATCCTGGTGACGCCCCTGCAGATGGCGTGCGCCTATATGGGTCTTGCCAACGGCGGCAAACAGTACGTGCCTCACGTGTTTTTGTCTGCCGTGTCGCGCGATGGCGACGGCGATGCCTATAAGTACAACGGCAAGGGCAAGAAGAAGCGCCTGGAGGCCAAGATCAACAGCGATTCGGATTTGGCTCTAGTTCGCAACGGCATGCACGACGTGATTTACACGGCATCGACGTCCCTGGCGGCGCACTTTGGCACCCTGACGCCGCAGGTATACGGCAAGTCGGGCACGGGCGAGAAAAGCGGCGAGGACGAATACGCTTGGTTCTGCGCCTATGCACCGGCCGATGACCCCAAGTATGTCATCGCTACTGTCCTGGAGCAGGGCGGCGGCGGCTCGGATACCGCGATGCATGTCGTGCGCGACGTGCTCGGCGTGATTTATGACGAGCCCGATACCTCTTCGGCCTCGGGCGATTCTTCGGTTCGATAGGAGGTTGCGATGGATTTTTCTCCGGCGGATCTGTTCCGTTCAACCAAGACCGGCTCTCGCAGCAGCCTGGACCGTGTCAACAAGCAACTTTCGGCCTCGCGCGGCACGTTTCGCCAAAAGGTGCATATCGGTGTGCTCGTGGCTACTGTGGCGCTCGTCGCCTACGGTGCCATCATTATCTGGTCGGCTTCGCAGTTTAAGGCCGATGCTTCGTTCTCACGTCATCTGCTGGGAATTGGCATCGGAGCGGTGCTGGCGGTGCTCGTCTGGCGAACCGACCTGCGCGGTATTTCCAATTTCTCGACGGCGTTGCTCGTCATCGACCTGATCGTGATTTTCTCGCCCAAGATTCCGGGTTTGTCCTATACGGGCGGTCTGGGCATGACGGGCTGGATCAAGATTCCCGGTATCGGCTTGACATTCCAGCCGGTTGAGCTTGCCAAGCTCATCACCATCTTCTTTATTGCTACGCTTGGCTCGCAGTATAACGGTCGCATCGATACCGTTCGCGACTACGTCAAGCTCTGCGGCATGCTGTCCATTCCGTTTTTGGCCGTCGTTGCCATGGGCGACCTGGGCTCGGGCCTGGTCGTGCTTGTTTCAGGCGCCATCGTCATTTGTATGAGCGGTGCACGCCGCGAATGGGTGCTGTCGACCCTGGCCCTGCTCGTGGGCCTGGTGGCCCTCGTCCTGGCGCTCGATTCGGTCTTTGATTCGTTGCTCGGCCACGATGTACTCATCAAGCAGTATCAGATGAACCGTCTGACGGTCTTTATCGACCCCGATAATGCCGATTCGGACGATGCCTACAACCTGCAGCAGTCACTTATCGCCGTTGGCTCGGGCGGCTTCTTTGGTAAGGGTTTGGGCCATGCGACGCAGTCAGCCGGCGGCTTTCTGCCTGAGTTCCACACCGACTTCGTCTTCGCCTTTCTGTCCGAGACCTTTGGCTTTTGTGGTTCCTTTTTGCTCCTGTGCCTCTACGTGCTGCTGATCTTTTCGACGATTCGCGTCGCCTTTAAGTGTGAGTCGCTGTTTTTGCGTCTTTCGTGTGTGGGCATCGTTGGCATGTGGGCGTTCCAGACCTTCGAAAACATCGGCATGTGCATCGGCATGATGCCGATTACCGGTATTCCGCTACCGTTTATTAGCTTCGGGTCGTCTTCGATGATGATTCAGCTGCTGACGGTGGGTATCGTACAATCCATATGGCGGCATCGTTCGGGCGCCGCGTAACCGCTGGAGGGGTTTGCTATGAAAATTCCCGTAGATAAGCTGACCCGCGCTTTTAAGATGGGCGCGTCCGTTAAGAAGGATTCCGATACGCCGGTGCGCGTCTCGGTCTATCTGGATTCGTCCGCCTCGCGCTTTCTGGCCGAGACGGTGCGTGACGCCTTTGTGCCGCAGACGACCTCGGGCATTGTGCGCGTCGAGCGTCTGGGGGAGGAGCGAATTGCTCCAAAGACCGATACCGATGTGGTGCTGGTGCTCTCGTGTGGTTCCGACCGCTTGGAGAGTGCCGTGCAGGAGCTCGTGATCGCCGGCGCGCCCGTGTGCGTGCTTGCCGAGTCTGCTGTGGAGGTGCCGTTTATCGAGGAGTCCACGCCCATGCTCGGCGTGGTAGCGGCAACCGATAAGACGTATCTGCTCGAGACGCTTGCCCGCTGGATTCTCGACCGCACCGACAAGGAAACGGCTTTTGCGGCGAACTTTGCCTTCATGCGCATCGCGGCGGCCAATCGTATCATCACCTCGTGCGCGCTTACCAATATGGCGACCGGTGCACTGGTGTTTTTGCCGGGCGCCGATTATCCCGTTATGGCGCTGGCGCAGGTGGGCATGCTCTTTGAGCTCGCTGCCGTCTTTGGACGCGGCATTAAGCCCGAGCGCGGCTACGAGGTCGCGGGCGTGCTTGCCGGCGGTCTTGTGATCCGCGCGGTCACCCGCGCACTCGTCAAGCAGACGCCGCATATTGGGTTTGTCGTCAAGGCGCTCACTGCTGCCGCGGGCACCTACGGCATGGGCCGTGCGCTTGTTTCGCTCTACGAGCGCGATGTCGACTACAGCCGTGCCAACGAGGTGGTCACTGCCACGTTCTCCCGCGTTCGCGATCTGGTGACCACGGTCGCGGGCGCTACCCGTCCTATGGCGTCCTACCAAGACGCATCAGATCTCGCTGCTTAGGGGTTTTCCGTTGCGCGTTCCGTACCAAGATTGTTTTCATTTAATTGAGCCGTTGCTCGCCAAGGTCGAGAAGCCGAGCCGCTATATCGATCACGAGTGGGGCACGCTTTCCAAGGCCGATGCCGACTACCGTTGCTGCCTGATCTACCCGGATGTGTACGAGGTCGGTCTGCCCAACCAGGGCATCGCCATCCTCTACAACATCCTTAACCAGGCCGAGGGCATCTCCTGCGAGCGTGGCTATGTGCCGTGGCCCGATATGGGTGACGCCATGCGCGAGGCGGGCATTCCGCTGCTCTCGCTCGAGGGTGCCGCGCCGGTCGCTTCGTTCGATATCGTCGGTCTGCATGTGCCGCACGAGATGGCGGTGACGAACTTCCTCGAGGCGCTCGACCTCGCTGGCATTCCGCTGTTAGCCGCCGACCGCACCGAGGACGACCCCATTATCATCGCCGGCGGCCCCTCGGTGTACAACCCCGAGCCGTACGCGGCCTTCTTCGATGTTATCCTCATCGGCGAGGGCGAGGAATCGCTGCTCGAGACCTGCCAGCTGCATCGCCGCCTGCGTGACGAAGGAGTCCCGCGCGCGCAGATTGTTGAGCAGCTCGCATCCATTGCCGGCAACTACGTGCCGTCGCTCTATGAGGTTCGTCACGACGAGCCCTGCTCGCCCCATGGCTACACCGTGCCGCGTGAGGGCAAGGATGCGCCGACCGTGGTCTACAAGCGCGTCGTCGAGGATTTCGGCGCCACGAATCCGCTGTCGCAGTCGTGCGTGCCCTATGCGCAGCTGGTCCACGACCGCCTGTCTATCGAGATCCTGCGCGGCTGCGCCCGCGGCTGTCGTTTTTGCCAGGCCGGCATGACGTATCGCCCGGTGCGCGAGCGCTCGGCCGACCAGATCGTCTCGTCGGTGATTCAGGGTCTGGAAAAGACCGGCTATGACGAGGTGTCGCTGACCTCGCTCTCCACGACCGACCACTCCTGCATTCGCGACGTGCTCGGCAGGCTCAACCATCGCCTGGAGGATACGGGTATTCGCGTGTCTATTCCGTCGCAGCGTCTGGATTCGTTTGGCGTGGATATGGCCGAATCGGTTGCTGGCGAAAAGAAGGGCGGCAGCCAGCGCATGCGCGACATCATTAACAAAAACGTGACCGAGGAGGACCTGGACCGTGCGGCCAAGGCAGCCTTCGAGGCCGGCTGGAACCGCATGAAGCTCTACTTTATGATGGGCCTTCCCGGCGAGCGCGACGAGGATATCGTGGCCATCGCCAATCTGGCCGATCACGTGCTGGAGCTCGGTCGTTCCGTGGTGCCCAAGGCTCGGTGTCCATCTCGGTTTCGGTCTTTATCCCCAAGGCTGCCACGCCGTTCCAGTGGTGCCCGCAGCTCGACTACGACGACGTCAAGCGTCGCCAGAAGCTGCTTGTCACGAGCGTTCGCAACCGTGCCGTCCGCGTGCATTACCACGATGCCGAGACCTCGCTCATCGAGGCCGCACTGTCCCGCGCCGGTCGTGACATGACGCCCGTCATCATCGACGCTTGGCGCTCGGGCTCTCGCTTTGACGCCTGGGTAGAGCATTTCTCGCTCGATAACTGGAAGGAGGCTGCTGCCAAAAACGGCATCGACCTCAATGAGCTCGTGCACCTGCCCTACGAGTTGGACTGGCGCCTGCCGTGGGAGCACGTGAGCCCCGGCTGCACACGCGGCTTCCTCGAGCGCGAGTACCGTCGCTCGCTCGAGGGCGTCACGACTCCCGACTGCACCCGCACGTCGTGCACCGGCTGCGGGATCTGCCCCACGCTCCACGCCAAGAATGTATTGATGGGTGATCGCGCATGAGTGAGCGCCTGACCGACAACCCCTCGCTCTTTAGGCTTCGTGTTCGCTATGGCAAGCGCGATCGCCTTAAGTACCTGGGCCATCTCGAAGTGATCCATACCATTGAGCGCATCGTGCGCCGTGCGGGACTTCCCTATGCCGTCACGCAGGGCTTCTCTCCGCACATGCGCGTGGGCTTCTCTTCGGCGCTACCGGTGGGTACGTCGTCGACATGTGAGTGGTATGACCTGTTTATGACCGAGTTCGTGGCGCTCGACGAGGCGTTTGGGCGCCTGGCTGCGGCGTCTCCGGCCGATCTGGCGCCCATCGAGGCGGCGTACATCGACGTGCGCACGCCGGCGTTGACGGCGCAGCTCACGCGCCTGTCGTATCGCATCGACCTGCATCTGGACCCCGAGGCGCCCGTAAGCGCCGACGAGGTGCATCGTGCGATCGACACGCTGCGCGCGGGCCATGGCATCGACTACGCGCGCGGAAAAAAGAGCAAGCGCTTGGATTTGGATCACACGCTCGTGGGCTATGAGCTCACGGCGGGGGAGCGCCCGGACCATTTGGTGCTCATGCTCGACACCCATGCCGACAACGAGGGCTCCATGCGTCCGGAAATTTTGCTTTCTGCTGCTGATGTTTTGTTGCAGGGCTTGACCCCGGGCGTGGATGCACCTATTGTTTCCACCGGTATGCAAGACCTCGTGACCATCTGCTCCTACGATGTCGAGCGTCAGAATCAAGCA
>OCHF01001357.1_pt1 | contig 11191 bp, 6 predicted proteins | sample 1538851 | NCBI WGS metagenome assembly OCHF01 (sample SAMN04571730, study PRJEB22368) | human gut metagenome | biome: human gut; material: stool | host: Homo sapiens | place: Luxembourg | collected 2012-12-07
CCTGTAGAAGACATATCCACACCTAATACCGGGTCAGCCTTGTGCAGACGAGAGAAAGAGAACTGCGATGCTTTTACACCAATCCAGTCGATATCAAATGCAGATTTATCCGGACGTGAGTACGGAGCATCCAACATGATGCGGGTAGCTGTTTCGATGAAGTTACGTTTCAGAACTTTAGAAACAAACGGGAAGCTACGAGAAGCACGCAAGTTACATTCGATTACTTTCACTTCGTTGTTACGAGCCAGGAACTGGATATTGAACGGACCGGAGATATTGAGTTCTTTAGCAATCTGACGGCTGATCTTCTTGATGCGACGAGCTGTTGCAAAGTAAATCTTCTGTGCCGGGAATACCAACGTAGCATCACCGGAGTGAACGCCCGCAAACTCTACGTGTTCGGAGATTGCGTATTCTACCACTTCACCATTCTGTGCAACGGCATCAAATTCAATCTCTTTCGTATTTTCAAGGAACTGGGAAACAACAACCGGATATTCTTTAGAAACTTCGGCAGCCATCTTCAGGAAGTTCTCCAATTCTTCATCGTCATAGCAAACATTCATTGCTGCTCCTGAAAGGACGTAAGAAGGACGAACCAATACCGGGTAGCCTACTTTTTCTACAAATCCCTTCACTTCTTCAAGACTGGTCAGTTCCATCCAAGCCGGTTGGTCGATACCCAGTTGGTCGAGCATAGCAGAGAACTTGTTACGGTTTTCAGCACGGTCGATAGAAATCGGAGAAGTACCCAATACAGGAACCGACTGACGGTAAAGTTTCATGGCCAGGTTGTTCGGGATCTGTCCACCTACGGAAACAATCACACCACGAGGCTGTTCAAGATCGATTACGTCAAGCACACGTTCAAAAGAAAGTTCGTCGAAGTACAGACGGTCGCACATATCATAGTCAGTAGAAACCGTTTCAGGGTTGTAGTTAATCATGATAGACTTGTAACCCAGTTTGCGGGCAGTCTGAACTGCATTCACCGAGCACCAGTCAAATTCTACAGAGCTACCGATACGGTAAGCACCCGAACCCAGTACGACTACTGATTTTTCATTCTTATAATAGTTTACATCATAACCTTCCACTGCATAAGTCATATACAGATAGTTAGTCAGTTCCGGATGTTCGGAAGCAACTGTATTAATACGTTTTACAGCCGGGAGGATACCCATAGATTTACGATGAGCACGCACTGCCAGATTTTCTTTCTCCATGTTTCCGGTTGGATTCAGTACGAAACGGGCAATCTGGAAGTCAGAGAAACCTAACACTTTAGCTTCACGCATTACATCGGCAGGTATATCTTCCACCTTATTATAGGTAGACAGTTTCGCTTTGTAGTCTACGATATTTTTCAGTTTGCCAAGGAACCATGGGTCAATCTTTGTCAGGTCATGAATACGTTCGATGGTATAACCTTCTTCCATTGCTTGTGCGATAGCGAAAACACGCAAGTCTGTCGGGCGAGAAAGTTCTTTATCAAGATCATCAAAGTGCAGTTCGTCATTACCTACGAAACCGTGCATTCCCTGACCGATCATACGAAGGCCTTTCTGGATGATTTCTTCGAAAGAGCGACCGATAGACATGATTTCACCTACTGATTTCATGCTTGAACCGATTTCACGGGATACACCGGCAAACTTCGTCAAGTCCCAACGAGGGATTTTACAGATATAGTAGTCAAGTTGCGGAGCTACGTATGCAGAGTTCGGAGTTCCCATCTCACCAATCTGGTCAAGTGTGTAACCAAGTGCCACTTTAGCAGCTACGAATGCCAACGGATAACCGGTAGCCTTAGAAGCCAATGCAGAAGAACGGCTCAAACGGGCATTTACTTCAATCACACGGTAGTCATCCGTTTCAGAGTTGAAAGCATACTGAATGTTACATTCACCCACAATACCGAGGTGACGGATACATTTGGTAGAAAGTTCTTTCAACAAAGCCAGTTCTTTATCATCCAGCGAGCAGGTCGGAGCTACTACAATTGATTCGCCGGTATGAATACCCAGCGGGTCGAAGTTTTCCATGCTGGCTACTGTAAAGCAATGGTCGTTAGCGTCACGGATCACTTCAAATTCGATTTCTTTCCAGCCTTTCAAAGACTCTTCTACCAGAATTTGTTTGGAGAAAGCAAATGAGCTCTCTGCCAATTTCAGGAATTCTTCTTCATTGGCACAGATACCGCTACCAAGACCACCCAGTGCATAAGCAGAACGCACCATGACAGGATAACCAATTCTGCGTGCAGCAGCAATGGCATCTTCCATGTTTTCTACTGCCTGGCTGACCGGAGTTTTCATTTCTATCTCGTCCAGCTTCTTCACAAACAGGTCACGGTCTTCTGTATACATGATAGCTTCTACCGAAGTTCCAAGTACCTTTACTCCATACTTATCAAGAACACCTTGTGTGTAAAGTTCAGCACCACAGTTCAATGCAGTCTGTCCGCCGAATGCCAAAAGGATACCATCGGGACGTTCTTTTTTGATAATTTCTTCTACGAAATAAGTATTCACGGGAAGGAAATACACTTTATCGGCAATACCTTCAGAAGTCTGAATGGTTGCGATGTTCGGGTTTACCAATACTGAGCTGATACCTTCTTCTTTCAACGCTTTCAGTGCTTGTGAGCCTGAGTAGTCGAACTCTCCGGCTTGTCCGATTTTGAGTGCTCCAGAACCCAAAACGAGAACTTTCTTGATTTCCTTTTCCATTTCTTTTGTTGTTATAATAAGTTGTTATTTCTAAGTTCGTTCATAAAAAAAATGCGTTACCCTCAAAAAAGGATTAACGCATTACCAAAGAACTAAAATATCGTTTTTGGAAATAAAAGAAGAAGCCTGCCGTTTCCGGGTGCAAAACATCCGAATGTAAATAATACTTGCTTCTAATTTCCTGTTGATTCATTGTTGACTTCAAAATTTGTGCAAAGTAACGACATATTTTGCACATGACAAAAAGATATGTTCACTTTTTTACTGAAATAATTTACCGCGTTAATGAAACAGTCGTTTTTCCATTGGCTTTTAATGATTACATTCTTATCTTAAGCAGGCACAAATCATGAAGTAACTGCATTTTGATGTTTCTTTCAGTTTTTATCCTTATCTTTGTCGCCATTATATAATAAGGTAATAAATATGGGAAAAGAAAAAATCATATTGACGGGCGACCGTCCTACCGGAAGACTTCATATCGGTCACTATGTAGGTTCGTTGAAACGCAGAGTTGACCTGCAAAACGCAGGTGATTATAGTAAGATGTTTATCTTCATTGCCGATTCACAGGCATTGACAGACAATATAGACAATCCGGAAAAGGTGCGTCAGAATGTAATCGAAGTTGCTCTTGATTATCTGGCTTGTGGTATTGATCCGACTAAAGCTACGATTTTCATCCAGTCGCAAATACCGGAACTATGCGAACTTAGTTTCTATTATATGGATCTTGTCAGCGTATCCCGCCTGCAACGTAACCCGACCGTGAAATCGGAAATCCAGATGCGTAACTTTGAAGCAAGTATTCCCGTAGGTTTCTTCACTTATCCCATCAGCCAGGCAGCAGACATTACAGCATTCCGCGCAACGACTGTCCCTGTGGGTGAAGACCAGGAACCGATGCTCGAACAGGCTCGCGAAATCGTTCGCCGTTTCAACTATATATATGGTGAGACATTGGTAGAACCGGAAATCCTGTTGCCGGACAATGCAGCTTGTCTGCGTCTTCCGGGAACTGACGGTAAAGCTAAAATGAGTAAATCGCTCGGAAACTGCATCTACCTTTCGGAAGAACCGGAAGAAATCCAAAAGAAAATCATGAGTATGTATACCGACCCGGGGCATCTCCGCGTACAAGATCCGGGAAAAATTGAAGGTAATACGGTATTTACTTACCTAGATGCTTTCTGCCTCCCCGAACATTTCGAACGTTATTTACCGGATTATCCGAATCTGGCAGAACTGAAAGCGCATTATCAACGCGGCGGATTGGGTGACGTGAAAGTAAAACGTTTCCTAAATTCCATCATGCAGGAGACTTTGGAACCGATTCGCAATCGTCGCAAGGAGTTCAGCAAGGATATCCCTGCTATCTACGAGATGCTTCAGCAAGGCTGCGAAGTGGCAAGGGCTGCGGCTGCCGAGACTTTGGCTGACGTGAAGAAGGCGATGAAGATTAATTATTTTGATGATAAGGAATTAATCGAAGAGCAGGTGAAACGTTTCTCGCAAGAGTAAAAGATTTCGTCTGGGAATAAACATAATTATAAGGTAAAGGCTGCCCTTCTTTTGTAGAACAGGCAGCCTTTCTTATCGGATATTTTTCAAAGATTCAGTTTGTTTCTTCCTCGTCATTCTTGAACAACACATCCTTTAATTTCTGATAAAGGAATGAAAGTATCAGCAATATCAATCCCAGAATGATAAATACAATAATCTTGCCAATGGTCGGCATAGCCCATAAATCATCAAAGACGAGTTTGAGCAGGACTAATCCGAAAGTCGCAAGGCTCACCATACGGAGTAGTTTCTGATGCAGGCGCATGCCCAACCCCATTTGGACGAACCCGGCAATGCTTAATGAGAGTGACAGCCCGGCACTGAAATCGTCCACTCCTACTTGCCAAAGGAAAGAGCGTACCATTGTCAGCCAAAGGAGCGTGGCAAGAATATTCAGATATACGGTGAAACGGGATTTTATGCCGATTGATGTATAGTACATACGTGCTACATAATACAAATTCGCTATTACGAACACAGCTGTCAGCCATGGTAGTACAACAGGAGGGGAAGTCCATATTCTCTGGTCGCCCCATATATTTATAATATATACAAGTACGTTTGCCCCGATAGTCAAGATATAAGAAGTGAGATGTTTCGTTATCGGGAATCGTTTTCTGAAAGCATAGCAAACACTCGAAATGGATATGGCTGTAAACAAGAACATAGCTCCGCTTCTCGTCGCCCCTTCAAAATACAAATTGAATTCCATCATAAATGTATAATAAAGTATGATTACGGAGACGATAAGCATAAAAGGATTCCAAAAGCTGTATTTCAACCGGCGTGCCGTAGAGAAGAAGGAATGATAATATTCCATTAATAAAGCAAATGCTCCTGTCGCTAATCCCACAAACAAAGAGGTGGCAAATGAACTATTCAGAAAAATTGTATCTAAGGAATGATGTTCAAACATCACACCATACACATCCATCAAGTAAGAAACGAAAGTGAGTCCTACCAGAACTTTAGCCGCATACTCATATACTCTAATTTTCGACTTAACATAGAGCCACAACAGCAATACCATTTCCGATGCCCAAAGCAAGGTTATATAGTTTCCGTCCAGTTGAATCGGAACTGTAATGGAGACAAATGTCAGCACAAGCCCCAACGTGGTATGCACGAGGAATTTATATTCCTTCCTATTCTTCCACAACCAAAGAACCAGTCCTAAATTAACAAGAGCGATAAACAGGCTCAACAAGCCGCTTGCTTTGAAAGACAATCCCATATTCTGCAAGAATAAGGCTCCTGAAAGCAAATAGATAAAATTATTCGTTATAATGACGAATACTAATCCCCGGCTCATCGTCCGCATATTCTCTCCACGAAGGATAGAGAACACCGGAAGTAGAAAGATAAAATAGAACAGAGTAGCAAACCAAAACAGATGGTTCGAAATAACCATAGAACTAGAGGTATAGTTAAACAAAAGAAAGATTCCCATTATCAGGCAAGTAAAAACAAATGAAATCATTGGAAGTTCACTCCACTTTTTATAAATGGAAAGTCCGAACATACCCAGGTTTAATATGCTCACGTAAGTGAACAGTACCAAATAACTTCCTTCCCCGCTACTCACTATGAATGGCGCAAGGAATCCTCCTACAAGAGAAATGATAGCCAACTCACGCCGATTATATACCACAGACAGAATAGACATAAACACTGTGACACCAATCAGAATGATAAAGGCCATAGTCTGCGAGAAAATATGATAATAATGGAAAGCAATGGCAACTGTAAGATAGAACACAGCGAAAGCACCACCCGCAAGCAGCGAACTGAAGGTTCGGTATTTCTTTTGCAACCGTTCGGCAACAGCCAGCAATACAGTTCCCGTCAAGAAACCAAGCACGGTACGGAAGGTTTCATTAATCCAGTTTTTATCAATGGCATACTTTACAAAGAAGCCTACACCGATTACAAATATAAGGATACCAATCTTCCCGAAAAGGTTCTCACCGATGAATTTTTCATAGTTCACCTGCTTCTTTTGTTTCGGAACAGTCGGGGCAACCGGAACAACCGGAGTAACCGGTACAACTGGCACAGTCGAAGATTCAGCGGATTCCTTCCGAACAGCCTCTACGCAAACTTCCTCCATTCTTGTTTCAAGCGTCTTTTCAGGCGTCTTTTCCAATGTCTCACGGACAACTGCTTCAACAACCGGTTCGTGTTTTTCCTGAACAGCCTCTTCTCGTTGTCCGGTCTTTACTGCCTTAACATGCTCTGCCGCTTGAGGCATCACAGGAATATCTTTTGTTTCTTTTTCTGATATTTCCTCTTTCGGCTTGGAGGCTTCAGCAACAGAATTTTGCTGAACCTTGAGATAATCTTCCATCCGTTTCTTGATCTCATTCAACTCTTTCTCTATCTTTCCGAAGCGATTGTCCAACCTACTCAATAAAATAAATAACATAACCAAAACGAGTAGTGCATATACAGTATTAAAGTCGTCCATAATATTCCAGATTTGAGTTCTATATCACAAATATAGATAATTATTAATAGCTCCAATCAATTGTTATTAAATTATTTGGATTATCCCAATAATGCAATTTTACATCAATTGCATAAATCAGGATACAAATCCTCTAAATCAGGAAAAAAATCTCCTCATTTTATAAAAAAGAATAGAGCTTACAAATTCCAAACAATTATACGGCTTTTATTCTTCTTTTTCCTATCTTTGCCACAATATCAATAAAAATCACACAAATTATTCACTTAAACACAAGAAGCATGAAGCACCTTAAATTTCTATTTGCACTTGGCGGCATTCTTTTCTTATCTTGCCAAACAGTATCCGCACGTGGTTTAAAAATCCCTTTCGGCGACCGCGAAGTATTAACCAAAGTAGCAGATTTGCCTGATACCGAAGAGTACCAAACAGACGATGGAAACTACATTGATCTGGCAACTTTCCATCAGGAGTTCAACATCGCTTACCTTCTCCCTCTATACATAGAGAAAGAGCCTCGCCTGGTCGGCTATTGCGAAAAGGAAGACACTTACTATGAACTGACGGAAGAACAACTGGCTACCATCCTAAAAGAAAATAATTTGGATGGAGAGAAGTTGAACAAGGTCGGTTTCTATTCCCGTTATGGCGGTAAAGCTGTCGGACTTCTTATAATTGCCCTTATCATTTGGGGATGTATTCCTGGAAAAAAGAAAGAAGTGAAACCCGTGGAAGTATAAAACAAACCATTATTAATAACATTAAAAAGTACAAACTATGTCTATTTACACCTTTATTCCGGTCATTTTCATTGTTCTATATCTAGGATACTGGTTTTACATGAAAAACAAAAACTCGAAACAGGCACAAGTAGTGAACAACACCGATTTCAAAGCTGAATTTGCAAATGCAGAACAGTATAAAAAACTCTGCTTAAACTCTGATTTATCTTTCCTGAAAGAAGCTATGGGAGAAGAAAAAATTGACGCTTTCAACTATGCCAGCAATGAGTATGGTGTAGCATCCGCACTCAAAGACGGAATGAAAGATAAGCTGAAAGGAATGGCCACCTTAGGAACTGTACGTTTCAATACCGTACAAACTCCCAAATATCTGGTATTAAGCGGAGACAATCTGCACCTATTCGATACAGACACAGATGGAGAAATCGACAATCATTTTGTATTCAATCAGGCGCGTCTTGAAAACTCCCGTCTCATCGCAATTCCTATGGAGGGACAAGTACAAGCACAGGCACAAGCCAGAGGAAACAACGTGAAAGCATACAAACTTTCATTGCAAACCGACGAGAAACCTGTTGAACTCATTATCTACTCCTGTCTGATATTTACAAATATCCCGGAGATTCCGACAGATCCACAAGAAACAATACAGGATATTATCATTGGCAATGACTTCTTGAAACAATTGGGTGACAAATATCCTAATTTGAAAGTCTCATTGCCGATATTTAGCTAAAGAAGGACATATACTTAGAAAAAATAACAGCGGAAGGTTAGCTAGTTACCAAACATTATGCGTCCCGGCGGATTTGCAATCCGCCGTTCTCCGAGTATCAGGATTTATAATCCGCAATACACCTATACTTTAATATATAGTTCGGATTGAAAATCCTGATGCTCAAAGCAATCGGATTACAAATCCGATTAAACAGGTTAAAAATCCGATTGAACAGATCTCTGCAGATACTCCCCGCAGAAATTCAAAAGTAAAATTAAAAGCGATACAGTTTCGTTCGGACAAGAAGCTGAAACAATCTGTCGGATATATAAAAATAAAGCAAATGAAGCGGGTCAAGCACTCTGCCAAATTATCGGAAATAGAGATAGACATGCGGCTAAAAGAGTATTTCAGCGATCATCAGATTATGCAACGTTCCGACTTTCAAGGCATCACGGGGATGGTACGTTCCACAGCCATGATTCATATTCGCCGACTCCGTCAGGAAGGCAAGCCGCAGAATATCGGCATTCCCAGTCAACCTATTTATGTGCCGGCCCCAGGATTTTATGGAAAGTCCAGAGATTATCAGCCTGTCAAATAAACTAAAACAAAATATCAGAGGAGATACCCCCAAAGAACAGATATAAAAAAGGCGGCTGAAAGCATGAACCCCTCTTTTCAGGGTTCGCTTTCAGCCGCTATCTCTTTCCAGCAAGCGATTACAGAGAATCGCTGAATGCTGAAATCGCTTTTTTACTTTTTATTACTGTGCAGATTCTACCAATACTACACGGTTCAGAATCGGTTGACCGAATTTGTCAACACCACCACCGGCTGCAACTTTCAGTCTATCGGCAGAGATGCCATACTTCTTAACTAACAAGTCTTTAACAACCTGTGCACGTTCCAAACTTAACTTCTGATTGAAAGCAGGAGTACCGGTTGCAGAGTCAGCATATCCGTTGATTGTGTATGTAGCATTCGGAGATTCTTTTATCTTGCTGGCAAGATATGACAAGTTCATTTCTTCTTGCGGAGATAATTTATCAGAACCGATCTTGAAGAATACGGTACGCGGAGCAATGTTAGTATCTGTGATAACAACTTCTTCAGTATCTTCTACTTCTACTGGTTGTTGTGCATTTGCCAACTGTTGTTGCAATTGCATATTAGCTGCTGCCATTGCATTCATCTGATTACGCATCTGATTCAATTCAAGTTCAGAGATAATCTGTGGAGTAGGACGTTGGAATCCGCGGGTAGGGAAGTAATAAGTCACACCGAGGGTAGCACCTAAGATACCATCATAATCGGGTCTACCTCCATGTTCTCCGTCAAACTTGCCTTCCAGACCTGTTGCGCTCAACTCCAGATTCAAGTCAACAGCATTCGACAAACGGAAGCGGTTGATAATACCTGCATTGAAAGTAGCGGAGTTAGTGTGAGGACGAGAATAAGCATGAGCCCAACCGGCACCTATATAAGGGATAATTTCATATACGCGATTCGGATTGTATCCACCGAAAAGTGCGTTCAGGTTAATCATCAAATCACCATGCAAGTTCATGTAGTCCCATCTTTGTTTGTAAGAACCGTCTTCTCTCGGACCACCCACTACATAATTAGCAGTTTCGCTGGTAGTGAATCCTTTTGCCTGCAATCCGCTGTATTGCAAACGCAATCCGAATCCCGGAGTTACCCATTTGCCGACAGACACGTTAAATGTAGGAGCAACACGGTCTCTGAATTTGCCGATATGGTCATTGTTTCCATATAGCACCTGGGCGCCGCCTCCTACAGAGAAGAACCAGTTACTCCAGAAAGGATTAGTTATTACTTGATATTTATCTTGTACCTGAATCACTTCGTATTCAGTTACAGTCATTGTCTGCTGCGCAGAAGCGACAGACGCAACGCCGGCAAATGCCAGCAACATCAGAATCTTTTTCATATACCTAATAGTTAAGTGGTTATTTAAATCTTTTTCTTTGTTTAACTAATTAAATAACACGAACCGAACTAAAAGGTTTTATGAATAGAAAAAATAATTTGTTTTATTTGAATAAACGTTCGATATCTTCCTCTTTGATCGTTGTCAACACTGTTTTCCCATCCGGGGTGTAATTCGGTGAAGGACAGGCAAAAAGATTATCGACAAGGCTTACCATCTCTTCATTGCTCAATACTTGTCCGTAAACGATTGCCGCCGCACGCGCCAATGTTAAAGCCAATATATTTTGGATTTCTTCCTTTACATCGTTTCCTTTTTCCATTGCCGTATGCAGCATATTACGCACCAATTCAACCGGATTCAATCCTTCGATACCCGATGGAATGCCATTTATAGCATAACTTCCGCCACCTAAATTACTCAAATCGAAACCTACCGCCGCCAAATCATCCATGATACCTTGCAACACGGCTGCTTCCGAAGCCGGCAACTGCAATATCTCCGGGAAGAGAACGCCTTGAGATACTCCTTGTTTCTGCCGGATCTGTTCCATATAACGGTCGAAAAGTACTCGGATATGTGCCCGGTGCTGATCAATAAGCATCAAACCGGATTTCACAGAAGTCAAAATGAAGCGCCCTTTAAATTGCAAATGTTGGTTTCCTTTCTCCACCACAGGCTCATCGCCATACAAGGTCGAAGCTATGGATGTCAGCGTTTCTCCCTCTTTCTCCGTGACAAACGATTGTTGTTCACCACTAAAAGGGTTTTCCCAATCTGTCTCAGGCTCGGGCATCGGATTATTCATTTTGCTAGCCTTTGTCAATCCCCCGTATAAATCTTCCCATTCCACTTTGGAGCGACTATATGAACCGCCACCACTGCCTCCAGCCGAAACCTTGAACGGATTATAATCTGAATTATAATGAACTTTAGGAGGTTCGGAAGAGGTGCTCTGCTCAAATGCCGGAATATCGGGCATGTCTTCCGTATCAAAATCAATAGAAGGAA
>OCHF01001388.1_pt1 | contig 10908 bp, 10 predicted proteins | sample 1538851 | NCBI WGS metagenome assembly OCHF01 (sample SAMN04571730, study PRJEB22368) | human gut metagenome | biome: human gut; material: stool | host: Homo sapiens | place: Luxembourg | collected 2012-12-07
GCAATTGTAGCCCACGGGTCACACGCTAAACGAAGCGTACCCCGAATCCGCGTTTGATGAACGGCAACAGCTCCATTGCCTCGGGCGTGATATGGCCTGCAACGTTCATGCGCTCGTCGCCGGGAAGATCGACCCGCGCAATCTCAAGCTCGCCTTCGTAGCGCCCATAGCCGCTATTGCTCACAGCGATCGACCCCGCCTTTCGCGGCAGGTATCCGTCGGCACGGAATCCGGCTTAAGCGTCGTGCGCGACTCCTGAGACCTAAAGACGAGGGCGCTCGAATCGGGCCGGTCGTGATGAATCTGCCCACGTACATAGGCATAGCCGGACTCAAGCTCGCATTGCACATCCACGTATCCGGCAGAAACTTGAGCAAACTGTGCCCAACCCGCTTCGGAAAGATCGGGGTCGCCGACCAAAACAATGTCGCAATCGGCGCCATGTGCGAGCTCAAGCATGTTGAGGGCAACCTTTGACGCGCGACCGCGCTGCGCCTCAACCGTCGGCAGTCCCTCGAATACCGGCCCGCGAACGTTGGCATCACCCGGCACAAAAGCCATGATTTCGAAGCCAAGCGCCGCAAGACGAAGATTCGTCCGAGCAATGTCCTCCAGAGCTAAACCGGTATAAGGCTTGGGATAAAAATTGTGGCAGGCGGCAAAACGAGTCACATCGGCACCGGCTTCTCGCCACGTTGCGATTTCATCAGAACTCACCGTCGATGCATTAACCACAATGCGAAATACACCGGACAGCTCCGCGACCCGCTGGGCACTAAAGCCATAATCCAAGCGCAGGTACTCCAGTCCCAGATCACGCAAGTCCTCCATGCGCTCAAGGCCCAGCAAATCGCATGTGCGCGGCCCCACATCGGCAATGAGCGCAATGCCGCGGGCGGAAAGCAGCGACAGCACCTGGCGAACCTTATCGGCATACGCCGCTCCCCCGTCCTCGGGAATATGCAGTGAGGTAAACGCATAGCGCGCACCCGCCGCGGCACCACGCTCAATCGTCCGCTCGATATCCTGCAGAGGGCTGGAAAGATAAATCGAAATACCTGTTTTCACGCTTCAACGCTCCTTTAAAAAAGGCCGGCGGAGCAGTTAGCCCCGCCGGCACAACCATAGCATCAAGAGATCTGCGGCACGTCAAGACGCTCGAATGACATGGCGCACAGCATCAGGCTACTCGCCAAAGAACTCGTTGATCTTCTGCTCGTCCACGCCAAAGAACCACGTTAGGACAAAGCCAGCTGCATAGGCAAGCAGCATAGCGGCAACGTAGCCGAACTGCTGACCAGGAACGACGATCAACAGGCCAAACAGACCGGAAACACCCTGGGAAACCGTGCCGATGTGAAGCAGCGCCGCAAGCGCGCCGCCAAATCCGGCACCCAGGCAGGCCGTCACAAACGGACGAACGAGCGGCAGCGTAACGGCATACATCAGAGGCTCGCCCACGCCCAGGATGCCAACGGGGATGGACTCGGCGACATACTTCTTGAGCTTGGCGTTCTTGGTCTTAAAGTACAGCGCCAAACCGGCACCGACCTGGCCGCCGCCAGCCATCATAAGGATGGGCAGCAGGTAATTGATGCCTTTGGTAGCGCCGTCGGGATCGTTGAGCATAGCGTGGATCGGCGTGAGCGCCTGATGCAGGCCGACGGACACCAGCGGCAAGAAGCCTGCCGACAGGATATAGCCGCCCAGGACGCCCAGCTTCTCGAAGATAAAGGTGAGGACGCTAAAGATCGCGGTCGTCAGCCAAGCGCCAACCGGCTGGATGACAAGCATCAGAGCAAAGGCGCCGATGATGAGCACCAGCAGCGGGGACAGGAACGTATCGAGCGCGTTGGGCATGACCTTGCGAATCTGACGCTCCATCCAGGCGAAAAACGCACCAGCGATGAGAGCCGCGATCATGCCGCCCGCTGCGGGGTTGTACTGCGCATTGGTGAGCGGCAGCAGAATGGCAGTGGCAGGATCAGCAGCGCCAGGCGCAAGCAGGGGCATGGCGCTGTTGGCGATACACATCATGCCGGCGATACCGCCCAGCGCAGCGGAGCCACCAAACTCGCGTGCCGCGTTATAGCCCACCAAGATGGGCAGATAGGCGAAGAGGGCCCAACCCATGGAACGAATGCCCTGGTACCACCACTCGCCTGCAAGCGCGCCTGCCGTCGAGACGTTAATGACGTTGCAGATACCGTTGATGAGGCCAGCCGCAATGATGCCGGGAAGCAGGGCGACGAAGACATTGGAAATCTTCTTGAGGAAGGCCTGAACCGGCTTGGACTCGTACTTGGCCTTCTGCGCGGCCTTGTTTGTGGCCGCAGCGTCAACCACGCTCTCATCAGCAACGCCTTTCGCAAGGCCGGTGAGCTTGGAGAACTCCTCGAGCACCTTATTCACCTTGCCCGGACCCAGCACGATCTGCATCGTGTCGTCCTCGACCAGGCCCATCACGCCGTCGAGTGCCTTAATACCCTCCGTGTCGACGTTGCCCGTGTCTTTGACGGTCACGCGCAGGCGCGTCATGCACGCCGCGTTTGCCAGCACGTTGTCTTTACCGCCCAAAAGGTCCAGCAGCTTTTGAGCCAGCTCTTTGTTCGTCATAACTCCTCCTTGTATTGGGTACCTCTTCTTGATGTCATATCTGCTCACGCCGTGCACCTATTGGGCATCGGCGTTGCCCTTCTCATGGCCACTCACCGCAGCACGGACATGGCCGCGCGCCCGCTCGAGAGCCACCGCAGCCTGCTCGACATCGCAGTCCAGCAGCACCGAGACAATAGCGGTCTTTACGTGGCCGCCGGCATCTGCAAGCGCCTGAACAGCGCGCTCGCGCGTGCAGCCGGTCGCCTCCATCACGATGTTCTGGCCGCGCACCACCAACTTCTCGTTCGTCTGCTGCACATCGACCATCAGGTTTTGGTACACCTTGCCAATCTTGACCATGGCACCGGTCGAAATCATATTGAGAATGAGCTTTTGGACCGTTCCCGCCTTGAGCCTCGTTGAGCCGGTCAGCACCTCGGGACCGGGCACGGGCTCAATGGCAAGATCTGCACTCTCCCCGATCTTCGACCCTTGGTTACAGGCAATTGCGATGGTCTTGCACCCAGTTGCTTTAGCGTACACAAGGCCGCCCACCACATAGGGAGTACGACCGCTTGCTGCCAGGCCAACGACAAGATCCTTGTCCGAAAGTCCACGCTCCCGCAGGTCGCTCGCGCCAAGCTCCTCGCTGTCTTCGGCACCTTCGACAGCCTTGATAAACGCCGTCTCGCCTCCGGCAATGAGCCCGACAATCAGATCGGGTGACACACCAAACGTGGGCGGGCACTCCGAAGCGTCGAGCACGCCCAGACGACCACTGGTGCCTGCACCCATGTAAAAGACGCGCCCGCCGCGCTCGAGTGCCTCAGCAGCCCAGTCGATTGCTGTGGCAACCTGGGGCAACACTTTCGTGACCGACTGGACGGCACGAAAATCCTCATCGTTCATCGTCGTGACGATTTGCAGCGATGTCATCGTATCGAGGTCCATTGACCTTTGATTACGCTGTTCAGTCGTGAATTTTGTTAAATCGAGCATTTCATTCACCTCATCTTTCCTGTTTCTCGATGTAGTTTTGCTTAATGACATGCGTCGCCCGCTCGTAGTCGCTGGCAACGTAAGCAGCGTACAGGGCATCGACAACCATAAGCTGGGCCATACGCGAGGCCATGGCACCGCTGCGGACCAAGGGCTCGCTTGCAGCAACGCCGAGCACGGCATCGGCCATGGTGGCAAGCTTGGACGATCCGTCTACCTTGGTCACGGCCACAACGGGACAGTTGTGACGTTGAGCCTCGACGGTGCAGTCCAGCACTTCTTGCGTTAAGCCCGAGTAGCTAAAGGCGATTGCCATATCGCCCTCATGCATGTTCTTGGCACACAGGAGCTGATCATGCCAGTCGTCGTACAGATGGCACTCTTTGTCAACACGCATGAGCTTTTGCGCTAGATCGTGCGCGACCAAACGAGAGGCACCGATACCGAACAGATTGACCGCGCGTGCCCGCTTAAGATGGGCCGCGCATCGCTCCAAGACGGTGTAATCGAGCGTTCGCGCCGTCGCCTCGATTGTGCGCACGTTGCTTTTCATCACCTTCCCCACGATACGTTCGACGCTGTCGTCCATGGAGATGTCCTCGAGGGCAACGTCTTTCTTGTCACCCAAGAGCGCCAGTTCGGCAATCAGTTCGCGCTGGAACTCCTTGTAGCCCGCAAAACCCAAGCGCTTGCAAAAACGCAAAATGCTCGAGGGCGAGGAGAACGTGGCATCGGCAAGACCGCGGACGGACAGCCCGACCACCTCATGCGGATGAGCACTCACGTATGCGATGACATTGCGTTCCGCCGGACTCGCGCTGAGCTCACGCTCACGAAGCCTTAAAAGCAATCCGTTTGCCATCTCAAACACCTCCGTTGAGAAGAATTAAAGACCAAAGAATGATTCGTACCGGATATAAACAGCTTTTACGGTACATTGTGCCGCATCATGGCGCACAAGGGGCGAGCGTTCTACCGCTTGCCCCTCAAATCCGACCGCTCGGAAATACGCGCGACACAAAATGATTCATCGAGGTCGCATTATTCGTAACAGAGTTGTTAACGGCGTCTCGCATGGGCGCCAATGGGACAGGTCGCGCGCTGAACCAGCACCGCCGCCAGCAGTACCAACAACATGGCGGCAATGTAGCCCGCGGCATCGAAGCCCAGATCGATCATGTCGAAATGACGACCAGGAACAAAGATCTTGTGTACTTGGTCACCGACAGAGCAGACGGCGCAAAAGAGCAGAGCGACTACGTACCGGAATCGCGCGCATGGCAGGCACTCGCCCAGGCATGCCGCTGTCACCGAAGCAAACAGTCCTACAAAGAAGAACTCAACGGTATGTGCGACGCGACGAATGTTGACACCCATCCACAGACGAACGGGTGCAAGCGGGTCGGAATGGGCGGCGGTGGCCTTTGAGCCCGCGCCCCCGGCGGCATCTCCCGCCTGGGACTCCTGCGCGGCGTCTGGCCGCACGTCCGCAGCCCGTCCTTCCACCGCACGCGCGGTGGACTCGCTGAGCGACGACGTCTGCTCCACGTTTTGCTCCGTCAGTATCCAAATACTTGCCAGCGTCACGACCAGCAGGACAACCGAAATCCATCCGACTATGTGCTTCACACGCGCCAAGAGCTAACCTCCGTCATTTTTTGAGCAGCAGCGAGTGTACCCCCAAATGCAGTTGTCGCCGTAGCGGAATCCAAAATGTTCGAATCGGGGCGCCAAAGGACCGTGGCGCCCCTACTCCGTCTCGCGCATCCAGCGATCGAACGTCCCCACGCACACGCCTAGCCGCTTTGCCGCCTGACTCCGCGTGATATCACCCGCCTCGTAGGTATCGCGCACCAGCTCGAATTGCGGAGGGCAGGGCTTGCGGGGCCGGCCAAAGCGCACGCCGCGCGCTCGCGCCGCCGCAATGCCCTCGGCTTGGCGCCGGTGAATGTTCTCGCGCTCCACCTGCGCCACATAGCTCAGCAGTTGCAAAACAATATCGGCAATCAACGCACTCGTCACGTCCGACCCACCACAGTCTCTGGCGCGCGTGTCGAGCAATGGCATGTCCAGCACCACGATGGCGGCGCCGAGCTCTTTGGTTATGCACCGCCATTCCTCGAGGATCTCGCTGTAGTTACGGCCCAGCCGATCAATGGAAAGTACCACCAGCACATCACCGGAATCCAACGCGCACAGCAGCTCGCGATACCGCGGTCGATCGAAGTCCTTTCCGCTCGCATGATCGGCAAAGATATTCGCCGGTTCCACGCCATAGGCACCCAGCGCATCCAGCTGCCGATTCAGATTTTGATCACGCGAGCTCACCCGCGCATACCCGTACACCGTTGTCATCTCATCCCCGCTCTCTCGTAAACCTCCCAAGAAGGAATAGGTTTATTTTGGTAGGTTTTATCTCCCCTATAGCAGGCGGAAGACGCAAGCGCGCGAGCAGCAAGGCGATTGAACCACCACAAAAAAGGCGGCCCCAAAAGACCGCCCCGTTCTCTATCAATCACCAAATTCCGGCTAATGAATAAGCCTAAAATCCAAGTGCCCGCGCGTGGTGTTGACGCGCGAGACCTCGATGATCACGCGCTGCCCCAGCTCATAGCGAGTCCCCGTGTCGGCGCCCGTGAGCGTGAGCGCGTCCTCATCAAACTCGAACCACTCGTTGCCCAGACTCTTGATCGAAACCAAACCCTCAACCTGTGTCAGATCCAGGCGCACAAAGAGGCCCATGCTGCTGACCCACGAGATCGTTCCGGCGTAGCGTTCACCCAGGCGGTCCTCGTAGTACTGGGCGATCTTGATCTTTTGCGTCGCATGGCTGGCGGCGTCGGCAGCACGCTCGGCATCGCTGCACGCGCGGCAGATTTGCGGCAGGATGCGCGGCAGGGACTCGCGGCCCTTACCGATCAGCCGCGGCGTACGCACCAAGGCGTCCTTGCCGCCCAGCCGCTCGTAGGCCAGCTGCAGCTTGAGCACGCGATGCACCACCAGGTCGGGATAGCGGCGAATGGGACTCGTAAAGTGGCAATAGCACGGCGCGGCGAGCGCAAAGTGGCCCTCGTTGCGAGGCTTATACAGCGCACGCTGCATGCTGCGCAGCAGCAACGTGTTGACGAGCGGCGCGTTGGCCGTACCGGCTGCGGCATCAACCGCCGCCTGCAGCTCGTCGGGGCTTCCCAGAGCAATGCCTGCCGCGCGACGGTCATCGATGATACCCAGCTGTGCCAGCGCCACGGCGGCACCGTGCAGGCTATCGGGACTGGGGTCGTCGTGCACGCGATAGCAGGCCTCGATATCGCGGTCGGCCAGCCACTCCGCCACGCACTCGTTGGCCAGCAGCATGGCTTCCTCAATCAGCGACGTGGCGCACGAGCGCTCACGGGCCACGATCTGCACGGGCACACCGTCCTCGTCCAACAGTGCACGGATCTCGGCCGTATCAAAGTCGACCGAACCGCGTGCGCGACGAATGCGGCGGCGGAGCTCCGCAAGCTCGTTGGCGGCTACGAGGAAATCCCCCAAGTCGACGTTATAGCCGCGAGCGGTTTTCTCGCACGCAAGCCCGCGCTCGAGCGCTTCCTCGCGCGAGGCTTCGACCGCGGCAACATCCTCGGCGGCACCCTCCAGCACCGAATACTCCACCGCACCGGCACGCACCAGCAGCGCCTCGGCACCGTCGTAGTCCATGCGCACGCGCGAGCGGATCACGCTGGGATAGGGATCGTAATGGCGCACGCGACCCTGCGCGTCGAGCTCAATGTCGACGGTAAACGCCAAGCGGTCCTCGTCGGGACGCAGCGAGCACAAATCGTTCGACAGGCGCTCGGGCAACATGGGCAGCACGCGATCGGCAAGATACACCGACGTCGTGCGATGGCGGGCTTCCAGATCGATATGTCCGTCCCAGGCAACATAGTGCGAAACGTCGGCAATATGGACACCCAGCTTGTAGCCACCCTCGGGCGTGCGCTCCAGCGAGATGGCGTCGTCAAAGTCGCGCGCGTCGACCGGGTCAATCGTAATGACAAAGCGGTCGCGCAAGTCTCGGCGGAGCGGGTCCTTGAGTGCCGAGGCCACATCGAGCGAAAGTGCCTCGGCCTCGGCTAGCGCGGCCTCGGGATAAGTATCGGTATAGCCATAGCGCGCCATCACATACTGAACGCCCAAATCGGGCGCATCATCGCCGCCAATACGGCGCTCGATCGTCACGGTGCCCGATTCCAGGCGCGTCGGATATGTCAGAATGCGTGCGACGACCGCATCACCCGGATGAACGCCCAAGCGCTCCGCCGAAGTGTCCTCCGGCAGAATAAAGAAATCGGCCTTAAGGCGAGAATCAAGCGGCTCGATCACCCCGAGCGGGCCGGCGGTCTGGTACGTGCCCACCACACTAATGGCTGCACGCTCGATGACGCCCTCGATTACGGCGCGTCGCTCGCCATGCGGGCTGTTCTTAATGCTCACGGCAACGGTATCGCCGTCCATAATCTCGCGCTTGCCGCGGCCCATGACCTTGTAGTCGCCGTTTTCGGTTACAACGTAGGCGCTATGCTCATGGAGCTGCACGCGTCCGGTCAGACTCGGGCGACGCTCGCTGCGTACCGGCCCGCGCTGATTGCGAGCTCCACGCTTATGCTTGTTATTGCGCCCCATGGCGCCTCCTTACTATCGATGGCCGTTTACACCCCAAGAGTCTACCCAAATGATCCCTAGGGGACAAAAAACGGGCCGCCCCCAAAAGAGACGACCCGTTGAAGGAACGAATTCCAAGCACGCCTACACGCGCAGATAGCGGCGCATGGCGATGGCGGAACCAAAGAGACCGATAATGACGCCGACCAGAATCAGCGCAGCGTAGGTCACCAGGTAGTACTGCATCGGCAGCGCAAACGACATCCAGCCGATGCTCTCCTGCAGACGCGGAACCATCAGGTTACGCAGCAGCTCCAGCACGCCGATGGAAAGCAGCGAGCCCAAAATGGCCTGCAACACGCCCTCGGTAATGAACGGCCCGCGAATGAAGCCGTTGCTTGCGCCCACCAGACGCATGATCGCGATCTCACGACGACGCGCCGTAATGGACAGGCGGATCGTGTTGTTAATGAAAATGAACGCGATAAAGGTCAGCAGGCCAACGAGTACCACGGCGGCGATACGGATGTAGTTCGTCACCTGGAACAGGCGGCTCACTTCCTCCTGGCCGTACAGAACGCTCGCGTTAACGTCGCCGTCGTCCGCGATCTTCTGAAAATCGGCGTTCTTCTTGAGCTTCTGGGCCGTGCTCTCGACCATGGACGGATCGTCCATCTCGATGGCAAACGAAGCCGGCAGCGGGTTCTGACCATCGAGCGCGCTCATGGTAGCGTCGGCGTTACCCGACATCTTGCTCGTGTACTCGGCCAGCGCGTCGTCCTTGTCCTTGTACGTCACGGACTTGACGTTGCTCCACGTCTTGAGCTCGGCCTCAAAGGCCTGAACATCTGCCTGGTCGGCGTCATCGCTAATAAAGGCGTTGATGACGACCTGATCCTCGACGGTGCCGATCACGGAGTTCAGCATCGCGGAACCCATGATGAACAGGCCGATGATAAACAGCGAAAGGAAAATCGTGATGACGGCGCCGAGCGAGGTGGTCCAGTTACGGAAGAAGTGGCTGATTGCCTCTTTGAGCGAGTAGCCCACGTTAGTTGGTGCCATAGTTGCCGTAACCTCCCCTCTCCTGGTCGCGGATTACGTGGCCGCCCTCGAGGGCGATCACGCGACGGTGCATGCTATCGACCATCTCGCGGTCGTGCGTAGCGACGATCACGGTGGTACCGGTGCGGTTAATGCGCTCGAGCAGCTTCATGATGCCCAGCGAAATCGCCGGGTCGAGGTTGCCCGTGGGCTCGTCGCAAATCAGCAGCGGCGGGCGGTTGACCATAGCGCGGGCAACGGCCACGCGCTGCTGCTCGCCACCGGAAAGCTGATCGGGCAGCGAGTCCATCTGGTCGGCCAGACCGACCAGACGCAGCACCTCGGGCACCTGGCTGCGAATGACGCCCTTGGGCTTGCCGATGCACTGTAAAGCAAACGCCACGTTTTCGTAGGCGGTCTTTTGCGGCAGGAGCTTAAAGTCCTGGAACACGGCGCCAATCTGACGACGCAGGAACGGAACCTTGCGGTTCTTGATCTTCATGAGATCCTGGCCGGCGACCAAAATGCGACCGCTTGTGGGCTTGACGTCGCGGTTGAGCGTCGACAGCAGCGTGGTCTTACCCGAGCCGGAGTGACCGACCAAAAAGACGAACTCGCCCGGATAGATCTCGATGTTGATGTCGTCGAGTGCAGGCTTGTTGGGCTGCGCCGGATAGATCTTGGTGACGTGCTCCATAAGGATGACGGGCTCGACACCGGCCTGCTTGGCCATCTTCTTGCGGCTGGCCTGCGGGTCGATGGGCGCAAACACCGACGTGAAGTCGGGGTTGTTGAGTGCGTTGTCGAGGCTTGCGACCTCGGCGGCCTGATCGCGCTCAACCACGGGAGCCGCAGGCTGCGTGGGGTCGGGAATGCCGGCAAAAAGACCGGACTGCGCGGGCTGCGGCGCGGGAGCCGCAGGGGCCGTGGGGTCGGGGATGCCGGCCATAGTAGGCTGCGGCGTGGCGGCGCTCGTCTGAGGCTGAGCCACGCGGGCGGTCACCGCCTGAACGGGCTCAAAGCCAGCCGTGCCGGAAAGCGCAACATCGTTGTTGGGGTTGTAGGCAAAGGGATCTGCCGCCGGCTGTGCCTGATCTGCCGGCTGTGCGGGGATCGGGCTAAACAGCTGATCCTCTGAATCCGGAGTGGCGAAACGACTGCCCGCGACGCTCGGCTGCGTCTTGGGGGCATCATCGCCCGCACCGGAGGTACGGAAGTGGTTACCCACTGGTGCTCCTTATCGTCGTGCGTTTAAACTACATGAGCGCTTTGTATTTTAGCAGCATTAGCTTTGCTGCACATAAGAAGCATGGCGTGCTTAGGGATCCCGTCGGCCGGGCACAGGGCTACTCTCCAAATCGTCCTCGGACATGTCGGAACCCCCGCTGCGCACTACGTGCGGCGGGGGCTCCTCCGTCCTGCGGAAAGATTTGGAAAGTAACCCTGTGTCCGGCCTGCGATAACTAAGGGGTCGCTGCGTTTATCTTGAGGTGCTGCATATACAAAGCTGGAAGGGTCTGAATTGCGCTTTGTCGATATATGCCCTTTTTCCTGATGGGACCGTGCTTGAGGGGCGTCTTCATGAGTTGCGGTGAAATAGGGACTGTTTTACCAGTTAAAAGG
>OCHF01001424.1_pt1 | contig 10647 bp, 9 predicted proteins | sample 1538851 | NCBI WGS metagenome assembly OCHF01 (sample SAMN04571730, study PRJEB22368) | human gut metagenome | biome: human gut; material: stool | host: Homo sapiens | place: Luxembourg | collected 2012-12-07
CGGCGGCAGCGGTGCGTCGAGTCGCCGCACCCTGCAAAGCGAATAGCTGCAAGCTGCTATATATAATGATATCCGCCCCTACACGGTTGAGTCAGATTTGCAATATTAAAGCTGTTTGACTGACGGCGGTTTATTTCCCGCCGCTCCCGATTCATCAAGCTGTTCAATCTGTCATACGACTTCAATATATATCGGAAAAGCCCCGACAGAAATTATACTGTCGGAGCTTTTCTGCTTTACGGACACGCGCTTTTATGCGGAGCCGTTTAGTGAAAATTTATGCGTGGTTATTGTGGATCATGTTTTTGATATCCGGAAGATTTGCCGTGCCCTTGAAGAACTTTCGAAGCTCGGAGAGACAGCGCAGGGGATTGGGATTCCAATCGGAGCGGGGAGCGGGCTTTATGCCGATATTTTCGAGCATCGGGCGCAGAGCTTCAAAGCGCTCCTCAAAGCTTTCGCAGTCCATATTCTCTCTCTTTGTCCAGCCGGCCTCGGCAACAGCCCAAAAGCGCGGGAAGCACATATACGAGAGCCTGTCAAAGTCGCGGACATACTCCGTCCAAATCGGGCACTCGACGCCGAACACGTTCTTCTTCCCCTCCTCGGTCAAGCCCTTGATATAGGGGTCGAGGCTGTAGGTTTTCTTGAGCGAGGTCATGCCGTAGGGGTAGTCGCAGTAGTAATAATAAAACTCGGAGACTATCATCTTTCCGCCGTTGTTGGCAAATTCGACCGAGCGATCCTTTTTATCCATCCAGCGCTGAACGATGATGTCCTTGGGCATCATGCCGCTGTTGAGACTCTCGTTCCAAACTATCGCCGTCTTGCCGTGCTTTTTGAGGAAATCTATCGCTTGGAGCACGAACCAGCCCTGAAGCTCCTCCTCGTTTTTGAGCCCTTTTTCTCTCATGCGCGCCTGGCACTTCGGGCACTCCTTCCAGCGGGTCTTGGGTGCCTCGTCGCCGCCGATATGGAAGAATCTGCCGGGGAAGAGCTCAACCATCTCGCCGAGCACGTCGAAAACGAGCTTCAATGCGTCGTCGTTTCCGGCGCAGAGAATGTCATCGTATATGCCCTGCTTTGTGCCGACCTTGAGCGGCACTCCCTTGCAGGAGAGCTCGGGGTAGGCGGCGAGCACGGAAAGCGTGTGTCCGGGCATATCGAACTCGGGGATGACTTCAATATAGTTGTCGTCCGCGTAGGCGACTATCTCACGTATTTCGTCCTTGGTGAAATGTCCCGAATATTCCTCGTCGAAGTGGTACTGCCCGAAATCCGAGCGGTGGCGGTGCGAGCCGACGGAAACAAGCTCGGGGTGGCTGTCAATTTCAACGCGCCAGCCCTGGTCGTCGGTCAGATGCCAGTGCATGGTGTTCATCTTGACGAGCGCCGCGGCGTCGATGAGCTTTTTGATGTTTTCGACCGTAGTCATGTGGCGTGCGCAGTCGAGCATGAACGCGCGGTATTCAAACGCGGGCGCGTCCTCTATTCTCACACAGGGGCAGATGTCGAGCTGCTTTAGCTGCTTTAATGTCTGACTTGCATAGAACGCTCCGCGCTCGCCGCCGGCGGTGGCTTCAACGCCGTTCTCCGTCACCTCGAGCACATAGCTCTCCTCGGACAGCTTGTTCGAAAGACGGGCGGAAAAGCTCTCGGAATCGAAGCTTTCTGTGTTGACGCTGCCGCCGAGGTAGTCGATTTTATTGGGGTTGGGAATAATGCTGAGCTGTTTCATTTTTCTTCTCCTCCAAAGGGCTTTTGTCAAGGGTCAGTATACAATAAACGGAGTCCAAAAGCAAGGTGCAAATCAGCTTTCGGGCTTTTCTTTTTCTTCGCCGTGGTTATCCTTTTTCTTCTCGGCTTTGCACGCCTCGGCGCACATCTCCTCCTGCATTTCGAGCGTTATCTGCTTCATCGTGCTTTCGTCTATCTTCATCAGCTTCATTAATATCGCCTGACGGGCGAGGATGCGGTTCATCTTGCCGTGAATGTCCTCGATCATTATCTCGGTTTTGAGATTTACCTTGTAGTCGTTTTCGGCGCGGCGGCGATCCTTTTCCTCCTGGCGGTTCTGGCTCATCATTATCAGCGGAGCCTGCAGCGCGGCAACGCATGAGAGCACTAAGTTGAGCAGTATGAACGGATAGGGGTCGAACGCGCGTTTTGCGAGTATGACATTGCCGACCATCCAGAGTATCAGCAGGGCGGAGAACGAGAATATGAATGCCCAGCTGCCGGCGAACTTCGCGATTTTATCTGCGGCGCGCTGACCGAATGTATATTTCTCCTTGTCGGGGTTTGCCGATATCCTGCTGTCGGCGAGCAGGGATATGATATCCTCGTTGCTCATGTCGTGCTTGACATCGCTGATTATTTCGTTGACAAGTTTCTTGTTCTCTTTCATCTGGCACACTCCCTTGAAATTATCCGTATACTATTTTAACATAAGACGAAGAGATTTTCTATAGCTATATTTGCGTTTGTCAAGAGGCGGTGGTATACTGTGTTCAGACATAATTCAGTCTTATGTGCGGATAATATATAAAAAGGGGAGAAGAAAATGAAAGAGCTCATGAAAAATATTTCAAAATCCGAGGTTCTGACCCTGAGAGATCAGGTGCTCTGCCAGCCGGGGCAGGTGGTCAGCAAGACCCTCGCCCAGAACGACGCGCTGAGCATAACGCTCTTCGCTTTCGACAAGGACGAGGAGATAAGCACCCACGCCTCCGGCGGCGACGCATTTGTCACCTGCCTCGAGGGAGTCGGAAAAATAACGATAGACGGCGTTGACTACGAGCTGCACGAGGGCGAGAGCATAGTCATGCCCGCCGGACACCCACACGCGGTCTACGGCAAGGAGCAGTTCAAGATGCTGCTCGTTGTGGTGTTTTGAGGATAAAATAAAAATGTCCGCCGTATAATTAAATGCGGCGGACGCTTTTTATGTAATTTTATCCCTGCTTCGAAAATTCGCAGCCGCAGTAGTCCTGTCTGTATAGCCCGTACTGCTTCGAGAGCTCTATCGAGCGCTTATACCCCTCACGCTTTTTGAAATCCGCGGGTAGGTGGCGCACCCCGTATTTTTCGCCCGTTTCCTCGCCGATGCGGTTCAGAAGCTGAGAGTTCTTGTGCGGGCTCACGGAAAGAGTGGTCGTGAAATAGTCGAAGCCGTGCTCCTTCGCCTCCTGCGCCGTGCGTTCGAGCCGCAGATAAAAGCACTTTTCGCACCGCGAACCGCCCTCGCGCTCCTGCTCATATCCCTTTGCCGCGTCGGTGAACTGCGTATGATTATATTCACATTCGAGCATTTTTACACTGTGCTCCGCGGGCAGGAGAGATATTATCCTGCGCTGTTCGCCGAGCCTGTGTTCGTATTCCTCGGCGGGGTAGATGTTGGGATTGAAGTAGAGCACGGTGACGTCGAAATATTTCGTCAGATATTCGAGCACATAGCTGCTGCACGGCCCGCAGCAGCTATGTAGCAGCAGGGTCGGCACGCGCCCGTTGTTTTTTATTTCTTCGATCTCGCGGTCGAGGGCGAGCTGATAATTTATCTTGTTCATCTCTAAACGCCTCCACAATATATGATACCGCAAAGGCGCAAATAAATCAACCGATCAGTCGAGCATGCGCCCGTCTGTCGATATTGTCACGACCTGCCAGGGGATAAATTTGCCGCTGTTTTGCAGCGCGATTTTTGCGGCGTGCTCAATACCGCCGCAGCAGGGGACCTCCATTCTGACTACAGTTACGGACTGTATGTTATTGTTTGCGATTATCTCGGTCAGCTTTTCGGAATAATCGACGCTGTCGAGCTTCGGGCAGCCGACAAGGGTTATGTGCCCTCTTATGAATTTTTCGTGGAATGCCGCGTAGGCGTAGGCGGTGCAGTCGGCGGCGATGAGCAGCTTTGCGCCGTCAAAATAGGGAGCGTTTACCGGCACGAGCTTTATCTGAACGGGCCACTGGCGCAGTCTGCTCTGCATTTCCGTCGGCTGTGACGGGGAAGCGGCGCTCTCGTCGCGGTTGATAGTCATTAACCTCGACCCGGGGCAGCCCTGATGTCCGCCGCCTCTTTTCTTCATCATGTTTTCTTTGACCGCCTCCGCGTCGTAGGCGGCGGCCTCGCGTTCGACAAAGGTTATCGCGCCCGCGGGGCACGCGGGCAGGCAGTCGCCGAGTCCGTCGCAGTAGTCGTCGCGTATAAGCCTTGCCTTGCCGTCAACCATGGCTATTGCGCCCTCGTGGCAGGCGGCGGCGCAGGCTCCGCAGCCGTTGCATTTTTCTTCGTCAATATGTATTATTCTGCGCTTCATAAAAATTCCTCCGAGTTTAAGCTTTGTTTTCTTGACCTGACAAGTCAATTATAGTAGAATTGAGACAGAAATACTGTTGCAAAAACAACGGAGGATTAAAAATGTTTGAAAATTTTGCGGAAATTAAATCGGCGCCGCTCTTTGACGGAATAGCCGAAACCGAGCTGCCGGAGCTGCTCGGCGCACTCGAAGCGAGAAGCCGAAGGTATGCGGGGGGCGAAATAATACTGAACGAGGGCGAAAGAACGGATTCGCTCGGGCTTGTGTTGAGCGGCAGCGTGCTGATAGTGCAGGACGATTTCTGGGGCAACCGCAACATACTCGCGCGGATTACGCGCGGCGGGATATTCGCGGAGTCTTTTGCGTGCACGGGCGAGAGGCTGACCGTCGGCGCGCAGGCGGAGAGCGACTGCGAAATAATGCGGCTGAAGGTCGAATATGTGCTCAAATCATGCCCGAAATCGTGCTCGGCGCACTCGGCACTCGTTGGCAATTTAATACACGAGCTCGCGCGCAAAAATCTGAATTTCAACTCGAAGCTCAGCCACATGGGCAAGCGCACGACGCGCGAAAAGCTGCTTTCTTATCTGTCCGCGCAGGCGACGAAAAGCGGAAAAAATGAATTTGATATCCCGTTTGACCGCCAGCAGCTCGCCGACTATCTGTGCGTTGACCGCAGCGCGATGTCCGCTCAGCTCTGCGCGCTCAGGGACGACGGAGTGCTGGAATTTAAAAAAAATCACTTTATTTTGCTGCGATAACCCCGTTTTGCGGCAGCACTGTACGATAAATTACCCACTGCAATGAAATCTCTTGACAGAAAATTATAAAAGGTATATTATGGAAAAAGAGATATTCGACGGAATATACTAATAAATGTATCGGAGGAGAGACAATGAAAAGAAAAAATATTTTCAAATCCCTGCTTGCCGCCGCCATGGCGCTGATAATGATATTTGGCGCCGCGCCCCTGAGCGGCTTCGTCGGCATTCGCCTACCCATGCTTTCGCTGAAAGCGGAGGCGGCAACCACCGAAGACGGGCTTTTTGAGTATGCGGTGGATAGGCGTTGGACCGGTTCCGAATATGAGTATGGAGTAAGAATAACCCGCTGCGACAAGAATGTGTCGGGTAAGGTTGTTATCCCCGAAGCAATAGAAGGATATGAAGTTAAATGGATAAGTAGTTATGCTTTCTCCAGTTGCAAAAACATTACAGAGATAACCATACCGGACAGCGTGACGGAAATAGGCAATTCTGCTTTCTCCGGTTGCACAAGCCTTGCAGAGATAGTAATACCTGACAGTGTTACGGAAATCGGTGAGTTTGCTTTTTCGGGCTGTACAGCGCTCTTAAAAGTGGTTTTATCAAAGAATATGACTGCGATAGAGGCGCAGACTTTCTCCGGATGCAGTTCTCTTGAAAGTATAATTATACCTGAAGGAGTAACTAAAATAGGAACACGGAGCAAAAGCGAAGATTTCATGTGTGATGGAGCAGCTTTCTACGGATGTACAAGCCTAAAAGAGATTATAATACCCGACAGTGTTACGGAAATATGGTGGAGAGCCTTCTCCGGCTGTACATCGCTCTCGAAAGTGAAACTGCCGAAGAATCTAACTAGTATAAATTCAGATGTATTTTCCGGCTGTACAAGCCTTGCAGAGATAACCATACCTGACAGCGTGACGTCAATAGGCAGCTCTGCTTTTGAAGGTTGCGCAAGCCTTGCAGAGATAGTAATACCTGACAGTGTTACATCAATAGGCGGGTCTGCCTTCTCTGGCTGCACAAGCCTTGCAGAGATAGACATACCTGACAGCGTTACGGAAATAGGTTCTTCTGCTTTCTCCGGCTGCACATCACTCTCAAAAGTAGATTTGCCGAAGAAGCTGTCAACAATAGAGGCATATACATTCTCCGGCTGCAGTTCCCTTGAAAGTATAGTTATACCAGATGGTGTAACTGCAATAGGAACATGGTCCGAATATGAAAACACATACTACGGTAGCTCTTTCTCCGGCTGCAAAAGCCTAAAAGAGATTGTAATCCCTGACAGCGTTACATCAATAGGCAGCTCTGCTTTTTCCAACTGCACAAGTCTCGAGTCAATAACAATAGGCAGAGGAGTTGAAAGTTTAGGCGACGAATGGATAGCGTCCTGCCGAAGGCTTGAGAACATAACCGTATCGCCCGAAAACAAAACCTATTCGAGTGTTGACGGAGTGCTGTTCAACAAGGATAAGAGCGAGCTGTCGGCATATCCCATAGGCAACAAGCGCAGCTCATATACCATTCCCGACGGAGTGGAAAAAATAGGCAAAAAAGCTTTCTACGGGTGCAGATATATTGAGTCTCTCACTATCCCCGTGAGCGTTGCCGAAATCGAAGCCTCAGCGCTCGGAAACTGCTATGATATAAGAGCCGTTTACTACCTCGGCACGCGCGAGCAGTGGAAAGAGGTAGTTATCGGGGCGGACAACTATATGTTCGCGCTGGTGAACGTGCGCTGCGCCGACGACTCCCAGTGCAGGCACGTCTGGGGCGAGTGGGAAGTCGTAGAAGAAGCGACATATGAAAAAGACGGACTCGAGAGAAGGGTGTGCTCGCTTTGCAAAGCGGAGCAGACAAGAAAAATCCCCAGGCTCGGCGCCGTTAAAGTGGACGCAATCGAGCTCTCCGAGAGCGAAAAGAAACTGAATGTCGGAAAGTCATTCACAATCACCGCTACGGTGAAGCCCGACAATGCGTGGAACCGCACCGTCACATGGAGCTCGTCCGACCCGTCGATAGCGACTGTTGACGAAAACGGAACAGTCACCGCGATAGCCGAGGGCGAAGCGATAATAACCGCCGAATCGGCCGACGGAGTCACTGCCGAGTGCAAGGTCACGGTCGAGAAAAAGGAGAGCTTCGGCAAGAAGCTGCTCAATGTAATCACCGCTCCGTTCAGAGCGATAATAAACCTCTTCAAAAAGCTGTTCGGCAAATAATCCGAACGGAAAAGCAAACGAAAAGTCCCGACAGGCATTGTGCTGTCGGGACTTTTCCTGTATAAATCGAAGCCGTATCAGATATTGGCAAATTGGGATTTGCGGCACGGATTCGCCCGCATTGATTCGACTGTTTTGTTTTTCAATGTATTTGTAGGGTGCGGCGACTCGACGCACCCCCCGCCAATCTCATTTTCCCCGAACCGATAAAGGACGTGCTTTTATGCACCCTGCAATAATATAAAAAACCGACCTATGAGCCATAGATCGGTTTTGTGTCTTATGAACACCCCGCTAACGTCGGGGCATTTTTATTCGGCCTGCTTATTTCTTCTTGCCGGTGCCTTCGTATTCCTTTATCCATGCGACCATGTCGGTGAAGGACTGCTTTGCGCCCATGGGAGCGTAGCCGAGCTCTTTCTTGGCCTTATCGCAGCTGAAGTTGCAGTTGGAGGTCAGCTTGCGGATGGAGTAGCGGGTGAAGAGCGGAGTCTTCTTCGCGGCGTTGTAATAGACCTCCATGAGAGGAGCGAACGCCTTTGCAAGGCCGAGAGGAAGCTTGAAGCCGGGAGCCTTTGTGCCGCAGATATCTGCGAGCATATGTATAAGCTCGTCAACGGTGACGACCTCGTCGGTGAGGATATAGCCTTCGCCGGGTCTGCCCTTTTCGGCGGCGCCGATCATGCCCTTGGCAACGTCGCGCACGTCAACGAAGTTGTATGCGCCGAATGCGAGCGATACGGGGAACTTGCCGTTAAAGAACATTCTGACCATTTCGCCGACGGAAGAGACCTTGAAGTCATAGGGGCCGCAGCACGCGCCGGGATAGCAGACAACTGTCTCAAGCTTGTCGTCGTTATTCTCAAATACATAGTTTGTGGCGGTAGCCTTAGTCTTTGCATAGGTGCCGTCAAGAATCTCGGGATTGAAGTGAGAAATCTCACGCATAACCTGATTATCGGGGAGCGGGGGGTAAGCGTCAACGGAGGAAGCGTAGACAAGGCGCTTTACGCCGCACTTTTTGCACGCCTCAACGACGTTCTTTGTGCCGTCGACATTGACCTTCCAGGTCATGTCCTCGTTGCCCTTGTTTATCTCGATAACGCCTGCAAGGTGATAGACGACGTCCGCGCCTTCAAAAGCCTTTTCGAGAGAAGCGGGATCGGTGACGTCGCCGAATACGCGCTCGCAATTGATGCCGTCAAAAATCTTGCTGTCTTTTCTGATGAGTATTCTGAAGTTTTCGCCGCGTGCCTCGAGTTCCTTAACAAGTGCGTAGCCGACGTGACCCGTAGCGCCCGTGATGACTGAAAGCTTGTCTCCCATTAGTAAAATACACTCCTTTAATTTAAGCTTGCGGAGCATATTATATATCAAAAAAGCTTTTTAATATTTACACTAAAGAACTATCGCAGGGCAAACTGATAATATTTTACTTTTTTAGTTAAAGTGCCGAAGTGTTTCGCCAATAACATTGACTTTTTGTATGTTTAGAGCTATTATTTATAATGAAAATTTATGTGCCGAGCGGCGTGACGCTTGAAAAACGGGCGCTCGGGCAGAGAACAGACATCTGTAAATTGAAAGGAAGGATACAAGTGGCAAAATACGTCCTTGCACTCGACCAGGGAACGACCAGCTCGCGAGCTATCGTTTTTGACAAGAAGGGCAACATTATAGCCAAAGCGCAGAAGGAGTTCGATCAGATTTATCCTGCTGCGGGCTGGGTTGAGCATGACCCCATGGAGATACTTTTCAGCCAGTTTCAGGCGCTGACCTCCGTCTTTTCTTCGAGCGGAGTGAAGCCCGAGGATATAGCGGCTATCGGCATAACCAATCAGCGCGAGACCACTATCATGTGGGACAGGGAGACGGGAAAGCCCGTCTATAACGCCATCGTCTGGCAGTGCCGCCGCACGGCAGAGCTCTGCGAGCAGATAAAGGCGGACGGCATGGAGGAGTACATAAAGGACAAGACGGGTCTTGTCATAGACGCATATTTCTCCGGCACAAAGATAAAGTGGATACTTGACAATGTCCCGGGCGCACGCGCGCTCGCCGAGGCGGATCAGCTGCTCTTCGGCACGGTTGAGACCTGGCTCATATGGAATCTCACCGGCGGCAGAGTGCATATAACCGACTACTCCAACGCATCGAGAACCATGCTCTTCGACGTTGATAATCTCTGCTGGGACGAGAAGATGTGCGAATATCTCAATATCCCGATGTCCATCCTTCCCGAGGTCAAGCCCTCAAGCATGGTCTACGGCAAGGTCGCGGGCGGCATAATCGGCCTTGAGGAACTCGAGGGTATTCCGATTTCGGGCGCAATAGGCGATCAGCCGGCGGCTCTGTTCGGTCAGGCCTGCTTTGAGCCCGGTCAGGCGAAGAACACCTACGGCACGGGCTGCTTCCTGCTGATGAACACTGGCGAGAAGCGCGTCAAGTCGAAGAACAATCTGCTCACCGGCGTCGCGTGGGGTATCGGCGACAAGGTCGAATATGCCATAGAGGGCTCTGCGTTCAACGCAGGCTCGGTTATCAAGTGGCTGCGCGATGAGCTGCATATGATAGACAACGCCAAACGCTGCGACGAGCTCGCCGAGAGCGTGCCCGATGCCAACGGCATATATTTTGTCCCCGCGTTCACGGGACTCGGCGCGCCCTATTGGGATATGTATGCGCGCGGCTGCATAGTCGGACTCACGCGCGGAGTCAACCGCGCCCATATCGCGCGAAGCGTCCTTGAGGCGATAGCCTATCAGATGACGGATCTCCTTGAAGCGATGGAGGACGATTCGGGCATAACCTTTACGGAGCTGCGCGTCGACGGCGGCGCGAGCGTCAGCAATATTCTGCTTCAGATACAGTCGGATATGATACGCACGATAGTTGACAGACCCAAGACCGTTGAGACGACGGCTCTGGGCGCAGCATATCTCGCGGGTCTTGCCGTCGGCTATTGGAAGGACAGGGCTGAGATAGCGCAGAACCGCGAAATCGAGAGAATATTCACCCCTCAGATGGAGAAGTCACACCGTGACGAGCTCTACAAGGGCTGGAAACGCGCAGTCGAGCGTTCACGCGACTGGGCGAAGGACTGATATTATCTGGCCGCCGACCGGTTTTCTGATCGGCGGCCGTAAAAATACCGAGCAACAGGAAAGGAAAACTGAAATGGATTATCTGAGCGAATCACTGAAGCTTCACTATAAACTGCGCGGCAAGCTGGAGATAAAGCCGAGAGCAGGGGTCGGCAACAAGGACGAGCTGTCCCTTGCCTACACTCCCGGAGTCGCGGCGGCGTGCCTTGAGATAAAGGACGACGTCAGCAAA
>OCHF01001425.1_pt1 | contig 10637 bp, 9 predicted proteins | sample 1538851 | NCBI WGS metagenome assembly OCHF01 (sample SAMN04571730, study PRJEB22368) | human gut metagenome | biome: human gut; material: stool | host: Homo sapiens | place: Luxembourg | collected 2012-12-07
GTCACCGAACGGCTCAAGAACTACTCCGCGCCGCTTTCGATCGCCGTGATGGGATGTGCCGTTAATGGCCCCGGCGAGGCTTCTGATGCCGACTTGGGAGTTGCCTGCGGACGAGGTCAGGGCCTGCTCTTTTCGCATGGCCAGATCATTGGTAAAGTAGCTGAGGACCAAATTGTCGACGCGCTCATGGTCGAGGTCGACAAGCTTATTGAGGAGAAATAAATGACTCGAGCAATGTATATGTCTAAGCTTTACGCGCCGACGCTCAAAGAGGATCCGGCGGACGCCGAGCTTGCGAGCCACCGTCTGCTGCTTCGCGCCGGCATGATCCGCAAGGAGGCCGCCGGCCTGTATTCCTATCTGCCGCTCGCATGGCGCTCGATCCGCAAGATCGAGAACATCGTGCGCGACGAAATGGATGCCGCCGGTGCCCAGGAGCTCATGATGCCCATTATGGTCGACGCTGAGCTGTGGCGCGAGTCCGGCCGCATCGACGCCTATGGCAAAGAGCTCGTGCGCTTTGATGACCGTCACGGCCGTGAGTTCGTGCTGGGCCCCACCCACGAGGAGACTGTCACCGCCCTGGTGCGCAATGAACTGCGCTCTTATAAGCAGCTGCCCGTCAACCTCTATCACATCCAGGATAAGTTCCGCGATGAGTTCCGCCCCCGCTTTGGTCTGATGCGCGGTCGTGAGTTCATCATGAAGGACGCCTACAGCTTCTCCGCCACGCAGGAGAGCCTGCAGGAGGAGTACGACAAGATGAAGCAGGCCTACGCTAACATCTGCGAGCGCTGCTACATCAAGGCCCTGCCCGTCGTTGCCGACTCCGGCGAGATCGGTGGCGATACCTCCGTCGAGTACATGGCTTTGGCCGACGCCGGCGAGGCTTCGCTGGTCTACTGCGACGATTGCGGCTTTGCTGCCGATGACGAGGCGGCAAGCACCAAGGTCGTCGTGACTGAGGGCCCCGGCGACGGTACGCTCACCAAGGTCGAGACTCCGGGCATGGGCACTATCGAGGCCGTCGCCAAGTTCTTCGGCTTCCCCGAGAACGGCACGCGCAAGTCCCTGGCGTTGATCGATGCCGAGGGTAAGCCCGTCGTGGCCATCGTCCCGGGCGATCATGAGCTCAACGACTGCAAGGCCGAGCATGTCTTTGGCAAGGGCTATCGCATGATGACCGACGAGGAGCTCCAGACTTACGGTCTGCATAAGGGCTTTATCGGACCGGTTAACCTGCCCGATGGTATTCGTCTGGTCTGCGACGAGAGCCTGCGCGAGTCCAAGCAGTGGGCTTGCGGTGCCAACGAGGTCGATTATCACTTTACCGGCGCCTGCCCCGAGCGCGACTTTACCGTCGATGAGTGGGCCGACCTGGTCACCGTCGTTGCCGGCGATCCCTGCCCGCACTGCGGCAAGCCGCTCTCTGCTGCCCGCGGCATCGAGGTCTCTCAGGTCTTCCAACTGGGTACCAAGTATTCCGAGGCCATGGGTGCCACCTTTATGGATGAGGACGGCAAGGAAAAACCGCTGATCATGGGTTGCTACGGCGTGGGCGTGTCCCGCTCGCTCGCTGCCGTCGTGGAGCAGCACAATGACGAGCACGGCATCGTCTGGCCGGTCTCTGTCGCTCCGTACGAGGTCGCGGTGATTCCGCTCGATCCCAAGAAGGAGGAGTGCGCGACCGTCTGCGACCAAATCGTCGAGGGCTTGTGTGCCGAGGGTATCGAGGTTGTCGTGGATGACCGCGACGAGCGCCCCGGCTTTAAGTTTGCGGACAACGACCTTATGGGCTTCCCGTATCAGGTCGTTCTGGGCAAGCGCGGCCTCAAGAATGGCACGGTGGAGCTCAAGGACCGTGCTACCGGCGAGCGTGAGGACGTGGCGATTGACGAGGTCGTCGCCAAGGTTGCCGAGCTGGTGAAGGCTGCCCGTCGCTAATCGACGTTTCTGCTATTAGATGCAATTACAGGACTGCCCCGTATCTCTCTTAGGATGAGAAGCGGGGCAGTCCTTTTTGTTGCGTGAATCAGCTCGACGGGTAACAGAAAACCCCACAGCCCAAATGAGCTGCGGGGTTTTCTTTGTGCCTCCGATGCGAAGCGAATCGCTCAGATATTACTGATAATCGACGACGTCGATCCAGTTCTTCAGGAACTCATCGTTCACGTTGCGCTTACGAGCGAGCTCGGATGCGGCGACGATGCTCGTCCACTGACGCACGACCTGCATGGGCATGTCGGCGCGGTCGCAGTAGAGCTCCAGGTAGGCCTCGGCCTGATCCTTGCTGTTGAGGGCAAAGAGCAGGTAGGTGGTGGCAACGTCGGCAGCAGGGGAGCCCTGGGTGGCGTGTGCCCAGTCGCAGACGTACAGCTGGCCATCGTCGCCGACGATGACGTTGGAAGGGTTGAAGTCGCCGTGGCAGACCTTGAACTCCTTGGTCATGCCGTCCAGACGCTCCTGAAGGTTGTAGCGCGTGGTGGCATTGAGCTGATCAAGGCTGTCGATCATGCGGGCGAACTTGTCGCGCTGACGGTTAAGCAGCGGGGAGGTGTAGCCGTGGATCTCGATCTGGAGGTCGACGAACATCTCGAGGTACTCACCAAAGCGCTGGGGCTCGGCAGTCATCTTCTCGGCAAGGGTAGTGCCCGGAACCTTCTCGGTCACGAGCGCCCAGCCGTTGGCGTTCTCGAGCTGGGAAACCTCGAGAGCCTTGGGGCTGCGGATGCCGCACTCATTGATGCGGGCAAGATTCAAAGCCTCGTTGAACACGTCGGAGACGGGCTTGGTCTCGTTAAAGACCTTGACGATCTTGTCGCCCAGGTCGTAAACGACCTTGTTGCCACGGCGGACGAGCTCGGTCTTGGAATCGGGTAGCAGCATGGTTGCATCCTTTCAACGATGCGATAGAAGCGACGGCGGGGGTGTGTGAAACACCCGTGCACCCCCGCCGTTAAAAACCGTGCTAGAACTAGCAGACGGCGTAATCCTGAGGCTCTCGGCCGTAGTAGGCGTCCAGGTAGAGCTCCTTGATCTCGCTCATGAGCGGGTAGCGCGGGTTAGCGCCGGTGCACTGGTCGTTGAATGCCTGCTCGGTCATCTCGTCGAGGGTGTCGAGGAAGTACTTCTCGTCAACGCCGTACTCAGCGATGGTGTGCTTGACACCGATGAAGTCGCAGAGCTCGGTGAGCTTGGTGATGAAGTTCTCGAAGACCTCACGGTCGTCCTTGCCGTCGATGCCGCAGTAACGAGCCATCTCGGCGTAGTTGTGCAGCGCGTTGGGGTAAGGATACTGAGAGAAGGTTCCCATCTTGACAGGAGCCTCGGCGGCGTTGTAACGCATGACGCGGGTCAGGATGACTGCGTTTGCGAGGCCGTGGGGCAGATGGTGGAAAGCGCCGAGCTTGTGGGCCATGGAGTGGTTGAGGCCCAGGAAGGCGTTACCGAATGCCATACCGGCCATGCAGGATGCGTTGTGCATCTCCTCGCGAGCGTGCGGATCCTTGGCACCGTTGGTGAAGGAGCTCGGGAGGTTCTCGAAGACGAGCTTTGCGGCGCGCTCGGAGAGGCCCTTGGTGTAATCGGAAGCCATGATGGAGACGTAGGACTCGATGGCGTGGGTCATGACGTCAATACCGGAAGCTGCGGTGAGGCCCTTCGGGGCGGTCATGCAGTTGTCGGCGTCGACGATAGCCATGTTGGGGAGCAGCGCGTAGTCGGCGAGCGGCCACTTGATGCCGGTCTCCTTGTCGGTGATGATGGCGAACGGCGTGCACTCGGAGCCAGTGCCCGAAGAGGTCGGGACGGCGACGAAGTAAGCCTTCTTGCCCATCTCGGGGAAGGTGAAGATACGCTTGCGGATGTCCATGAAGTCCATGGCCATGTCCTCGAAGTTCGCCTCGGGGTGCTCGTACATCATCCACATGATCTTGCCGGCGTCCATTGCGGAACCGCCGCCGACGGCGATGATGACATCCGGCTCGAAGAGCGTCATCTGCTTGGCGCCGCGACGTGCGCACTGCAGGGAGGGATCGGGCTCAACGTCGTAGAAGCAGTCGTGAGCGATGCCCATCTCATCGAGCTTGGCCTCGATGGCACGCGTGTTGCCATTCTTGAAGAGGAACTGGTCGGTAACGATGAAGGCGCGCTTCTTGCCCATTACGGTGCCGAGCTCGTCGAGTGCGACGGGCGTGCAGCCCTTCTTGAAGTAGACCTTCTCGGGTGCGCGGAACCACAGCATGTTCTCGCGGCGCTCTGCCACGGTCTTGACGTTGATCAAGTGCTTCACCCCAACGTTCTCGGAGACGGAGTTGCCACCCCAGGAGCCGCAGCCCAGGGTTAGAGACGGCTTCATGCCGAAGTTGTAGAGGTCACCGATGCCGCCGTGCGAGGACGGGGTGTTAATGACGATGCGGCAGGCCTTCATGACGTGCTGGAACTTAGCGATCTTCTCGCTCTGTGCCGGGTGCACGTAGAGAGAGGCGGTGTGGCCCGGGCCACCTGCGAGGACGAGGTGCTCTGCCTTGTCAACGGCCTCCTGGAAGTCCTTGGCGTGATACATAGCGAGGACCGGGGAGAGCTTCTCGTGGGAGAACTCTTCCTTCTCGGGATCGGTGGAGGTGACCTCGGCGATCAGGATCTTGGTCTTGGCGGGAACCTCGATGCCGGCGAGCTCGGCGATCTTGGCGGCAGCCATGCCGGGGATGCGGTGATCGAGTGCGCCGTTCTTGAACATGGCGGCACGCAGGGCGTCCATCTCGGCACCCTGCTTGACGAAGTAGCAGCCGCGACGCTGGAACTCAGCCTTGACATCCTTGTAGATGGAGTCGAGGACGGTGACGGACTGCTCGGAAGCGCAGATCATGCCGTTGTCGAACGTCTTGGAGTGGATGATGGAGTTGACGGCGAGCTTGATGTCCGCGGTATCGTCGATGATGACCGGGGTGTTGCCGGCGCCGACGCCGAGTGCGGGCTTACCGGAGGAGTAAGCAGCCTTGACCATGCCCGGGCCACCGGTTGCGAGAATGATGTCGACGTCGCGCATGACCATGTTGGTCAGCTCGATGGACGGCTTGTCGACCCAGCCGATGATGCCCTCAGGAGCACCGGCCTTGACAGCTGCGTCGAGAACGAGCTTGGCGGCGGCGATGGTGCACTTGGCGGCTGCCGGGTGCGGGGAGATGATGATGGCGTTACGGGTCTTCAGGCAGATGAGCGTCTTGAAGATGGCCGTGGAGGTCGGGTTGGTGGTCGGGATGACAGCGCCAACGATACCGATCGGCTCGGCGACCTTGGTGATGCCGTAAGCGTCGTCGCGCTCGATGACACCGCAGGTCTTGGTGTTCTTGTAAGCGTTGTAGATGTACTCAGCGGCGTAGTGGTTCTTGATGACCTTGTCCTCGAGAACGCCACGGCCTGTCTCCTCGATGGCGAGCTTGGCCAAAGGAATACGAGCCTTGTTGGCGGCCATAGCAGCCTCGTAGAAGATCTTGTCTACCTGCTCCTGAGTGTACTCAGCGAATTTAGCCTGGGCCTCACGCATAGATTTGAGTTTGGCCTCAAGCGCCTCCACGTTGTCCACGATGGCGGGAGTAGTGTTTTCCGGTGACTTTTTCACCATTTGTGTCTCCTTGCGATCGGAGATTTACCCTACAAGATGCATGATAGCAAGAAATAATTCGGTGAACGGGCAGATTCCCGTAAAAGACAAACTAAAACGCTTCAATCAAATGAACCGTTTCAACTAAATCTATCTGCCTTGCGTATCGCCCCGCTCATTGGGGACAGACTTACATGAGTGCTTTCACTCATTTGGGACAGACATCGATTTGCCATTTTGCCGTTCTGGGCCTGTTATTGCCGCTCATTGGATATAAATAGGTTACAGGCTCAGCATTTTGACAATCGCTATTCGCGGGTCGCGGTTGAGTCGGACACGCAGGCAGTGCAGCTGCTCGATTATATCCATCTCAATCCCGTGAAAGGTGCGCTCGACTCACTTGAGGCGTACCGCTGGTCAAGTTACAAGGCATATCAGCTGGGCTACGATCCCTTTGATATTTGTGATGCGGCCCCTATGCTCGATATTGTCGGAGGTTCCCGTTGCTATTGCGAGCATATCGAGGAAGTTGCCGGGCGCATCTGGTCAGAGGAGATTCTTCCACGCCGACGGATCCTCGATGAGGATGCTCTTTCCGTTGCGCGCGAAGTCCTTCCGAGCATAGATCCTGCGCTGCTCAAGGCCCTGCCACGCCCCGATCGTGATGCGTGTCTGCTGAGGCTCAGGCGGGCACATCTCACGGTCAAGCAAATTGCCCGTATCACCGGCATCGGCGCTACAAGCGTGACCAAGGCCACCGTAGGCTGGAGGGAGGCTGCGTGAGGCAGGGGCCGAACCGCTGCCGGCATGCGTAATGTCTGTCCCAAATGCGTGAAAACACTCATGTAAGTCTGTCCCCAATGAGTGCAAAAAGGCGCCCTCATTGGCGAGGGCGCCTTTGGTAAGTTCTATGTGAACGCGAGGTCTTTGACCCGGAGAGTCCGAGGTACTTGTTGGTAAGACCTTATTTACGAGCGCGCAACCTTGCCGGACTTGAGGCAGGTGGAGCAAACGTTCATCTTGCGACGGTGACCATCGACGACGACGTAAACGCGCTGGATGTTGGGGCGGAACTTACGGTTGGTGACGCGGTGAGAGTGGCTGATGGAGCGACCGGCAACGGGGTGCTTACCGCAAACTTCGCAAACTTTGGACATAACTGACCCTCCTTGGGCGACAAACGAACATGTCGCGTTAACAAACAAGCCTGAACTATAGCACAGAAGTCGCTCCCTGTGCGCAATCTACACAGAGATATTCCTCTTTTGGCGATAGTGCTCACGCCACGGCCCTGGACGTAGATCCGATTTGCGTGCAGCAGAGGGGATTATGCCAGCTCGTGCGTGCGTTTTCAAGCTCGTCCCACAAATATATAGGTTTATTGAGCTTTGGGCTCCGTTTACGGATTGCTCTGTATTTATGCTCGCAATTAAGCTCGAGGTTGGCTACACTATCCCATGACCATTAAAGGGGTACGAGATACCCACATGGAATTACATAGCTGCCCAAAGAGCAGCCCTTCCTGTGGGTGTCTGGTCCGCTTTAAGCGGTCGGGCATCTATTTTTTTGACTGTGTCAGCAGTCAAGACATGTGAGGAAGGAGATCGATGGGCACGACTTCCCCCAAGGCGGTCATCATGGACGAGACCGCCGTCAATCGAGCGATGACCCGCATCGCGCACGAGATTCTCGAGCGCAACGAGGGCTGTGAAGACCTCGCTCTGGTCGGCATCGTCACGCGCGGCGACCTTCTGGCAAAGAAGCTCGCCGAGGAGATCAAGGAGATCGAGGGCGTCGACGTTCCGCTCGGCAGCCTCGACATCAGCTTCTACCGCGATGACTACGCGACCAATTTCGCTCCCGCGATCCACGCCACCAACATTCCCTTTAGCGTCGACGGCAAGCGCGTCGTGCTGGTGGACGACATCCTGTATACGGGCCGTACCATTCGCGCCGCTCTCGACGCCGTCATGGACCTGGGCCGTCCGAACCGCATTGAGCTGGCTGTCCTCGTTGACCGCGGCCACCGCGAGCTCCCCATCTCGCCGGACTTTGTCGGCAAGAACGTTCCCTCGTCGCATGAGGAGAACGTGCACCTATATATGAAGGAAGTCGACGGCCACACCGCCGTCGAGATTAACGACGTCGCGCCGGGTTCCCACGTGGGCTCCGCGCCGCTGGGAGGTGAGTAGTACCGTGGCGTTCAACCATAAGCACCTGATCGACATTACCGAGTACTCCGAAGAGGACATCAAGCTCATCCTCGAGACCGCCAAGGCGTTCTCCGAGGTTAACGAGCGTGCGATCAAGAAGGTCCCCACGCTCAAGGGCAAGACCATCGTCAACATGTTCAACGAGCCCTCGACGCGCACCCGCAGCTCCTTCGAGCTCGCCGAGAAGCGTCTTTCGGCCGACAGCCTTAATTTTGGCGGCTCCTCGACCTCCACGGTCAAGGGCGAGAGCCTCGTCGATACCGTCGAGACCCTCAACGCCTATAAGATCGACTGCATCGTTGTGCGCGACAAGCACGCCGGCGCTCCCTACATCGTCACGCAGAACTCGCCCGCGAGCGTCATCTGCGCCGGTGACGGCAAGCACAACCACCCCACGCAGGCCCTGCTCGACCTGTACACCATCTGGGAGCACAAGGGTGACTTCCACGGTCTGAAGGTCGCCGTCGTCGGCGATATCGCGCACTCCCGCGTCTGCGGCTCGCCCTTAAGATCATGGGCTGCGAGACCTACGCCGTCGCCCCCGGCACGCTGCTGCCGCCGGCGCCCGAGGTCCTGGGCTGCGACCACGTGACGAGCGACCTCGATTCCGTCCTGCCCGAGCTGGACGTCGTCTACATGCTGCGCGTGCAGCAGGAGCGCCTCGAGGGTGCCCCGTTCCCCACGATTCGCGAGTACCACAAGCTCTTCGGCCTGACCAAGGACCGCGAGAAGCTCATGAAGCCCGACGCGATCATCTGCCACCCGGGCCCCATCAACCGCGGTGTCGAGTTCGACTCCTATATGGCCGACCACCCGCAACGCTCCGTCATCCTGGAGCAGGTCTACGCCGGTATCTGCGTGCGTATGGCTATCCTGTATCTGCTGCTTGGAGGTGCCGATAATGGCCTTGCTTCTTAAGAATGCCCACGTCGTCGACCCGTCCGTCGAGCTTGACGGTGTCGTTGACGTCCTGATTGACGGCGACAAGATCGCCGAGGTCGGCGAGAATCTCGCCGTCGAGGGAGCCGAGGTCCGCGATCTTTCCGGCAAGTACCTCGTCCCTGGCCTGGTGGATATGCACGTTCACCTTCGCGAGCCCGGCTACGAGGTCAAAGAGGACATCGAGAGCGGCACCCGCGCAGCTGCCAAGGGCGGCTTTACCGGCGTGTGCGCCATGCCCAACACCGATCCCGTCACCGATAACGGCACCGTCGTGGAGTTCGTCAAGTCCCGTGCTGCCGAGGTCGGTCACTGCCGCGTCTATCCGTCGGGCGCCATGACCCGCGGTCTTAAGGGCGAGGCCATGTCCGAGATGGGCGATATGGTCGCCCACGGCGCCGTCGCCTTCACCGACGACGGTCGCGGCGTGCAGGGCGCGGGCATGCTCCGTCGTTGCATGGACTACGGCAAGATGTTCGGCAAGGTCTTTATGAGCCACTGCCAGGACGAGGATCTGGTCGGCCACGGCCAGATCAACGAGGGCAAGGTCTCGACCCGTCTGGCTCTCGAGGGTTGGCCGGCTGCCGGCGAGGAGCTCCAGATCGCCCGCGACATCGAGATCGCCAAGCTGACTGGTGCCAAGCTGCACATCCAGCACATCTCCACCGCCCATGGTCTGGAGATCGTGCGTGCCGGTAAGGCCGCTGGCGTTCAGGTTACCTGCGAGGCCACCCCGCACCACATGTTCCTGACCGAGAACGACCTGGACGAGACCTACAACACTTCGCTCAAGGTCAACCCGCCGCTGCGTACCGAGGAGGATGCCGAGGCCATTCGTCAGGGCGTCATCGACGGCACCGTCGACGTTATCGTCACCGATCACGCTCCCCACACCCCGTGGGAGAAGGCCCGCGAGTTCGAGCTTGCGCCCTTTGGCATGATCGGCCTCGAGACCTCGCTGTCGCTCGTACTCACCGAGCTGGTCAACACGGGCAAGATGAGCATGGGCCGTATGGTCGAGCTCATGGCCATCAAGCCGCGTGAGATCCTGGGCCTCGACCAGGTTCAGGTCAAGGCGGGCTCCGTTGCCGACCTGACCGTGTTCGACGCGTCCGCCACCTGGACGGTTGGCGAGGACGGTTACGAGTCGCGCGCCGAGAACTCCGGTTTTGCCGGCCGCACGCTCACCGGTCGTGCCACCGATGTGTTTGTCGGCGGTAAGCAGACGCTTGCCGACGGCTGCATCTGCTAGCATAGCCTTATCGCTTTTGTGCGCGGCGCCCTTGCGGTGCCGCGCTTTCTGTTCGTTTTGACCATGCAACCGCATGGGGGATTGGAGCGTCTATGCCCACACCTTCCACTGCACGCATGCACGACTTCGAGGTCGTCTCGAACCAGGAGATCGCCGATGGCATCTTCTCGCTCGTCATCTCGGCCCCCAAGCTTGCAAGTGCGCTCAAGCCCGGTCAGTTTGTGAACATCGCCGTACCCGGCGATGCGTCCTCGCTGCTTCGCGTGCCCCTGAGCTACTACCGCGTCGACGCCGAGGCCGGCACCGTCGAGCTGTGGTACGCCGTCGTGGGCGACGATACCCGTCGTTTGTCCCAGATGGGCCCTGGCTCCACCTCTAACCTGCTGGGCCCCGGTGGCCGTGGCTGGATGGTACCCGAGGGCACCAGGAAGGCCCTGCTCGTCGCCGGTGGCATCGGCGTTCCGCCTGTGCTGTGTCTTGCCGGTATGCTTGCCGAGCAGGGCGTGGATGTTGACGTGTGCCTGGGCTTTGGCACCGCTTCCAAGGCCGTGGGTGTCGATGAGTTCCGCGCGCTGGGCGCCACGGTCAACGTTTGCACCGACGACGGCTCGCTCGGCTCGCACGGTTTTTG
>OCHF01001439.1_pt1 | contig 10561 bp, 6 predicted proteins | sample 1538851 | NCBI WGS metagenome assembly OCHF01 (sample SAMN04571730, study PRJEB22368) | human gut metagenome | biome: human gut; material: stool | host: Homo sapiens | place: Luxembourg | collected 2012-12-07
GCGGCGGAACAGGTCGAGATTCTCCTCGACCGAACGGTCGCGGTAGGGGCTGTTTTTGCCGGGCTCGGTCAAGGTGCCGCGGTATTCGCGTATTTCATCGGGCGACAGGTCGCAGACATACGCCTTGCCCTCCTTGATGAGTTTTATCGCGCACTCGTAGAGGAAGTCAAAATAGCTCGAGGCATAATATACCTCGTTCCACTTGTAGCCGAGCCACTCGATATCCTCTTTAATGGCGTCGACGTATTCGACATCCTCCTTGGAGGGGTTGGTGTCGTCGAGGCGGAGGTTGCAAATGCCGCCGTACTTCTCGGCAATGCTGAAATCGATGCAAATAGCCTTTGCGTGGCCGATATGCAGATAGCCGTTGGGCTCCGGAGGAAATCTCGTCTGCACGCGGGTGTTGACCCCGTTTGAGAGATCCTCATCTATGAAGTCGGTTATGAAATTCGAATTGAGATTTGTGCTGTCCGCCATTTATATCTCCTCCTTGTAGTGTGCGAGTGCCGAGGCGAGTCTCGCTTTGACCCTGTCCTCGCCGAGCAGCCTGATTATCGAATGAAGGTCGGGCGTGTTGCGTCGCGAGGTCACGGCGATTCTGATAACGGTCGACAGGTCGCCGACATGACCCTTGAACGCCGAGGGGTCTTTCTTGTATTCCTTGACATTGGGCGTGTAGCCGAGCGGCTCGCACATGGCCTTTATGCGCGCAAACCACGCGTCCTTGTCGTCGTTTATGTCAAACTCGCCGGTGTATTTTTCGAGTATTGCCGCCGCGTCGCCTGCGCCGATGTTCTCGGGCAGGGTGTAGTCGGGGGTATACAGCCCGTCGTAGAAATAGGAGACGAAGTCCTTGACCTGCTCCCAGCTTGCGATATCCTTTCGCGGCTTCGGGCAGTCGCGGTCTATCGAGAATATGCCGCGCGCAAAGTCGCGGTCGGAGTCGAGAAGCGTGTATAGCTCGCCGTCGTATTTTTGCGCCCAGTCGAGTACGCTTGAAAGCACCTCGTCCGCCGTCATGTGTGAGATAATATTCTTGCTCACGTCGTTGAGCTTCGCCATGTCGAACAGGCAGCCGCTGACGCTCATCTTCTTGAGATTAAACGGGAATTTCCAACAATCCTCCGAGGGATTGGCTCTGCGCCAGTCCTCGAAGTTCGAGTTGAGAAGCGTCATGATGTATTCTATGACGCTCTCTTTCGGATAGCCCTGCTCGACAAAGTAGCTGACCGCCGCCTCGGGGTCCTTTCTCTTGGAGAGCTTGCGCTTTGCGCCCGTCTCCTCGTCTATCTTCATCACCTGCGGAGTGTGCGCGTATTTCGGCACTCTGTAGCCGCAGGCCTTGAACAGCGCGATGTGCTTGGGGACAGAGGATATCCACTCCTCGCCGCGAATGACGTGGGTCGTGCGCATAAAGTGGTCGTCGCAGACGTGCGCGAAATGATAAGTCGGCACGCCGTCGCTCTTTAAGAGCACCTCGTCGATTATATTCTCGGGCATCTCTATCTTGCCGCGGATCAAGTCGTCAAAGACTATCCTCTTGTTTTCGTCGCCCTCGGAGCGAAAGCGCAGAACATAGGGCTCGCCCGCCTCTATGCGTCTCTTCTGTTCCTCAAAGCTCAAGTTGCGGCACTTTGCCCACTTGCCGAAATATCCGGTTATCGCAGCGCCGCCGTTTTCCTGCTCCTCGCGTATGACGGAGAGCTCGTCCGCCGTGCAGAAGCAGGGGTAGGCCTTGCCCTCCTGCACGAGACGCTTGGCTATCGCGTGATATATCTCAACGCGCTTGCTCTGCGTGTAAGGGCCGTAGTCACCCTTTTCCGTGTCAAAGCCGGTCACGCCCTCGTCGAATTCGAGACCGAAATTTTTGAATCCGTTGATTATCGCGGAGACGCCGTCGGCGACCTCGCGTTTTTTGTCGGTGTCCTCTATTCTCAGATAAGTCAGTCCGCCGCTGACTCTCGCCGTCAGAAAATCGACGAGCGCGCCGAACAGGCCGCCTATATGGAGATATCCCGTCGGGCTCGGAGAGAATCGGGTCACACGCGCCCCCTCGGGAAGCTCGCGCGGGGGGTATCTCAGCTCGCACTCCTCCGGCGTCAATATGTCCGGGCCGAACAGGAGATCGGCGAGTTTTTCGTTATCAGTCATTAAACCGCACTCCGTTTCTTGAGTAAATATATACACTATATTATCGCAGAAAAACGCCCGTCAATCAAGAGCCAAAGAACAATTTCTCAAATCAAAAGAGGGTAATCGATAAAAATTTCATAAATCTTTAATTTTCCATTGATTTTTGCACTCTTTTATTTTATAATGAATACGACCGCGCAAGCAGTGAATTGATTTTTCGTGCTCATTCGCTCGGGAGAGAAAACCGCAAAAAAAGCGCGACTGAATGAAGATTTCATATTCGGAGGTAACAGAAATGACAAAGAAGATCATAGCTCTTGTCCTTGCTCTCTGCTTCGTTTTTGCTTTTGCAGCCTGCAAGAAAGATAAGGACAACGGCGACACAACCACAGGCGAGCCCAACACTTCCGCAAACGGCGAGACCGTTGCAAACGACGAGTCCACCGACGCGGAGCCCGCGAGCGGCGACGAGTCCACCGAGGCCGAGACCGACGCTTCCGGCAACACCGTAGCTCCCGAGGAGACCAAGAAGAACAATCAGGGCGGCAATCAGGGCGGCAGCAGCACTGCTTCCAAGCCCGCGACAAAGGCTGAGATAGTTGAGTATTTCAACAAGGCCATTAACGGCGTTAAGCCCAATGCGAAGAGCGTTACAAGAGTTTCTGAGACGAACTACAGAAGCGGCAACATTACCGGAGTACCCTCCATCGTTGATAAGCTTGTCGGCGGTATAGACAGCTTTGTTGACGGTCAGCTCAAGAAGAACAGCAAGGGCTCCGAAACATTCTCCAATTCTGCGGCTATAAAGGCTAACTTCCCTGTTGAGAACGAGTCCTGGTCGAGCAAGCTTACTGCGAATGATGTCGCAAGCGCAACTTGCACCGAGGCGGGCGGAGTTTACACCATCACTATAAAGACGGTTGCCGACAAGGCTTCCTCCAACGTTTCGCACGGCTCGGGTCATGCACCGAAGGTTTTCAGCGTGGTTCTCCCGTCTGTTATCAACGATCAGTTTAGCGGCGGCGTGCTTAAATCTGTCGCCAAAACCTTTAAAATCGGCACCGCTCAGATGGAGTATCCCTCCGGCACAGTTACCGTTAAGGTTGATGCTAAGACCAGCCGCGTTATCAATGCTACATATGATGCCAAATGGACAATTCACCTTCCCCTTGGCGACGGAATGGTAGTGCTTCCTTTCGGAACAAAGACCATTTATAACATCGCTTACTAATTAAACAAAATGACTGTTTTGAGGCAGGAAAACTCCTGCCTCAAACTGTATTTCTGAACATATTAAAAAAGAGGGATATTTAAAATGGAAAAGAAAGTTCTTGTTGAAACTTCCGCCCGCCATGTACATGTCACCAGAGAAGCTCTCGATATCCTCTTCGGTGAGGGCTATGAGCTGACCGTCAAGAAGGAGCTCTCTCAGCCCGGCCAGTTTGCGAGCAACGAGCGCGTTGCCGTTATCGGACCGAAGGGCAGCTTCCCGGCAGTCTCTATCCTCGGCCCCGTGCGTCCCGAGAATCAGGTTGAGATTTCGCTCACCGACGCCCGTTCGATAGGCGTGACCGCTCCCGTAAGAGAGAGCGGCGACGTTGCGGGCAGCGGCGCCTGCAAGCTTGTCGGCCCCAAGGGCGAAATAGAGCTTGAGTGCGGCGTTATCGCGGCGCAGAGACATATCCATGCAACTCCCGAGGACGCCGAGAAGTTCGGTCTCAGTGACAAGCAGATTGTCAGCGTGAAGATCGATTCCGACGGACGCTCGCTTGTATTCGGCGACGTGGTAGTCAGAGTCAGCCCGAAGTACGCTCTGGCAATGCACATCGATACCGACGAGTCCAACGCCGCAGGCGCAACTCCCGGCCTCATGGGCGAGATACTCGCATAACTCTCCGAAATTCAGCCCTCTGCGCTTTTTCGTGCGGAGGGCTTTTCCTTTCTCGGGTCGGCGGTGAGAGACAATATCTGTCTGCGATATTCTTTTGCCGAAATGAATATTTCTTGCCGCCGCGATTTACGATGACGTATTTCAACAATTTATAAACCTTTTTGTTAAGCGATTTTTTATTTTTTGTCTATTGACGGATTTGTGCAACAATTATACAATATATGTAACAAAGCCCCAAAGGAGTGGAAAAGATGAAGAAGATTATTGCAATAATCCTTGCGACTGTGCTCGTTCTTTCGTTTGCGGCCTGCAAGAAGACCGACAAGAACCCCGATACAACCGCTGCGGCCGACGCTCAGACCTCAGAGCAGGCGGGTGACGTGACCGGTGAGGAGACCTCCTCCGAGGCGGAGAGCGAGGCGGCATCCGACGAGGGCAGCACCTCCGATGAGACAGGCGCTGTCAAGCCCTCTGAAAACAAGACCCCGTCCGGCGGCAACACCGTGACTCCCTCAAAGGATCTCAACACCAACGACGCTGCGGCCTGCATCAAGGCTTATCAGACGGCAATCGCCAAGACAAAGCAGTTCAAGAGCGGCAGACAGAGCATGTCCCTCAAGGGCAGCATTACCGCTGACGGCGGCCTCGGCGCACTGCTCAAGATAGCTCAGAAGCCCGTAGCCAACGCGCTGAGCAAGAACTCCAAGGATCGCACCGATATCCCCGGCAACCCCTCGGGCATGAAGGCGAGCCACATGAAGAGCGCGAGCGCAGTGACCGGCGGCAACTACACCACCATAACCTTCAACGTCAAGGATCAGACTCAGGGTCCCAAGGAGAGCAACCATGTCGGTTCCGTCGGCTGTGCGGTCGGCACTCTCGGCGATGTTGACAGAGCTATAAAGGAGCTCGGTCTCAGCGTTGACTATAAGGACGGCAAGATAGCTCTGACCTACACCAACTGCAAGGTCGTTGTCAAAATTGACAACACCACCGGCAAGATCGTCGAGGGCAGCTGGGTTTATGATGTCAACGTCTATGCAGACGGCATCAAGGTCTCAATCGTCTCCGTAAACAACCTCAAGGGTATCGTCGCTTTCTCGTATACCGCGAAGGGCTGATAACCGAAAAACCGAAGCCGTCCGTCTTTTTCAGGCGGGCGGTTTTTTTGCTGTCTTTTGACGAAAAAGCAAGATGCTGTCGGCTTTATTAAAAGTTAATTATTATATACACTTTTTTATAAGATTTTTCTTGACCTGACTGCGCCGATAGCTTAAAATATAAATCTGGGAATAAATACTACGGGAGGGAGAAGAATGGATAAAAAGCTTTTGAGATTCGCTGCGGCAGTGCTTGCGGCGATATTGCTCTTTTCCTTCTCGGCGTGCAAGATAAAGGACGGCGACTCCGACTCCTCAACCGAGGAGCCGTCGGTAACGGTAGACTCGGGCGCCGTGACCGAGTCGACAAAACCGGAGGGAGAGAACACAACTGGCGAGCCGACTACCGTCGGTTCAAGACCCTCGGCGCAGACCGGCCCCTCCGGCACGACAAAGCCCGAGACGATAAATGTTCACAGCGGGCTCAACTCCACCAATACCTCTAAGGTGCTCCGATATTACAAGGCGGCTGCTGCGAACACAAAGAGCATAGACGCCACGCAGCTTATGTCGATAAAGCGCGTTGACTACACTCCGCGCAACAGCTTCCAAAAGGGAATGCTCTCCCTGTTTACGGGCATAGCCTCTGCGGCGCTCGCGGCGAACAGCACGCCTGTGAACGAAGTGCCCGGAGTGCCCGATGAAATTAAGTCGAGCGACCTCATTTCGGCGAATGCCGTCGCTTACGGCAACTATACTATAGTGACCCTGAATGTCAGAACACAGCAGGATGATCAGAACACAAAGGATGAGCATCAGGGGCCTGTCGGACGCACTGTCGGCACGGTAGGCAACCTTGACAGAGTCTTTGACGAGATACCGAGCATCAAGGTGGACACCTCAAAGGGCAGCATTACGCTCAGATATGACGACTGCAAGGTCGTTGTCAAAATCGATAATATCAGCGGAACGATAGTCAGCGGCACATGGAGCTACACCGTCGATATAGATGTAGATAATATATACGCGAGTATAGCGGGCAGCGACAGTATGCTGATAACGGATACCGGCGGCGCGGTCGATTACGTCATAAAGACTAATGACGGGACGACGCTTCGCAACGGTGTAAAAAAATAAAATATGGGACTGTCTGCGGCTAAACGCGACAGTCCCGTTTTTTCACGGCAATAAAAGAGAGCTGCCTTTTGACAGCTCTCTCTGTTTTTTATGTTTATTTGTCGGACTCGGCCTCGGCAGCCTTGGCTTCGTCGATGACCTTCTGCGCGACTACGGGCGGTGCGTCTTCGTAGCGGGTGAACTCGAGGGAGAACCAGCCTCTGCCGGCGGTCACGGAGCGCAGGACTGTTGAGAAGTCGCCCATCTCGCCCATGGGAACCTCCGCGATGAGCTCCTGAATCTTCGGCTCGTCGGACGGACCCATGCCGAGCACGCCGCGGCGCTTGGTGACGTCGCCCATGATGTCGCCGAGATTTTCATCGGGCATATAGGCCTTCAGAGTGCCTATGGGCTCGAGGATAACGGGGTTAGCCTGCGGAATACCGTTCTTGTAGGCTATGTTGGCAGCGGTCTTGAACGCCATTTCGGACGAGTCGACCGGATGATAAGAGCCGTCATAGAGAGTAGCCTTTAAGCCGACCATCGGATAGCCTGCAAGCACGCCCTTCTTGACGCTGTCGCGCAGACCCTTTTCGACTGCGGGGAAGAAGTTCTTCGGCACGGAGCCGCCGACAACCTCCTCGGCGAAAACGAGATCGTCGCTCTCGCAGGGCTCGAAGCGGATAAAGACGTCGCCGAACTGGCCGTGTCCGCCGGACTGCTTCTTATGTCTGCCCTGAACCTCGACCTTCTTGCGGATGGACTCTCTGTATGCAACCTTCGGCACGCTGAGGTCAACCTCAACGCCGAACTTGTTCTTGAGCTTGGATACGATAACGTCAAGGTGCTGTTCGCCCAGACCGGAGAGCACCTGCTCGCGGGTCTCCTTGTTGATGACGAACGAAATCGTGGGATCCTCTTCGAGAAGTCTGAGCAGGCTCGCCGCGACCTTCTCTTCGTCGCCCTTCTTGCGAACCTTGACTGCCATGGACAGGCAGGGGGTCGGGAACTTAATGCCCTCGAGGGTTATCGGGTTCTTGGGCGAGCAGATAGTGTCGCCCGTCTTTATGCCCGCAAGCTTCGTCACAACGCCGATATCGCCGGCGGGGATGCAGGCTGCGTCCTCCTGCTTGCTGCCCTTGAGGGTGATTATCTTGCCCATTCTCTCGCTCTCTTCGGTGCGGGAGTTATATGCGGGAGTGTCCGCGGTTATCTTGCCGGATACGACCTTGAAGAAGGACATCTTGCCGACGAACGGGTCGGCGATGGTCTTGAAGCATATAGCCGCAAGAGGGCCGTTCTCGTCGCAGGGAAGACCGTTCTCGCCCGCCTTGTCGGCTGCGGAGGGAGCGGAATATACTATCTCGTCAAGGAGCATATCGATAGCTTCGCAGGTGTAGCCCGCGCAGGCGTATACGGGGATAACGGAGCCGTCGCTGACTCCGGAGTTGAGAGCCTTGATTATCTCTTCGCGGGTGAAGGTCTCGCCGGCGAAGAACTTCTCCATAAGCTCGTCGTCGCTCGAGGCGACGGCCTCGGTGAGTATATCGAGCATCTCGTCAAGCTGCGCGTCGGAGGGCATATCGACTTCCTTTTTAGTGCCGCCGCTGTAGTCAAAAGCCTTGCGGGATGCGAGGTTGACATACGATGCGACCTTGCCGTTCTCCATATGTGGGACGATAACGGGGCATATAGCGGCGCCGACCTCCTCCTTTATGGCTGCAAAGGTCTTGTAGAAATCGGTGTTATCCGCGTCGCAGCGGGTGATTGCGAACATTCTCGAGATACCTCTGGCGTTCGCGGCCTTGAGAGCCTTCTCCGCGCCGACGTCGAAGCCCGAGCCCGCCGCGGTGACTATGAGCACGCTGTCCGCCGCGCGGATGCCTTCGCTCATGCCGCCCGCAAAGTCAAAAAGACCGGGAGTGTCAATTATATTTATCTTCGCGCCGTTCCACTCTATAGCGGCAACAGCGGTTGATACCGTGGCCTTTCTCTTTTTCTCCTCGGCGTCAAAGTCGAGCACGGTGGTGCCGTCGGCGACTCTGCCGAGTCTGTCTGTAGCCTTCGCGGTGTAGAGCATGGCCTCCGCAAGGGTAGTTTTTCCTCTTCCGCCATGGCCTGCAATGGCGATATTTCTGATGTCTTTCGCGTTATAGGCTTTCAAAAAAAGTCCTCCTTATCAAAGCGCCGCCGCGCGTTTAGATTTACTGCATAAAAAATAACCACAGTTTTGAGGAAATTATAGCATAGATAACTATAGATTTCAATAAAAAATTGAAAATATATTCATTAATGTTATATAAACAGATTAGACGGGACGCAGGGACGCAAAAGAATAGAAAAATACTATGCTTTGTCACATTGAAGTGCTTTCCGAATAATATTTGTTTCGGATATAAAAATAAGAACCGCAGATTCGCCGCAGTCTCTGACAAAAATATCGCCCGCAATAAAATATCCCCCGCGCCGCTCGACGCAGGGGATACTCGGATTAAATTAAATATTTATGCAGCGTTTCGCTCTTTTTTGCGCTCAACCGCACGTCTGATAGCTTTTCCTATCTCGAATACCGGGATAGTGGAGGCTGCGAGACCGGCGGAAATAAGCAGCTCATTGGTCTGGAAAGTGCCGCGCTCGATATCAAAGACCTCGTCGGAGAGACCGGGGAGGTATACGGCAATGAGGGTCAGTGCAGTTGTCACGACAAACGCACCGACGAGCCACCAGTTCATGTTCTTGAACATACTCTTAGAGAAGATGGAGCCTGTGCGCGAGCGCATATTGATAGCGCACATCATCTCGGCGAAGTTGACCGTCAGGAACGCCATGGACATAGCGTTTATGCAGTAGCCGTCGGCACCGCCGAAGAACATATTCTCGAAGCTGCCCACCTCGAGGCGGTAGCCGATGACATAGGCGGCAAGCTCTACTATTGCGAGGTAGATGCCCTGCCATGCCATGTCAAAGCCCGCGCCGTGGGAGAATATGCCGTCCGTAGTCGCTCTGGGCTTTCTCTTCATCAGGTTGCCCTCGGCCTTCTCCATGCCGAGCGCAAGGCCGGGCAGGGAGTCGGTGACCATGTTTATCCAAAGCAGGTGAACGGGCTCGAGAAGCTGGAAGTTGAGAATAGAGGCAACGAACATGATTATAACCTCGGACATATTCGTTGAAAGCTGGAACTGGAGCACCTTGCAGACGTTGTCATAGATCTTTCTGCCTTCTTCGACCGCGTTGACGATAGTGGCGAAGTTGTCGTCCGCGAGAACCATGTCGGCGACGCCCTTTGTGACGTCCGTGCCGGTGATGCCCATGCCTATGCCGATATCGGCGGCCTTTATGGAGGGCGCATCGTTGACGCCGTCTCCGGTCATCGCCGTAACCATGCCGCGTGCCTTCCATGCCTTGACTATCCTCGTCTTATGCTCGGGCTGAACTCGCGCATAGACGGAGTATTTGGTAACCTCTTCGACAAGCTCTTCGTCGCTGAACTTGTCAAGCTCCGCGCCGAGAATAGCCTGCGACGCGTCGGAGATTATGCCGAGCTCGCGGCCTATGGCGACTGCGGTGTCCTTGTGGTCGCCGGTTATCATTATCGGGGTTATGCCCGCGCCGCGGCACTCCTCGATAGCTGCCTTGACTTCGGGGCGGACGGGGTCTATCATGCCGGTAAGTCCGACGAACACGAGGTCGCTTTCAAGCGCCTCGGGCTCAAAGGACGCGGGGACGGAATCGTAATTTCTAAGCGCAACGGCGAGAACGCGCAGAGCCTTGTCCGCCATTCTCTTGTTGTCCGCGGCGATTTTTGCCCGGAACTCGTCGTCCATGGGAACTATCCTGCCGTCTATAAGCGCGGTTTTGCAAAGGTTGATAACAACGTCGGGCGCGCCCTTTGTGTACTGAACTATGCCGGAAGCCGTCTTATGGACGGTGGACATCATCTTTCTTCCGGAGTCGAACGGAGCTTCGCCGATTCTGGGGCTCGCCTTGACGAGGTCATTCTTGCTCATGCCCAGGGCATAGGCGTATCCGACGAGAGCGGCCTCGGTGGGCTCGCCCGTGACCTTGCCGGCGTCGTCTATCTGAGCGTCGGTGCAAAGAGCCATAGCCTCGGCTATGAGCTTCTCATTGTCGCCGAAATGATCGACGACGGTCATCTTGTTCTGGGTCAGAGTGCCCGTCTTGTCGGAGCAGATTATCTGAGTGCAGCCGAGAGTCTCAACTGCGGTAAGCTTACGGATAAGAGCCTGCCTCTTGCTCATCGCGGTAACGCCTATGGAAAGGATTATCGTGACGACTGCCGGCAGTCCCTCGGGTATGGCGG
>OCHF01001463.1_pt1 | contig 10434 bp, 6 predicted proteins | sample 1538851 | NCBI WGS metagenome assembly OCHF01 (sample SAMN04571730, study PRJEB22368) | human gut metagenome | biome: human gut; material: stool | host: Homo sapiens | place: Luxembourg | collected 2012-12-07
CCAACGGCAACCGCCATCGTCAGACCAAACTGGGTATAGAACGTACCGGAAGTACCTCCCATAAAAGATACCGGAATAAATACCGCCATAAACACCAGTGAAGAGGTGATAACAGCATTACTGATACCTTTCATGGCATCGATACTTGCCATGTAGGACGACCTGTACCCTACGTCGAACCGTGCCTGCACCGCCTCGACGACAATAATGGCATCATCCACCACCGTACCGATCACCAGCACAAGCGCGAACAGCGTAAGCAGATTGATACTGAAACCTACCATAGCCATGAAAGCAAACGTACCAATCAGTGAAACAATCACTCCCACCAGAGGAATCAAGGTAGAACGGAAGTCCTGCAAAAAGACATATACCACAAGAATAACCAGAATGATAGCCTCGATCAAAGTCTTCACCACCTCATGAATAGAAGCGAAAAGGAAGTCATTCGAACTCATGATCTGTGTCAGTTCCACTCCCTTCGGAAGGTCTTTGCGAGCTTCTTCGAGCAGTTTGTCAATATTCTGATTGACTTCGGTCGCATTGGAACCTGCCGTCTGGAATATCATACACGAAACACCCGGATGACCGTCGAGGCCACCATGATAAGCATAACTATCCTGTCCCAGTTGTATATCGGCAATGTCTTTCAGTTTCAAGACTTCGCCGTTGTCCGTAGAACGGATGACAATATCTCCAAACTCTTCCGGAGTGATCAGACGTCCTTTATATTTCATCGTATATTGATAGGTTTCGTTTGAGTTCTCACCAAACGAACCGGTAGCCGATTCGATATTCTGTTCGGCAAGTACGGTGGTGATATCAGACGGAATCAGTTTATACTGTGCCATCACGTCCGGTTTCATCCACACACGCATACTGTACTCACCTCCCATCACCATCAGGTCGCCTACACCCGAGACACGAAGAATCTCCGGTTTCAGGTTGATACTGATATAGTTGGAAAGGAAGTTTTCATCGTAGCTGTCGTCCGGGCTGGACAGAGAGAACATCTGCAAGATACTCGTCTGACGCTTGGAAGTCGTTACACCGACCTGCGTCACTTCCGCCGGAAGCTGTCCTGTGGCTCTTGATACACGGTTCTGCACGTTGACAGCCGCCATATCCGGGTCTGTCCCCTGCTTAAAGTAAACGGTAATACTTACCGTACCGGAATTCGTTGCTGTAGAAGTCATATAGGTCATGTCTTCCACCCCATTGATGGCTTCTTCCAAAGGTGCAATAACACTCTTCTGTAACGTTTCCGCACTTGCACCATAGTAGGTGGTACTCACCATAATGGTAGGCGGAGCTATATCGGGATATTGTTCAACGGGCAGACTAAACAACCCGATGATGCCCACAACGACAATCGTTATAGAAATGACTGCCGATAATACCGGGCGTTCAATAAAGGTTCTTAAATTCATGGATAATTCCTCCTTTGTTTAATTTTCAGTAGTTGTCGTAGCGGCCTGAGCTGTCTTTGCCTTGATTGGTGTACCCTCGCGAAGCAATCCTACACCTTCCGTTACAATCACATCTCCCGAAACCAGTCCTTCATCTACAATAAATTCCCGACCGCCATTGACGCGGGTCACCTGCACCTGATTGGATTGTGCCTTGCCATCTACTACTTTGTATACATATCTCTTGTCCTGGATTTCGAACGTAGCTCCTTGCGGTATCACGATAGCTCCGGTTTTCTGCACGGGAAGTATGACATTGCCGGCACCACCGCTATGCAGCAATCCTTCTTTATTGGGAAATACGGCACGCAGGCTGACAGTACCCGTCGAACGGTCGATGACGCCACTGATAGACTCGATCTGACCCTGCTGCGGATAATCGGACTTATCATTCAGCTGCAAACTGATAGTCGGCATATTCTTCAATGCTTCTTCTTTAGAACCATACTGGCGGATCAATCCCAGCAGTTGGTTTTCCGTCATCGAGAAGTAAACGTACACATCCGAATTGTCGGAAACGGTGGTCAAAGGTTCGGCGATATTGGAACTAACCAATGCGCCTACCCGATAAGGCAATGTACCTATCACACCGTCCGCCGGACTTTTCACTACCGTATAAGACAGATTATTACGGGCACTCACTTCTTGTGCTTTCGCCTGCGCCAGTTGCGCTTTGGCAGCCAGCAGAGAGTTTTTTGCCGTACTCAGATCGAATGAGGAAACTACATTCTCCTTATACAGTTCCTCTTTGCTTTCATAAGTCAGTTGTGCCGTAGCCAGAGAAGCCTTAGCGGACTCTACGTTTGCCACTGCCGTCTGCAATGCAGCTTCATACGGCACCTGGTCGATTATAAACAACGTTTGTCCGTTTTTTACGCGCTGACCTTCCGTCACGCACACTTTCGTCAGCGTACCTCCTACCTGCGGATAAATATCAATATCCTGACGTCCACGGATAGCCGCCGAATAAGCGCTCGAAATCATCCGGTCTGCCGGAGCAACAGTCATCACTTCATATTCTGTTTCCATTTGTGTGGGTGATGCCTGCTTACAACCTGTAGCGGCAACCAGACAGCAGAGCAACAATAGCCCTTGCTTGACATTACATACCTTTTTACTCATTTTATTATTACCTATTAAGATTTTTGATCGCGGCAAAGGTAGACTGTTTCCACCATAGAAAACTGGTCTTAGTGTTTCCAGTTTTGTTCATTTTCAGAACAACATGAGCGATATTTAGTGAAAAAGTCCTATTTTTACCGACAAAAAGAGAAGAAGATATGAAACAGAGAGACTCTATCCTTGCTATCATGCGCGAACCGTTCGCTGCCGGACTTGATGAAAATTTATCTCCAATCATGCACCATCTATGGAAGCTGGAAGGAGGAGCCATTTATTTTTGCCATAACGGCTGGGCTCATGTCACGATTGATCTGAAAGATTATGAAATAGTGCCCAATACCCAGCTGGTACTCCTGCCCGGAACCATTATCCGTATCAATGGCAGTAGCAGTGACTTCACCGCTTCTTTCTTCGGATTTCCTAAAGAAATGTTCCGGGAAGCCTGCCTCCGCTTCGAGCCTATCTTCTTCCGGTTTATAAAAGAGCAGCCCTGCTACGTGCTCCCCGAAGAAAATACCGGAGCTATCCGTGGACTGATACGCGCAACGACTGCTATCTACAACGACCGCGAAAATCGTTTCAGAAACCAGATCGCTAAAAATCATCTTCAATCTTTCATGCTCGATATTTACGACAAATGTTATCGCTACTTCGATAAACACGAAATAGAAGGAGGAAGCCGCCAAGATGAAATATTCAAGAACTTCGTCGCATTAGTGCACGAAAACTGTATTTCGCAACGGGAAGTTACGTTCTATGCCAATAAACTCTGTATCTCCACCAAGTATCTGACAGGCATCTGCCGTAGCGTGACGGGAGATTCGGCGAAGAAGATCATTGATGATTTCGCTATTCTGGAGATAAAGGTATTGCTCCAGTCAACCGATCTGACCATGCAGGATATAGCCGACCAGCTCGGCTTCCCGGACCAGTCGTATCTGGGAAGATACTTCAAGCGGCATGAGGGAATATCACCCAGAGAATATCAAAATAAATATGCCATGTAGCATGGATTAAGTACGGCATACCGCAACCTTCAACGCTGTTCGTTTCACTGCCCACAATGCACACAGCAGTGAGCAAACAGCACAAACCACAAAAGTTACTCCGGTAGACAGGAGGATATCTCCCAGTCCGACCAATGGAGAAACGATGCCTCCGGATGCGAAACAGAGTGCACCCAGCAAAGCGGAAGCAGCTCCCGCATATCTGCGTTCGCAATCCATCGCCAGAGTGGTAGAGGCTGTGAAAGTCAGTCCCATCATAAAGAGCAATGCAAACATAAGCAGTTCGTACGTCCAAAAGCCACAGCCGCTATAGAGTGCCGCCATCTGAAGGATCGCAAACACCAGCATACCAATGCATCCGGTCAGTGTTCCATTCTCGGTCCGGCGGAATTTCACTGATATGGCGGCAGCCACTCCGATAGCCACAGCATTCACGGCAAAGCAGATGCTGAAGGCAAAAGGAGAAAACCCGTAATGTTGTTGGATGATAAAAGGAGAAGAGGCGATATAGGCAAACAGGATGCCCTGCGCAAAAGCCAGCTGAAGTACATAGAGCATATAACGACGGTTATGAACAATGATGCCGAAGCTCCGGAAAGTAGCAAAGACACCCGTCTTGGAACGTTTCTCAGTGGGCAAGGACTCTTTAAAGCGGATACATCCGATACCCAGCAAAATCCCGATGAACAGCAGAATCATAAAAATACCCTGCCAGCCTACGCTTCCTGTCAACAATCCTCCGATGACCGGAGCAGCTCCATTGATCGCTCCGATCACAGCCAGCATTTTAGCCAGTTCCTTTCCCGAAAACTTATCGGTGGCTACCGAACGGGAAATCACAATTCCCCCCGCCCCTGCTACACCTTGTATCAGCCGTAAAGTGACAAACGAATAAATATCCGGTGCAAAAAGACAAAGCAGCGTGGACACAATAAACAGCACCATCGAAACTAATAATAACGGGCGCCTGCCATATTTATCACTCAACGGACCAAAAAAGATTTGTCCCAGTGCCAGCCCGATCATACTGGTTGTCAGTCCCATCTGAACCATCGGCAAACTGGCAGAAAAATAGTCTGCCATGGCCGGCAGACTAGGTAAATACATATCCGTCACAAAAGGACCGAATGCCGATAACATGCCTAACAGTGTCAGCAAAAACACTTTTGAGTTCTCTTTATTTATTGCAGTCATAATCTATTGTTTTTTATTCCGGGGGCAAAGGTAGATGATTCCCGGTATCTTTCTACAAACATAATGCGAACAAAACCGGACCTTTTCAGAACACTTTTATGTTTTTCGTCCGTCTCTTCCCCCAATCATATCTTTCCGCACAATCGTTAAAAAACATTATATTTACATATATACAGCGTTACAACTTACCTGATATTTTTCATAATTTTGCAAAACGAAAAACAGAAAACAGGTATCAAGATGAAACTAAGATATTATCAAATAGCCATTCGTTATAAGAATAAAATGCATGATTTCCACGGTTGGGGTGTATCTGCACAGATTTGATAATTCTCATAAAACTACTCGCCACGACGCGAAACGATAATTCCTTCTCAGGGAGTCACGTGATATAGGAGCGTATATTTACCATTATCAACTAAATTTCTTTTTCACTTTATGAGCAAAAAAAGATGGCTCATAGTGCCGCTATGCGCAGCACTGTGCAGCCAGGGAGTGTTTGCCCAAACGCCTGGCAGGAAAGTTTTGGGCATTAATGAAATGTTCCGTCTGGCAGACGAGAACAGTCAGAGTATTCAAACGTATAAAACGGGAAAAGAAACGGCGGATGAAGCATTGAAAGCCGCCAAGTCCCAACGACTGCCGGACATCGGAGCTTCGCTCTCGTTCAGCTATCTGGGCGACGGATATCTGTGGGACCGTGACTTTAAAAACGGACAGAACATTCCCATGCCTCACTTCGGCAACAACTTTGCCTTGGAAGCCCAACAGGTCATTTACGCGGGCGGAGCTATCAACAGCAGCATCACTCTGGCGGAACTCGGACAACAGATGGCTACATTGGACTGGCAGAAAAATCGTCAGGAGATACGTTTTCTTCTGACCGGTTACTATCTGGATTTATACAAGCTGAACAATCAGATTCAAGTATTACAGAAAAACCTTGATCTGACGGAGCAAGTGATTCACAACATGGAAGCCAGACGTACGCAAGGAACGGCTCTAAAAAATGATATCACCCGCTATGAACTCCAGAAAGAAACGCTGAAGCTACAACTCGCCAAAGTGCAGGATGCCTGCAAGATTATAAACCACCAATTGGTGACTACCCTCCACCTGCCAGCCGGCACAGAAATAGTCCCCGACTCTACATTGCTGGACGAAGAAGTCAAGGCACTGGCGGAAAATGACTGGCAACTGCTGGCTACCCAAAGCAATGTAGGTTTGCAACAGGCACAACTGGCCATTCAGATGAACAAGCAGAAAGTGAAGCTGGAACGCTCGGAGCTTCTTCCTAAAATAGCGCTCGTAGCCGGAGAACATCTGGACGGACCCATTACTATCGAAGTTCCCGTACTGGACAATAACTTCAACTACTGGTATGTGGGAGTCGGGATAAAATACAACCTTTCTTCGTTGTTCAAAAACAATAAAAAGGTGCGTCAGGCAAAACTGAATATGCGAAAAGCACAGGAAGAGTATTCATTGGCACAAGAGCAGATAGAAAACGGCGTGCAGGCTAATTACGTCAATTTCCTGACCTCATTCACCGACCTCCGCACTCAGGAAAAAAGTGTGGAACTGGCCAATCAGAACTACAACGTGACCAGCAACCGCTACAAAAATGACCTGGCCCTGCTCACCGATATGCTCGATGCAAGCAACATGAAGTTGAGTGCCGACCTGGGACTGGTCAACGCGCGTATCAACGTAGTCTACAGTTACTACAAGATGAAATACATTACTCATACACTTTAAAGAAACATCTCGTCAGAGAATAATTCAGTCAAATTCAACCCCTTAAAAACAGACTCATCATGATTGCAAGAAAAGCTCAAAAGCTGATATACAATATTCTTATTCTTTGCTTCCTCACCGGAGGTATCATTTATGTTTGTTCCCGATTCATCCATCTGGGAAATATCGAATATACCGACAATGCACAGGTGAAACAACACATCACCCCGATCAACACCCGTGTACCGGGATTCATCAAGAAGATATGTTTCGAAGAGTATCAGCAGGTACGCAAAGGCGATACGCTCGTCATCATCGAAGATACCGAATTCCGCCTCCGGGTGGCTCAGGCGGAAGCAGACCTTGCCAATGCAACCGCAGGACGGCAAGCCACCACCATAGGAATCGCCACCACCCAGAACAATCTGAGTGTGAACGACGCAAGTATCGAAGAGGTACGCGTACAAATGGAGAACGCCAGACGAGAACTGAACCGTTTCGAGAAGTTGCTACAAGAAGATGCAGTGACCAAACAACAATATGACAACGTACACACCGCTTACGAAGCCGCCAAAGCACGCTACGAGCAAGTATCCCGTGCCAAGCAGTCAACGTCTCTGGTCAAGAGCGAGCAGACTCATCGACTGGGACAGAATGAAGCAGGTGTCCGTGTGGCGGAAGCGGCATTAGAACTTGCCCGCCTGAATCTTTCGTATACCGTAATCACCGCTCCATGTGACGGTACCACCGGAAAGAAAGCGATTCTGGAAGGACAACTGGTTCAGCCCGGACAAACAATGGTCGACATTGTAGACAGCCGCGACCTGTGGGTGATAGCCAACTACCGCGAAACACAACTCTCCAACATCAGAGAAGGTGCCGAAGTGGAGATGACGGCAGATGCAGTGCCCGACGTCACTTTTCGGGGGAGTGTAGAATCTATTTCCGACGCGACAGGGGCAGCCTTCTCTATGATACCGCAAGACAATGCTACCGGCAACTTTGTCAAAGTGGAACAGCGTATTCCGGTCCGTATCAGTCTGAAAGGAAACAAACCGGAAGACTTGAAACGCTTGCGTGCCGGTTTTAACATAGAATGTGAGGTAAAATATTAACGTATGGGAGCACCTGTTTTAAATGGTCCTTTCGTGATGCCGATGTTCCGCAGCTTTGTGCCGCGGAAGATGCAACCGTGGATCTATCTCTTCATCGCCGTCACCTTCCAGCTTTCGGGAGGAGTATATTTGGGGGCATTGAACCATATGATCGGCGGCATGGCAGTGATGCGCGAGGATATCCTGATGTGTATGTACGCCAATCTGGCAGGAATGGCAATCTACTTCCCTCTGTTGTTCCGTATGAAGTTCCGTTTTACCAACAAGACACTGCTTACGTCCGCTGCACTGGGAGTGCTACTCTGCAACCTGATAGCGCCGCACATCACTTTCCTTCCGCTGTTGTGGCTGATATGCTTCATCGAAGGAATGTGCAAGATTCAGGGAACTTTCGAATGTATGTCCAACATTCAGTTATGGATGACGCCCAAGCGTGATTTCACAGTTTTCTTTCCGTGGCTTCATATCGTCATTCTCGGCAGTATCCAGTTGTCCGACCTGATCACGACCTATCTAATGTTTCATTATCACTGGACTTACATGAACCTGTTCATCGCAGGACTGATGCTGATCGTTCTACTGATACAAACCACTTGTATCAAGCATTTCCGGTTCATGCGCAAGTTTCCGCTGTTCGGCATCGACTGGCTGGGCGGAGCACTTTGGGCCGCCTTACTTGCCGAAATCGCTTTTCTCTTTAATTACGGCGACTGGTACGACTGGTGGAACAGTCCGGTGATCCGTCAACTGACGATAGCTATCCTGATCACTCTGGGATTCTGCATCTGGCGGATGATGACCATCCGCCATCCCTTTCTCGAACCTAAAATGTGGACTTATCGCCATTACTGGCCTTTGCTGGGACTGGTCACGCTGGTGGAAGCGTTTCTGGCAACCGAGCATGTGCTGGAAGAGGTCTTCTACGAAGAAGTAATGAAGTATGAAGAACTGGTAAGTGTACAGCTAAATTGGTTCGCCATCATCGGGATCGTAGCCGGTTGCGTATTCTCCTATTGGTGGATGCATATCAAACGGTATAATTATGTACGTCTCGTCATCGTCGGATTCATCGGACTGACCGGTTATCTGGCAGGATTTTATCTGACGCTTTCCACCGACATACATATTTCACAACTCTACCTGCCGACCATCTGCCGTGGCTTCGCTTATGCCGTATTGAGCGCCACCTTTATGGTGTGTCTGGAAGAGATCATGACTTTCCAGCATTTCTTTCAGGGATTAGGTGTGTTCAACATGCTCCACATGGTAGTCGGAGGCGTACTGGGCTGCGCAGTCTATGCACAAGGACTGGCTTACTACGTCCCGGATAATCTGGCACGTTACGGATCGGCAATCGATCACGTGTCGTTCAGCAGCAATCCGTTCAATCTCGGTCATTACATGGAAGAATTTATCAGTCAGATGATGGAAGTCAGTATCAAACAGATTTATGGATGGGTGGCTTATGCCTGCATCTTCCTGTTTCTGCTGTTGCTACTTTATGATTTCCCGGTCCGCCGTTCTCTGAAGAGCATGCCGAGCTGGAAAGACGTGGCGCGTGAAGTGAAAAACACATTCTGGCGCACCACACATACACCGCCCGGAAAAAAGGAATAACTATTATTACCTTCTCAAAATAACGATCATATATATAAGGAGTACAGATGGGCGGATAGCACCTTGTACTCCTTTATATTATAGCAGAAAATAACCTGCGGCTTATAGCGCTTCCCTTCCGCCATCTGCCGGAAAACAAACTATTTCCGGAACGTTTGTTTGTTCAGAATCAGTCATTTTGCTATAAAATTAATAGAATTTATCATCTAAAGACTACAATGTATAACTTTTATTCCTACATTTGCAGCCAAATGATAACTTATTAATAAAAACACCAATACCATGGCTAAAATAACCAAAGAAGCCGCTTTGCTCTACCATTCACAGGGCAAACCCGGTAAGATCGAGGTAGTTCCTACCAAACCTTACAGTACACAAACCGATTTATCACTTGCATACTCTCCCGGTGTGGCAGAGCCTTGCCTCGAAATAGAGAAAAACCCGCAAGACGCTTATAAATACACGGCAAAAGGCAATCTGGTAGCTGTCATTTCGAACGGTACAGCCGTACTCGGACTGGGTGATATAGGCGCACTGAGCGGCAAACCGGTGATGGAAGGCAAAGGACTGCTTTTCAAAATCTACGCAGGTATCGACGTATTCGACATCGAAGTGGACGAAAAAGACCCTGAGAAATTCATCGCTGCCGTAAAAGCAATCGCCCCTACTTTCGGTGGAATCAATCTGGAAGACATCAAGGCTCCCGAATGTTTTGAAATCGAACGCCGGCTGAAAGAAGAACTCGACATCCCTGTGATGCACGATGACCAGCACGGAACCGCTATCATCTCCAGTGCCGGACTGGTAAATGCCCTGCAAGTAGCCGGAAAGAAAATCGAAGATGTAAAAATCGTTGTTAACGGTGCCGGAGCATCTGCCGTATCTTGTACTAAATTATATGTATCGCTGGGGGCACGTCTCGAAAACATCGTCATGCTGGACAGCAAAGGCGTTATCAGCAAGACACGTACCGACCTCAACGAACAGAAGAGATATTTTGCCACAGACCGCACGGATATCCACACGCTGGAAGAAGCAATCAAAGGCGCAGACGTGTTCCTCGGCCTGTCCAAAGGCAACGTACTGAGCCAGGATATGGTGCGCAGCATGGCTCCGATGCCGATCGTCTTCGCACTGGCAAACCCCGATCCGGAAATTACTTACGAAAAAGCA
>OCHF01001475.1_pt1 | contig 10397 bp, 7 predicted proteins | sample 1538851 | NCBI WGS metagenome assembly OCHF01 (sample SAMN04571730, study PRJEB22368) | human gut metagenome | biome: human gut; material: stool | host: Homo sapiens | place: Luxembourg | collected 2012-12-07
AGCGCGTCGGCGCGACGCTCGCGAATGGAAGCATGGGCCTCCTGGCGTGCGGCGCGATCGGCGGAATCCGCCGCTGCCACGCGCACGCGATCGCCGATGGCACCGGCATTTTCGGGCGCCGCGGTCAGCGATTCCTCAAAGGTAATGCCCTCGTCGCCAAAGGTGAGCTCCATCGACTCGCGCGCACCGCGGTCGGGAATGGCAAACACGCAGGCATAGCGCTTGCCCACGACCTCTTGGATGCGCGTCATAAAACGGTTGTCCGAGCCTGCGATGGCGGGCTGCTCAATCTTGAGCTCGGCCGTCACCGCACCGCCGGCACGGATAAGGCTTACGTAGTTCAGGCGTTGCTGGGAACCAAAGTCGAGTTGCTGGGCACGCACGTACAGGCCGTCCAGACGGTCGACTCCCGCCTCGCCGGCACGTGCCTCGATATCCTCGTAGGCGCGCAGGCAATCGTCGAACAGCGAGCGCGGCTCGGACAGCACCACGAGCGCCTTGCCGCTCACGTGCGACAGCGGGCTCACGGTCTGGCCGTACATCACCGGCAAAAAGCGGTCGAGCTCAGGCGTGACGATGCGCGCATCCACCATCTCGAGCAGCGCCGCCAACTTGCTGTCGTCCTGGCTTGCGCGGTAGAGCGCCACGTGCATGTTGTGAACGGCCTCGTCGGTAAGCGCCAGCTCACGGCAGGGGAAGATCTCGATACTGTCCTCGTTGCCGATGGTCTGGCCCGTGGAGCTCACCATGCGGCGGATGCGGTCAATCTCGTCGCCAAAGAACTCGATGCGCACGGGCGCCTTCTCCTGCGCGGGGAACACCTCGACGGTGTCGCCGTGCACGCGGAACAGGCCGGGCGCGTCGGCAGCGCCGGCATTGGTGTAGCCCATGCCCACCAGGCGCTGCGGCACCTCGTCAAAAGGAATCTCCTCGCCCACCGCAAAAGTAGTGGACTCCCAGTAGCGGCTCTCGACCGGCGGCACGCAGCGCAGCAGCGCGCGGGCCGAGGCGACCATGATGCAGTTGTCGCCGCGCACGATGCGCCCGAGTGCCTCGCAGCGCTGGGCTACCACGGCGTCGTCGGGCGCCTGCTCGCGCCAAGGGTAGTCCTTGCGCTCGGGAAAGCGGCACACGTGCGCCAGGCCCACATAGGCGGCCAGACTGCGTGCGGCGCGATCGGCCGCATCCTCGCCGCTCACAACGTAGACCGTGGGGCGCGGACGACGCGCAAACTGGGCGGCGGCCATAAGCGTTCGGCCCGACTGAGACACGGCCAGCGTCACGTCCTCGCCAGCATCGAGCCCGGCCTCGACGGTCTGCAGTGCCTCGGCAGTGTAGAGCTGCGCGGCTATACGGTGAATGAGCATGCTGTTCCTCCGGCATTGCAACGCCAAAAGCCCGCCGAGGCAAGCTCAGCGGGTCGTTCGTCAAATTCGTTGTCTGTCATGGTAGCGCATGAAGAGGACTCCAGCTCAGGCGTACGCCCAGCCCCGCAACAAAAACGCCAGATAGAACCGGGCTCATCGGCTTCGCCAAAATCTCCCCGTCACTTCGAACGCCGCAACCACGGAAGGTGCCCCAAGAAACGGCTATTCCTCAAAAAAGCTCGCAACGTTCAAGCGGCTCGTCCACTCGCCTATGGTGTTGGCAAAGCCGACGCGTGTGTACACGCCCGCGAAACGACCGCGATACAGGTACAGGCCTTCCATATTAGAAGCGGGCGCAAAACCAAGATCATCCACAAGTCCTTTTGGTGCCTCTCCTCGATGCGGCCCATTGACAAGCGTTCCGCGCAAGCAGGGAGTCTGATACTGCTGAGCATACTCCTGTACAATCGCCCCAGCGGCCGCAGCGCGAGCAAGCACCTGGGACCATTCCCGTTCCGTGGCATCCAAGCCGGCAACAACGCCAACCGCGTTGTAGCCGCCGCACGGCTTGACAATCCATCGATCCTTTTCGGCAAATCTCGACAACTGGGCGCTTTCGTCCAAAATCTCGGTATAGGGCACATGCTCCCGTACAAACGATTGCTCCTCCGGGCTCAACAAGGACTGACCGGCCCGAGACCACAGAAATGCAAATACGGTCTTAGTCGCACACGGCCACGTTCTAAAACCACCAACGATGCACGCGAGCCCTTCTTGAGCCGCCTCGATTAAGGCCGAGCGTCCGTCGCACGGCTTATCCCACAGCTCGCCGGTCACCGCGCGCCGCCAAACGCAATCAATAGGACCGGCGGCATCGCACAGCCGCCTAGCACCGCTCTCGTCTTCGCCAATCCGCAGGTCGCGCACATCCGCAAAGCGCGCCACCACACCCCGTCGCCTCATAAGGTCGACAAAATGAGCCGCATCTTCCAAGTCGATGCTTTCCGAATAGTCGACGATTGCCACCGAAGCAGGATATATTTTTGATTGCGGTGCATAGAGCCCCTCGTCAACGCGGGCCCCGTCGTCCGATCGTGCACTATCCTCGGTGCGGCGAGGATGGGCCAGCTTCCACTCTGCATAGGTCTCAAACAATGCGTCTATCCAGCTACCGCACAAATCGTACTGCCGAAAGCCGGGGTGGTCGGATGCAAACTCCTCAAAGGAAGGCGTCATTCGCACCGCCTGACAGACCGCATCGGTCACTACCATTCCGGCACTGCCGTCGGTATTGAGCTCGCAAAACGTATACGAACCGGCATCTTCGTCAAGAAAGATATCAACACGCGCAAGGGGAATTTGGCAATCATAGCCGGCATCCATAGCGCACAGGTCAGCAAAAGCCGGATCCATGCGAAACCACGCACGCACGGAGGCATCGGAACAAAACGCCCGCGTCACCTTGTCCATAATGCCGTACATGCGCTCGGCGGCCTCCTTAAGAAGCGCCGTCATATCCATGTCGAATATCTTTGGCGTCAGAGCCCAGGGCGCAGGATCACCATGGTAGAGCGCATGGGTTTGAGACAAGTATTCGTCGCCTTTGCGACGACCAGGTAGGTCACCTTCGCGCGTGCGTACGATGCGTTCAAAATAATCTTCGAGCTCTCGCGTCTTCAATGTTGCCACGTTACCCTCCATTGCTTGATTTTTTGCTCATGCTACGCCAGCACGCACGACTTCGGCGCGCTTGAATAGGCTTCTAAATTAGCAACACATTTTTGCATGAGGCGGCAGGAGGCGACAAATACTCCAGCTCAAGCGCATGCCCAGCCCCGCAACAAAAACGCCAGACGGACGAGTCGCCTGGCGTTATCAGAGTGAGCTGTCCGCCGAGCCTAATCGTAGACGCCCATTTTCAGCAGTGTGAAGGTCGGGGCGCCGTCACCCTGTGCGACGCGGACCGTGCAAGTTCCGGTACGGCCCCTGGATGCATCCGCTTGAATTGCGGCGATGAACTGGTCCTTTGGCAGGCCGTAGGTGCTCTCGGGGATGTCGGAAGGAAGTAACGCACCGCCAGCACTGTAAACCTCATAGGTGAGCTCGTAGATGTTGTCGCCAAGGTCAGTCGCGCCCGTAACGATGGCACACGATGGGTTGTAATTTCCCTGGCCGTATTCCTGCTTCAGATACAAGTACCCGTCATGCGCTTCGGCCGAATCGGCAAGCATCTGCCCACCCGACCCTTTATCAAAGGTCATGTCAGCATCCGAGAGCGTCAGACCCGTCAGGCGATTGAGTTCCCTATTGATCACATCGGTCGCCATGCGCTGATAGTGACCGTTGTCATAGTCGCCTTTCTCGATTCGATACGGCGCGTTGTCAATAAAATGGCACCAGATAAACTTGACCAGCTTGTATTTCTCGTCATCAGAAAGTCCGTCAGTCGAATCGAAGCCGCCCGCCTGATACCAGTCCCGATCGAAGTGTTCCTCCGTAAAGTTCGACAGGAACAGGTTTGCGGCGGCATAAGTTGCCTGGTCGTTGAGGTCGACTTTTACGCTGCCGCCCGTCTGCTCGGGCTCTTCCGGCTCTTCTTGCTCTTCAGCAGGCTTCTCCTTGGCGCTTCCCTTGTCCTTGTGCTCGGCCGAACCCTCGTCGGACCCAAGTACTGTAATCTGCGATGAATTGCCCTGCCCAAGCGGACCCAGCACGCCGGTCAGCGCCAGCGCAGCGCCACCGGCCACCAGCACGCCCGCTATACATATGCCGATAATCACCGCGCGCTTATACGACTTCTTCTGCACGGAAGGCATCCCTGCCGCCGGCATCGGTGCGGGCTCAGCAGGCGCGGCCGCCGGAGAGGCAGCGCCCATGCGTGCCCCGCAGTTCGTGCAAAAATCGGTTCCGTCGGGCATCTCGGAGCCACACTTGGTGCAAAACATATTCGGGCATCCCCTTACAACAAACGGCATCTGCCGTCATCATATTGAGCCCTCGCGACCCAAATGTGTTGCGCAACATTGGCCAAAGCCTTCGGACGCCGGCAAAACGTGCCGGGCCCTACCCCGTCACGCGCACGCTGGGGCAAAGGTCTGCCAGTGGGCACTCGTCGCACTTAGGTTTGCGGGCGTCGCAGATCTCGCGGCCAAAGGTGATCCACTGATGATTGACCGACTCCCAATACTCGTGCGGCAAAATCTTGAGCAGATCTTGCTCGGTCTTGAGCGGCTCTTTGGCGTGCGTCTTGGGACTCAGCATCAGACGGTGCGCGATGCGGTTGACGTGCGTATCCACCGCGATGCCTTCCACGATGCCGTACCCCACGTTGAGCACGATGTTCGCCGTCTTGCGGCCCACGCCCGGCAGCTTTACAAGCTCCTTCATGTCGGCCGGCACCTCGCCGCCGTAGTCGGCAACGATCATCTGCGCGGCCTCCACGGCATGATTGGCCTTACTTTTATAAAAGCCGAGTGACTTAATGGTGTCCGCCACGTCGGTCACACTTGCCCCGGCCATGGCCTCGGGCGTGGGCCACTGGGCAAACAACTTCGGCGTCACCTTGTTGACCTGCGCGTCGGTCGTCTGGGCCGAGAGCAGTACCGCGATGAGCAGCCTAAAGGGATTCTCGTGGTCCAAGAAGCACTCGACCGGGCCATAGCGACGGTTAAGGCGCTCGCACACCTCGATGGCGCGTTCGCGTTTGGCGGCATTGGTCTCGCGTGGCATAACGACTCCTCGCTTCAGCGGCATAACAAACCTATGGGCACGATTGTCCCACGTATGGGGTCTTTACGCCTCCAAAAATGCGCCGGTCTGGCGGCTCCACAGGCTCGCGTATTCGCCGCCTGCCTCGACGAGCTGCGCATGCGTGCCATCCTCGACAATCTCGCCGTCTGCCAGCACCACGATGCGGTCGAGCGCCGCCACGGTGGACAGGCGATGCGCCACCACAATGGAGGTGCGCCCGCACATCAGGTTCTCGAGCGCCTCCTGCACCAGCGCCTCGGACTCACTGTCCAGGGCAGAGGTCGCCTCATCGAGCACCAGAATCGGCGCGTCGGTGAGGATGGCACGGGCGATGGCCACGCGCTGGCGTTGGCCGCCCGAAAGCTTAACGCCGCGCTCGCCCACCATGGTGTCAAAGCCATGGGGCAAGCGGTCGATAAACTCAGTCGCGTTGGCCAGGCGCGCAGCCTCGCGAATCTGTTCGTCGGTGGCGTCGGGACGGCCGTAGGCGATATTCTCGCGAATGGAGCGGTGGAACAGTAGCGCCTCCTGCGGCACGTAGGCAACCTGGCGGCGCAGGCTCTGCTGCGTACAGCGCGAGACATCCTGGCCGTCCACGAGCACGCGGCCGCCCTGAACATCATCCAGGCGCAGCAACAGCTTGGTGAGCGTCGTCTTGCCCGAGCCCGATTTGCCCACCAGACCCACGCGCTGGCCCGCCGCCACATGGAGCGTCAGGTCGTTGAACACGCTCTCGCCCGCCGCGGCGTCACGGTATGCAAAGCTCAAGTGCTCAAAATCAATCGCACCTTCGGTCACTTTAAGCTCGGGGGCGTTCTCGTCGTCCGCCACCAGACGCGGCTCGTCCAGCACGCGCGTCATCTCGGCCGCATCGCCGAGCGCGCGGTTGATGCGCTGCATCATGGAGCTCACGTAGTTCAGCCGCATGGTGAGGTTGTACGTATAGGTAAAGATCATGACGAGCGCGCCGGCAGAGATGCCAAACCACGCGTTGCCGCCCGCGACGAACACACTCACCACGGCCATGGTGATGACGATAAGGCCCGAGGTCGTAAAGTTGCGCTGCATCATGGCGTGCATCGAAACCGTTTCGGCATCACGCGCGGCACGGTCAGCGGTATCGAATAGGTCGCGCTCAAAGTCCTCGCGCCCGCAGGTTTTGACGGCCAGGATGTTCGTGACCGCGTCGGAAAGCACACCCGACAGCTTGTTCTGCGCAGCGGACGTCGCGGCCGAAAGCGGCATGATGCGCTTGTACATAAACCAGACAAACGCAATGTAGACGACCATGATGCCCACCAGGATCACGGTAAACGTCGGCACCACCGGGGCGAGCGCCGCCACCGTGCAGACGACCGAGGTGATGGTGGGGATGAGCGAATACACCGTTACGTCCACCAGACCCGTGTAGCCGCTCATAAAACGGCTCGTCTGGCTCACAAGCGATCCGCCAAAGCGGCTGGTGTGGAATGTCATGGATTGATTGGAGAGCGTGTCAAAGCACAGGCGCGCCAGGTGATAGTTGCCCGCAATCTCGAGCTTGTAGACGGTGTAGTCCTGCAGCTTGGAGAGGATCTGGCCTACCAGGTTAACGAGCACGAGCGCCAAAATGTAAGGACCAAAGACCTCAAACACCTGGTCGCCTGCCACGGGGCCGGCCTGGACGCGGTCGACGATAAGCGCCATCACGTAGGTGTTGGCAAACGTAAGCAAAAAGATATAGCCCGCCGACGAGAATACCGAGAGAAAGACGATCAGCGGCTGCGTGCGCGTGACATCCCAAAAACGCTGCAACGTGCGGCGCACGGTGGAGCGCTTGAGCGGGCTGGTGCTTCTCTGAGACATGGGCTTCCTTTCACGTCTGATAGGGCGAAACGCCATTGTTGCACACTAAAGCGCACTTCAAGCAAGCACGATGCGAAAAGCGCCCGCGCCTCGCGCTTGCGCCGACGCCCCGCCGTCCGTTGCGGCTAGCCCTCGTCTTCCTGGCCCGCGAGTAAGACTCCAAGCCCAGAATCGCGTCGGCCTCCTCGGCATCCTCCAGCGCATCGATGTCCTTGAGCTTGCGCTCCATAACGTTGGTGCGCGTGGTGATAATGCCCTCGACCGTCTTGCCCGCAGTCTCGATCTGCTGTTGGGCGCGGCGTAGCGCCGCCTGATAGCGCGGCAGCTCAGCCTTGACGGCGGAAAGCACGCGCAGCACGTCATCGGTGCGTTTTTGCAGCCTAAACGTCTGGTAGCTCATCTGCAGGCTGTTGAGGATGGCCGCCATGGTGCTGGGGCCGGCAACGTTGACGTGATAGTCGCGGCCCAGGGTCTCGATAAGCCCGGGGCGGCTGACGACCTCGGCGTACAGCCCCTCAAACGGAACGAACATAATGCCAAAGTTGGTAGTCGCGGGCACGCTCAGATACTTTTCACAGATGTCCTTTGCCTCGCGCTTCACCATCATATCGAGCGTCTTGCGCGCTGCGGCGACGGCCTCAGCGTCACCCGACTCCTGGGCGTCGAGCAGATGCTCGTACGCATCGCCCGGGAATTTGGAGTCAATCGGCAGCAGCACGGGATCACCCTCGTCCACCGGCAGCTTGACAGCAAACTCAACGCGCTCCGAGGCGCCGGGCTTGGTGGCAACGTTTTCCAGATACTGGTCGGGCGTAAGGATGTCCGCCAGGATTGCGCCCAGCTGCACCTCGCCCAAAATGCCACGCGCCTTCACATTGCCCAGCACGCGCTTAAGGTCGCCCACGCCGGTGGCGATAGATTGCATATCGCCCAGGCCCTTGTACACGGCCTCGAGCTGGTCGCTCACCTGCTTAAACGATGCAGACAGGCGATCGTTGAGCGTACGGGAGAGTTTCTCGTCCACCGTCGAGCGCATCTGATCGAGCTGCACGTTGTTGTCCTTGCGGATGGCGCCCAGCTGGGCATCGACCGTCTCACGCACCTTGTCCAGGCGGTGCTCGATGCCCTCGCGGTTGGCGCCGAGCTGTTGGGCCGTCTCGCGGCGCAGGTCATCCATGCGGTCGCCGGCCTGCGAGAACTCACGCGCGATGGTCAGGTAGCGCTGCTGTTCTACGGCGGCATCGGTCGTCTGCTGTTGCGCGATGGCGTTTGCCGTGCGGCGGGTTTCTGCCAGCGCGACGTTCAGGGTGTCGAGCGCGTTGTTGGCCTGCTCGAGCGCCGCGAGCGTCTCCGCGTCGTTGCCGCCACGCTCTCGCAACTCGGCACGAAGGCCTTTAAGCTGCAGGGCGCAAACCACGGCAACTCCCACCGCCACCAAGGCAATCACAACAAGCGCAATATCAATAGCAGACATAGACTCCGCCCAACAAACCCAATCGATTATCAATCAAAACCGCGATCAATCTTACCCCGCCACACGCACCGGGCGTTCCACGGCAGTCGGGCAAATGGATTTTGGGCCACAGGCGTCAAAACGCTAACTCTCCCAGCCGGCGCGAACGGTTGTCACGACATCGCCTAGGCGCTGGCCGAGAGCTGCCAAGTGCTGAAGCACCTCACTGGGCGAGGCGCCGTTGAGAATGCACGTGAGGGCATATGAGGCCAAGAAGATTGCCGCGAGTCCCAACGGGATCAGCACGATCATCGCTAACGTGCGCAGGCGCTGGCCCACGCGGCGGTGACGTGTGCGGCGCTTGTCGAACGCAAGCTCCTGCGCATATGAATCTTGTTGTACGGAATAGTTTTCTGGCGCCGATCCGCCCGCAGGCGAAACCGCAGGCGTGGCATTTTGCGCAGGGGGCTGAGCGGCCGCCCCTTGCATTTGCATCTCCATAAGCCGTTGCTGTTGGCGCAACATGCGCTCGGCTTGTTGCTGCGGAGTCTCAAGAAACAGGTCCATGCTGGCCTCCAAAATCGGAGCATTCGACGCTTACGCCCAGCATCCCGCACCGCCAAGGCCACGGCAACGCAATCCGTAGCAATAGCCGCAAAGTTTCTTGTTGACAAAAGCTGTCGAAAACCTCAACAACTCCCCTACCAGCACTTTCTCTGAGCTTTTTTGTCGAATAATCTTTTGCCCTTCCACCAACCCGCCAACTAACCAAAACCTGACCAAAAGCTTGACGGAAATTGTGAAGACCGGGACCCCACACAAAAAGTGCCGCCCCAAAGGGGCGGCACACAAACTTCTTATCAGCTTTTCTGTAACGAGCGCGCGACGACTCAACGCCGGAGCGCGGGGCGGGAAGGCAATCCGGCCTCCCGCCCCGCGCCCCGCAGTCCACGTTCGTATCGGCGCTAGTAGTTCACCACCTGCTCCTCAAAGTACGCCTTCGGGTGGTTGCACACCGGGCACACCTCGGGCGCCTCGGCACCAACATGCAGGTGCCCACAGTTCAGGCACTTCCACACCTTCACGCCCTCGCGCTCAAACACCTCGCCCGACTCAATGCGCTCGACAAGCTTGTTGTAGCGCTCCTCGTGGGCCTTCTCGACAGCGGCGACACCACGGAACTTTGTGGCGATCTCGGTAAAGCCCTCCTCCTCGGCGGTCTTGGCGAACTCGTCGTACATCGTGGTCCACTCGTAGTTCTCGCCCGCAGCGGCATCACGCAAGTTATCCAGGGTGTCGGGAACGGCGCCGTCGTGCAGATACTTAAACCACAGCTTGGCGTGCTCGGACTCGTTGCCTGCGGTCTCGGCAAAGATATTCGAGATCTGAACGTAGCCATCCTTCTTGGCCTTAGATGCGTAGTAGCGATACTTGGTGTGCGCCTGGGACTCACCGGCAAAAGCGGTCTCGAGGTTCTTCTTGGTTTGAGAATTCTCAAAATCCATAGGTGTACTTCCCTTCAACACATGCCGCCCGTAGGCTTCGAGCGACCTTGTCTTTAGGATGCCCTCATGTCGAAAATCTAAACCTTACAATCCTGTTTTTCAGATTCGGGTGGGCTACACGCTTAGCCAGCGGTCACCCTCCACGCGGCAAAAGCCCTCGCGCTCAAGATCGGCGAGAATGCTTGCAACCAACTCGCGCTCGACCGGCTCCCTTTCGTTGACACCCGCCACGGCCTCGGCGAGCGTGATGCCCGCCGGCCGCCCATCGCGCGCAGCCAGCAGCATGCGCACAATATGGGCGCGCTTTTGACGGCGCGAGCCCTCAAACTTGGACTGACGGCTATAGCTCGCCGAGCGCCTGGACGGATTGGGCAGCGTCTTTTTAAGATACGCGCCGTAATCCAGCAACGCGTAATACCACGCGCGCGGCGTGTCGGCATCATCGAGCGGCACGGCAAAGGGAGCGATCTCGTCGGG
>OCHF01001519.1_pt1 | contig 10075 bp, 4 predicted proteins | sample 1538851 | NCBI WGS metagenome assembly OCHF01 (sample SAMN04571730, study PRJEB22368) | human gut metagenome | biome: human gut; material: stool | host: Homo sapiens | place: Luxembourg | collected 2012-12-07
CGGATGGCCTCCGCCCGTTGTGCAGCCAGGAAACCTGGCTGCAAACAGAAAAGTAACAAAAGCACTATAAACCTGCTTTTCTTCATATCTATCATTATTTAATCTTTCTGCTCAATTTTGTTCAACTACCTATTGCCTCACTGCTACAACCCGGCATCATAAGCACCAGCCTGCATCTTGTTGACATTACGGGCAACTCCTCATTGGTCTACTCCAAAGCCGTTTTCACCCACCCAATTGATAAATTGCTGTCCCACAGTTGCGTCGAAAGATTTCACCGCATCAATTACAGCCTGTTTCGTTGCAAATTCATCAATAGTACCGGTTACCGTCCATTGGTAAACACCATCGGTCAAAATTGCGGCGGGAAGAGTTTGGGATGAATAGTCCGTGTCCGTAGCAATAGCTCCCCAGCCTGCATCCGCAGCCTGATATACATTATATCCGCCGGAAGTGATATTACCTGCATAAATCGTCCTGTTTCCGGCTCCTTTGGCAAATAAAGAGTTGACCACCAGAGACGCGTTCTTCCCTGCACGGAAGACACCGTTCGGATTACCTGAATTTCCAACAATGGTAGTATTGGCAAGCATAAAATAAGCATCTCCATTGACTGTGATACTATTTCCTCCGGTAGCGGTGGTACCTAGTACGGTTACATTATTCATACAGGCATATCCGTTTCCGGCATGAATGGCAGTTCCCCAGGCGCCCGGTGCATAATTCTCATGCAACAAGCAGTTGTTCATAAACAGGAAGCTGTTTGCAGCGGTGGTAGTGATGGCTCCTCCCCTTGCGGTCGCCTTGTTATTCACCATCTCTACATCATTTAGCAAGACTCTTCCCTTTGATACTTTAACGGCTGCTCCACCATCTGTTCCACCATCACTTCCGCGATTGAAGTTCTTGATGACACAATTATTCAGTTGCAGGGTTGCATCACCTCCACCTGCCGCAACAAATACGGCACGGACACTTCCTGCATCGTTCAATCCATATTGTCCGTTGAAAGTACAACCGTCGAAAATAATATTTGTCTGATTGCCCAATACTAATAAAGAGTTGGATGTCGCAGACGCTCCACTACCGGCATTTCTGACAAAAGCAGTCGTGTGTTTGCTAATGTCACGCTTCGTCAAGTCCGTTCCCGTGCTTAAAGGATCATATCCGCCTTCAATCGTTATTTCCACTTGCTTGCTATAACCGCTATATTCTATCTTCACGCCGGAATTTTCTTTCGCCATCTCATAAGAGCCTGCAGCTACATAAATCTTCTTGCCATCCAGTTTGACTGCATTGGCGTTGGAGATGTCACTGTTACCATTCGTTTGTAACAAGTTGCGCAGCGCATCCACTCCCATAGCATTATCCCAATCCATACCGGTTGCGTTTCCGGCAGGCTGTTCTTTTACGTAATAAGCCGCAAGCTGCAGTTCTTCCGCATCTCCTCCCGGCAAAGTACCGCTATCCCACGGAGACACAATGGGTTCACTAATACTTATAATCGAACCTTCCACTTTCAGCGTGAATTCATAACACTTTGCGGGCTTCAATTCCGGAATACCGGGTAATACCAAATCTTCTCCCAAATAATTCAAAGAGACAAAGGTAGCGGTGGTTCCGGCTTTTCCGGGAGCTACGATGGCAGTATAAGTACAACCGTTCTGTCCTGCCTTACCACCTTTGGGAACTGTAATGAACGGTGATATCAAAGAAGTGCCCGATACCACTTCACCATTCGTGTATCCCTGATAAGAACCGATCTTTACTCCCTGCACCTTGCCTTGTCCGCCTACATCTGCAAGCGTCATAATCACTTTTGCCATTTTCCGGTTCATACCCAAACGAAGAATACGGGAACCATCATCTGTTGCATTCTCCACAGTACATGTCATATAGTCGGCTTTGGCCAGGTTTTCCAGACGTTGCTGGTTGGTGGGAAGTGTAAAGTTGGCCGTACTGGCTCCGCTCACCACCGGATAGAAAGCCGAGTAAGTCACCGGCTCCGCACCCCACCTTAAATAATAGTTATCCGTCGGTATCCATTTTCCTTCCGAGAGTACATAGCTCAAATACCCATCCTCACAACTTAACTGAATCTCATCACCCTCATTAAATTGTTTCTGCTGATCTCCCGCCGCACCGGGATTACTGCGGGTAAAGGCAGTATTAATAGAGGCTTCAATCCGGATAGCACCGGAATCTTCACCATACATAGCTATATTCTTATCTGTATCACAAGCCGCCATACTCGTCAGTAAATACGCAGCCAATATCAGTTTTGTAATCTTCATCGTTTATCTCCTCCTTCTTTAATTCCGGTCGATAAGTTGCCCGGTTGCCCAATTTCTGGCCATTTTAGCAGCCAGTCGGACTGTTGTGTTTACATTGAGAGTTAAGGTATGTTCCACTCCTTCTTCCAGTTCAATGGCCTCTTTAGCAGTCCAGATATACAGTTTCCCGTCATAGCTGAAATTGACAGAGAAGCCCTCTGCTATTTTTTGAGGAGGCAGGATACATTCGCAAGATTCCGTCCCTTTATAGGGAGCCACAGTTGCCACTACCGCATCCGCCGCAGGAACAACTACCGGAGCCGCTGCTGACAAATCACAAGTGGCATTGACAACAGCCCCATTGATAGCCATATCTCCTAACTTACTCATGGAAGCATCCGTCGTACCATTGACCGTGATTTTTATAATCAACTTACTCATGGCATGATTCAAAGAGATTTTCAGTTTCCCATCTGCCGTCAAATCCTGCTCCGGGTCAACTGTTGCTTTCATCAACAGGAAATCGGAGGATTTCACATTTTCTTCGGTAGACTGGTTGGTTAACGCATTGACCGTCAACGAAGCGTCCGGAGTGGCTTCACTCATAAATGGCGCATACGCTATCATCGTCACAGGTGTTCTTTCTGCATCCCAAAGCATCTGTTGACCGTCAGACGTACTCCATGCACTGCCGGAACCAACCATTTGTTTATGATAGTTATAAGCAGCATTTTCGCTGTTCCGGATCATTAATCCGAAACGTTCCAGATTCATGGCGTCATACCCTGCACGCGACAGAGGTTCATTCACTTCGGTAATGACGCGGATGACATGATCTTCGGGGAAACTGCCCGTTGATAGTAACTCATCCTCGTTGTTTGAGCATCCGGCTAGTGCGATACCCAAAGCTATTATATAAAATATCTTCTTCATGTTACAGTCGTTTTAAAGTTTAATTTGTCAGAACCGCATCATAAGCACCGGCTTGCATCTTGTTCGCATTACGAGTCACTCCGCGTTGGTCTATACCGAAAGCATCTTCACCGATCCATTCCACAAACACTTCTCCCAAATCAGCAATAGGCGAAGCCACCGGATTAAAACTTTTCGCAACTTCTATCACCGCCTGTTTGGTAGCATATCCTTTTACCGAACCAATCTGATTGAGATCCCACACATACACTCCCTTTTCATTCAGCGTGCCATTCACCGGATTGGGATAAGCCGTGTCGGACGCGCTCATCGTTATTCCCGTCACGCGCTGATACACATTATATCCTTTTGAGAAGGCTTCAAAGTTACTGCCATTCAGATTAAAGCTCGGAGCCGAAGGATTTTCAGAGATCAACAGGTTATTAATAAACTTCGTATCACCACCGGCACCTGTCTCACAACGTACCGCTCCATGAGTATCGCTCGCATTTCCAATGATTGTATTATTGGTCAGCAGGATGCTTCCTCCTCCGTTCAAAGCGGCACCCGTCCCCATATTATCTATCAGCGTGGTATTGTTAATACAGATATGTCCTTCCGACATCTGAATACCATTTCCCCACGAACCGTTATGAGAATTGCCTTTCAACAGACAACCATTCATAAACACCACCGCTGTCTTGCTACTACAACGAACAGCTCCTCCACGACCGACAGCCTTATTATCCAGCAAGTTCACCTTATTCAGCCGCACCTGTCCCGACAAGACAAAGACTGCCGGACCACCCTGCTTGGCAGAAGTCGTTACTGCTGACGTACAATCTCTAATCACGCAATCGGTCAACTCGATGGAAGTATCACCGACACCACCGCTCACGTAAATTCCACTACCACATTCGGTTGTACTGGCATCTGCTTCAGACACATATCCATATTGGAAAGTAACTCCCTCAATGGCAATATGCCCTTTCTTCACCAATAACAAACCACAGTCACCGGCATCCGCCTGTTTATTTCCGTTCACATCGCCGCTGATAACAGTCACATACGCATCTATATCACGTGCCGAAACATCGGTCCCTTCGCTAAACTGACTATATCCGCCCTTAATCGCCTTTACATTCTTGCGAACAATTACACCAAGTCCACTTTCTTCGGACATGACATATTTCCCCTGACTCATGTAAATCGTACTCTTGGACAGATCGACAGAACCGCTCAACAACTTACGGAAGCCAGCCACATCCAACGCCTGTTCCCAGGAACTACCATCCATTTCCCCTTCACCGAATTGAGTCACGAAGTAACTCTCCAGTCCTTTCTGCATAATCACTTCTTCGTCCAGATCATCGTCGTAGTCGGTCATCATAGGTGGGTCTATCATCTCATAATCTTCCTGGCATCCCTGTGCCAACAGAATCATGAAAGCCAGCATACATATCTTCGATATTATGAATAATCTATTTTTCATTTTCTTTCTTTTTTAACTTGTACATTAGATAAGAATAATCACAAATTCACCGATTTCACCGGGCAATATCCGGATAACCGGGATTCTGTTTCAGGTATTCATTCTGTTCCAGTTGTGTCTGCGACAAGGGGAACAGTTCATAATGATTGTCCGCATCCCGTGGTTTGTCCCACCATGCTTCCTGATACCTGCCGAAACGAATCAAGTCTGTACGACGACGGCTTTCCGCCAGAAATTCCCGTCCCCACTCATCCAACATTTCTTTCTGATCGAGTACCACGTTGCCTTCCGGCTGGTAAGCGATATTCGCTGTAAAGTTTTCGTAGTTGCGCTTACGCACGCTGTTCAGCAATTTGCCAGCCTCACCTGCTTGTCCGAGACGGAGAAGGGCTTCAGCTTGAGAATAAATAATCTCTGCCAAACGAATCTCTGTATAGTCGGACTCAATATAATAACCTCCGGTAAACGGATAGAAAGGATACTTCACACAGTAAAGTCCGGAATTGAAGTCACCATTACCCAATTTAGATTCCTTATAAGCCGGATTAGAGATATAACCTGACTCTGCATTTCCCTCAAATCGTCCGACCTGGTCACGCAAATAAATCACATATTGATTATCCGGGTTCTTGGCATATCCTCCACTGACAGCGGAGTTGGCAATCTTACCTTCGAGAAAAAACATACCTTCGCGGGTATTGTTACCGGTGTTTACATATTGCTTATAACGTATGTCCCCCTGATATTTGGCAAACTTCCGGGTAACCATTCCCAATCCATAGTCGAACAGTTCGCGTGGCTGCTGATTGTCATAGCTCGGTGAAAGCGCGTATTTCGGATTCCGTTCGCCGTTTCCCTCTATTTTCAGGTAATACGCACTACCATAAGGCAAACCACGTCCGTAAACCGTTCTTCTGTCATTTTGCAGATGCCAGCTGGTCAGCCCGTAAGAACCGGGAAAACCGAAGATCACCTCATTGCACATTTCATTGTTCCAGTCGAAAGGTTCATACCAGTTATCCGCAATCGCATAATATCCGAACTCTCCTCCCGTGATACGTTTACACATATCGATACATTCCTGCCATTTCGCCTGACCAATCCATACCTCCGCATTCAAATAGAGACGCACCAATAAGGATGCCGCAGCAGCTTTCGTGAACTGTCCCTGTTGGCTACCATTCCCAGATTGTCCACTCTTGACGGGCAAAGCTGCCAGACAGTAATCTTTCAATTCACTCTCGATGAAATCGAACATTATTTGCGGAGAGACTTGCTTCCGGTTTTCCGGCAGTTCGTTCACAGCCTGGTCTGATGTAGTGGTGAGAATACAGTTGCGATGGGTATTCAACAGACGGAGATAACCCCAGGCACGCATACAGCGCAACTGTGCTTTAAAACTTTCAAATTCACTGTCACTCAAACCAAAATTGGACGGATTCAATTGGTTCAAGTCGTCCAATACCATATTACATTGGCCGATACCTACATAAAAGTTTTCCCATTCGCTCAACCAGTCGCCCTGATTGATATCATCATATTGATGACGGTGATACATTTCCCACAAACCTCCATCGTACCACCAAGTGCCACGAGTGGGAGTAATCAACTGGTCTGCGGGAAGTTCCTCGTTCTCATGGCGTATCCAGATACAGCAATACATGTGCTCAAAGGGACGGAAAACGGCGTTGATAACATCCTGTTTCGTGTTATAATAGTTTTTGGACATCACCTGGTCATACACCGTTTCCGACAGATCCGTACAAGACGGTAAGCCTAACACTGTGCCCGCCATCATACTTAATCCTATGATATATTTTGTTATTTTCATAATGGTTCTTTTTTTAAAAACTAACTTGTAAACCTAAAATAAACTGGAAGGCAGACGGATAATAGTTGTATCCTCCTCCGAAAGTACCCGGCGTCAGTCCGTTCACTTCGTAGGTAGAAGGGTCTACACCGGTGAACTTCGTGAATGTATAAAGATTGTTGGCTGTGCCGAACAAACGTATCTTTTCAATATACTTCTTATTCAGGTTCATGGTATATCCTAAAGTGATGTTGTCTATCTTCAGGTAATCACCCGGTTCGATGAAATAGTCGGTAATCACATTCTTACCCGTCATGATATGCGCATTCTTCGAATAGGCGGTAGTCAACTGGTTGGTACTCATACTCTGCAAGCCGAAATAGAAATCGTGCACATTGAATATATCAAACCCGGCAGCACCACGGAGGGCAACAGTCAAGTCGAAGTTCTTGTAAGTGAAGTTGTGCGTCATAGAACCGGTGAATTTCGGCAAACCGTTTCCGGTCACTGCTTTGTCTTCTTCCGTACCCTGGGATACAGGGATTACATTTCCCTTCTTGTCATAAATCCCTTTTTATCCACTCCTGCATAGCGGTAGGTGAAGTAGTTGCCGATACGTTCGCCTTCTTCAATCCGCTGCAAATATCCCGGATTGTTAGGATTCGCCATGTTGCAGGTGGAGTAATATTTCTGTCCCTTGTATACATCATTGGAGAAGCTGACAAACTTATTGTTATTGGTAGCTCCCACTAAGGTGAAACTATAAGTGAAATCCTTTGTCCGGACAGCATTTACGGTTATGTCAAGCTCGAAACCGGTATTGCGCAATGTACCTACATTGGCATAGATAGTAGAAAACAAATTGGGCGGAACCGATACGGAATAGCTACCGAGCAAATCGCTTTGTTTACGGTGGAAATAGTTAAATGACCCGGTCACTTTGTGCTTGAAGAGCGAGAAGTCCAAACCGATATTCTGATTGTGCCCTTTCTCCCAACGGAGTTCCAAATTGACATTCTTACTCGGTCCCCATACATGGAAGTTGTTGCCGCCATACTGATACCAGCCATAGGCTCTATAGGTTGCCAAAGACTGGTAATTACCTATTTCCTGATTACCTGTCACCCCATAGTCATAACGCACTTTCAAGTCGTCAATCCATGAGAGTCCTTTCATAAACTTCTCATCCGAGATACGCCAGCCGACAGATATCGCCGGGAAATTACCCCATTTATGATTCTCACCAAAGCGGGAGGAACCTTCGTGGCGTAAAGAGAAAGTGAACAGATAGCGCTCTTTCCAATCGTAATTGACACGTCCGAAGAAGCTGATTAATTTATGGTCATTTTTATAAGAACTCATCATGGTTTTTCCTTCTTTGGCTGCTTCCAGACCGGAGCCCAGATTATTGTACGTCAATCCGTCGGAAGAGAAGTCCCAGTTTTCGGCTCCCATACCCGAACTTACCCCATAATTGTAGCTATAACCTACCATTGCACGGATTTGATGATCCTTGATGCGTGTAGAGAAGTTGGTCACCCATTCGAGATTGTTGTTAGTGTTTTTATCAAAGTCACGGCTCGCTTTTCCGGCAACGCCCGAATTGACATTGGGACCATAAGTAGACGGAATGAACCATCCGTTGAACTTATCCACCTGATACTGTGAAACAGTAACCTGTGATTTCAAGACCATGTTCGGATTATTAGGATTGAACAACGGCAACAAATTAACGGCAGCAGTAGCATTCCATTCCAGCAATTTAATCTCTGTGCCATTCTCTTCCTCATTCAATTGTTCGACAATATTCGAGCTGTCGCCTCCAGACGGAAAACGATAATATCCGTTAGCTGATTCAGGATCATAAACCGGCATTGTCGGATTATTCTTGATGACACTGCCATAGACACTGGCTGACTTGTTCCGGTCGATGACACGGGGAGTCATGTTAGCTGCAAAGGTAAACAGGCCGTCTTTCGTTGTGTGGCTGATGGTAGCACGCGCACCATATTCCCTACGGTCGGAACGCAAGTCAATTCCCTGCGCTTTGCGATAATCGGCTGTTACACGATAATTGGTTCTCGCATTGCCTCCGGAGAAGGTCAACGTGTGCATGTGTGTCACTCCCAAACGGGTAACGGCATCAAACCAGTCCGTACTGGCTCCCATATCGGAAAGTGGATTGGAAACCGTGCGGTAAGCACGATATTCTTCCGCATTCATAATGTCGAGCTCTTTCTTTGCTTTATTGAAGGTGACGGCAGCACTGTAAGTCGTATGCACTTCCCCGTCACGGGTTCCTTTTTTCAGATTCACAAGGATCACACCGTTGCTACCCCGTGTACCGTAGATAGCGGAAGCGGCACCGTCTTTCAACACATCGATCGATTCAATATCGGCGGGATTGATATTCGTCATATCGCCTCCTGGCACTCCGTCTACAACAATCAACGGGCCCAGCCCGGCATTACGCGAAGATATGCCACGAATCTGGATACTTCCCGTACTGTTCGGATCGGCCAAAGCCGTATTGGAAACAGATACACTGGATACTTTCCCCTGCAACAGCATGGAAGCATCGAGACTGGAGATTTGATTCAGGTCTTTCGCACCGACATGGGAAATAGCCGAGGTCATTTCTTTCCGTTTCATCGTACCATAACCCACCACTACCACTTCATTCAACGCTGTGGATTCTTCTTTCAACACGATTTTCAGTAATTGCCGGTCTTTGATAGCCACCTCTTGTGTCTCATAACCGATATAGGATATTTTCAGGCGACCGTTCTGCGGAGCATTCACCTGAAATTTACCGTCGATATTGGTGATGGTGCCTTGTTTCGTCTCTACAACTACCACCGAAGCTCCGATGACAGGTTCCCCCTTTTCGTCGATCACCGTACCGGATATTTTACGTTCCTGCTGCACTTCTAAAGAAGCTCCTCTTGCCTGAATACCGGAAAACAGCATCAGCAATATACCTAACAGACAGGTACACGTTTTGAAATGAATATTTCTCATAAATAGATGATTTTTATATTAGATGATAAAGTTAACGAAGCCCTCTTGCCTGTAATGCCGGAATCAACAAGTCCGGTAAGTCCGTCTGTATCATACATACCATCGGATAGATTTGCAAGAGTTCATTCAGATAATCCTCGTTCAGTGTCCATTCGGATACGCTACTGCCACTTGCCGGAAGCATATTTACCGTAGCAAGCATTCCGTCATTGATTGAACTTCCCAAAGGAGTGCTTTTTCCGTTTGTCAGGTAGCTGTATTGCACAAAGTAATTGCCCGGCAGCCCTATCATCGGTTTATGACTTCCTGTCCATGTGTACACGTGCGCTTTAGGAGTAATGCCCAATACTTCTTCTGCTTTCTGCGCACTGTTACAATAGAAAAATACAGATTCCATCATATCCAGTTTCATCACGATATCCACCACCTGCTGCGAAGTAGCCGTGCGCGGAGAGTAGTCGAGATTGTAATAAATTCTACCTCGGCCTGCTTTCAGAAACTCTTCCAGAGTAGGCATTTTTTCATCAGTCACCCGGCCATTCCGGTCTTTCAGGTTGTACTTCTGTA